>ENA-OSEO01002571-OSEO01002571.1-sediment-metagenome-genome-assembly--contig:-NODE-2571-length-24866-cov-5.957441_pt1 | contig 24866 bp, 23 predicted proteins | sample MGYA00237883_ERZ534232 | MGnify/ENA metagenome assembly ERZ534232
GCGCACAACCCCATAATGCGTAAAACACGCTCATGGAGAGCTTACTCGCGCATTCCTCTGAGTTATTCCACACTCTCACTCGCTAGACGCCGCGCCAAATCAAAAGGCCGCACCCATCGCGGCACGGCCCTGCACACTCCAGCCTGGACAGACCCTCACTATTCAGCCTGCACTCGTTCCACGTAGGCGTCCGCGGCCCACACCGTCCCATCCCCGAGCGAGAACTGCCTCCAGACCAAACCGTCAACGCGCCTCACACCCGCCCCGGTGGCCTGCAGTCTGGTGCCCTCGGGAACCCTGGAAACGACGGCGGCCGTCAGCCCGGCCGCTGTGCGCAGTTTCAGCCCCAGACGTGCGGTGACCACGTACACATCGCCGGATTCCGGGCCGCCCGTCGCAATCTCCGCACCGCTGTTGGCAAGGTAGGCAGAGGCTACCCATCCGGTGAAATCCCCGGCGCGTCGCTCTACCCTCACCTGCCGCCACCACAAGCCGTCTTGATAGACCACGTCTCCTTCTACACGCACGTCTTCTCCTTCGTACAGCACGAGGAGAACATCTGTCAGCAAACCGGCCTGGTCGTGCAAACGCAAACCGAGAGGAGCGTCCACCACATAGGTCCACTCTGCGGCAGACAGTGGCGCCGCTGCGGCCACCGCTGGCCACATGAGGGTGACGAGCAGCGCGAGGATCACGGCCGTCATCCCGGTTCGACTCGCGCTTTTCATTCTTTCTCCTCCCTCACAGCCTGTTGGGGCAGTCACTGCTGCCGCTACCCGTTGCCCCGTCTGCTGATCATATCTCATGTATCATCGCCATTGTACATGAGACCTCCCTGTTCCAGCAAGGCGACCTCGTACGCAGACGTCGAAAGCGAATGTAAAAGGGCCCCAAACCACCAGGGGTTGGGGCCCACATTGAACTCACTGAGCCTAGACGCGCGTAAGATACTCGCCAGTGCGCGTATCGATGCGGATCACGTCGCCCGTCTGTACAAAGAGCGGCACGTTCAACTTCAGACCGGTCTCAAGCGTGACTTCCTTGTTCGCTCCCGTTGCCGTGTCCCCGGCGTAGCCCATCGGTGCGTCGGTCACTTCCAGCTCGACGGTGATCGGAATCTCGATATCCAGAGGGTCACCCTCGTAGGACTCGATCTCGATCGACATGCCCTCCTTCAAATACAGTATGACTTCCTCGAGCGTCGCTCTGGGAAGTGCGATCTGTTCATAGGTCTCGGTATCCATGAAATGGTAAAAGCTGTCATCGCCATACAGATACTGAACCGTACGGTGGTCAAGGCGGACATCGTCTACTCGATCACCAGAGTTAAAGTTTACATTCGTAATGGAGCCTGTCTTGAGGTTGCGCAACTTGGTGCGAATAATCGCCCCGCCCCGGCCTGGTTTATAGTGATCATATTCCAGCACCCGGTAAATCGCGCCATCCCTTACGAACGTCACACCTTTGCGTAACTGCGTTACACCGATCATCGACCCTCCGCCATGTGCCTCACATCAACTGGTTAACGAACCCATTATACGCCGGCGCGCTTGCTGGCCAAAATGATGGCGCACGCCGTCCCATGAACACGAATTGCACGGGGTCCGTGTGTCGGGTAAAATCAGCGATACAATCTCCAAGGAGCAACCCGTGCCCCCTGAACGCCGACCAACGCAATATTATGTCCACACGATCCCGGGAATAGAGGGCATCGCTCGTGATGAACTGGAGTCTCGTCTGGTTGATTGTAGCATCGAGGGCTACAAGACCGTCCCGGAGCGTAACGGGATGGTTCTTTTCTCCAGCGCCGTCGCCGCATCGAACCTTCTGCAGCTGCGCGTAACCGAGGACGTGTTCGTAGTACTTGCCCGTCTGCAGGAGATCCCCTGGGGGCGCGAGGGCCTGGACTATATTCAACGCAACCTGGGTGCGGCCCTGGCGCTCAACCATGGCCTGAATGTTCTCCAGAGCGTCCGCGAGTTGCGCCGCAACCGCCCGGTAACATTCCGCACGATCACCCGTGTAGTGAGCACCAGCCAGCCCTACCGGCGCTCAGATGTCACCCGCGCCGTAAGCCACGCGCTGCGGGGCCGCGGGCGTCAGCAGTGGAAATCTGTCGAGTCGGGCGAGGATGTAGAGATTTGGGCGAACTTGCTCGGTCGCGAGCTGCTGGTTGGCCTCCGACTCTCCGACGAGACGATGCGCCACAGGGACTACCAGAAGGTGCACCTCCCCGCCAGCCTGCGGCCATCACTGGCGGCCGCCATGGTCCGGCTTACGGACCCCAGCGAGAACGATGTTTTCCTGGATCCGATGTGTGGCACGGGTACGTTAGTCATCGAGCGAGGCATCGCCGCACGCCACAAGCTGCTGATCGGGGGAGACATCGATCAAGCATCTCTCAATGCCGCTCGCGAGAATGTCGGTCCGCGCCACAAACCGCGCGATTTACTGCTGTGGGACGTACGCCATTTGCCACTATCAGACGCGTCGGTGGACCGAGTTGCCTGCAACCTCCCCTTTGGGAAACAATTGGGACGCCCTCGCGAGTTGCCCGCGCTCTATCGCGATCTCGCCGCAGAGCTGGCACGGGTCCTGCGCCCCGGGGGACGTGCGGTGCTCCTGGCCAGCGCAGTCGCTCAGCTCCGCGCGGAGCTGCAGGACGCGCCGGGCCTCACGCTGGGCCGGCGCTATCCGATCAATATCCTGGGCCAGAATGCCACCATCCAGGTGGTGGAGCGGTACCGCTAGTGCCATTCTCTGCACGACGACAAGCCATGGCTCGCCCTTGCCTCGGCTGAGGCGGAGACTCAGCATTGAGATCATGATGGGCTCAGATAGCGGGACATCGACCTCACACATAGCCGAACACACCCCATCCAGTTGCAGCGTATGGAGAAGTGCCATGAAGCTTTACCATGAACCCGCACGAGATATCCCCGTTGCCGGCGAGTACGATGTCATCGTCGTTGGCGGCGGGCCGGCCGGCAGCGCTGCGGCGATCGCGGCGGCAAGAACAGGCGCACGAACGTTGCTGGTGGAGCGGTTCGGCTACCTGGGCGGCACGGCGACAGCCTCCCTCATGGCATGCATCAACGGTTTCCGCAACCAGGTCGCGCCCGATGACACCCAGGTCGTACGAGGCCTTGCGGAAGAGATCGTCCTCCGCCTCAAAGCCCTGGATGGCCTGGGCAAGAGCCCCTATCCGCAACGGGAGTTTCCCACCACCCCGGGGCAGCTCTCCTACTCTTATGCGATCGACACCGAGTTGTTCAAATACGTTCTCGTCCAACTATGCCAGGAGGCCGGCGTGGAGATGCTCTTCCACGCGTGGTTCGCTCAGCCCATCATGGCAGAAGAGACGATTCAAGGCGTCCTCGTCGAGTGCAAGTCAGGACGTCTGGCCTTGATGGGCGCTGTGATCATTGACGCCAGCGGCGATGGCGACGTCGCCGCACGGGCCGGAGCCCCCTTCTGGCAGACGCGCGGCGACGAAGCGGCTCGCCTCAACGATGCCCTGATGTATCGGGTAACACTGGCAGAGGGGAGATCTCCCCAAACCATGACGTGTGATCTGGGGTCCACTCACGTGTTGTGGGGGCCGGGCGCGGGGCCCATTGACGCGACGAACGCCTGGGAACTCAGCGCCGCGGAGGTCAACACACGACTACGGATCTATGCCGATCTGGAAAAGAAGCAGTCCAAAGACGCAGCCCTGGTGGGTGCGCATGTCGTGGAGACGCCGCCTCTGCTGGGGATCCGCCAGACACGCTTTATTCGCGGCGAGTACACACTCACGGCCCACGACGCGCTGGCCGGCACACCCTTTGAGGACGCCATCGCTGCCAGCCCCTGTCCCATCATCCACTACTATGGCTACCGGCGGTACCTCGAGCACCAGGGCTATGGCATACCGTACCGGTGCCTGGTACCTCTGAGTGTGGAGCAATTGCTCGTCGCCGGCCGCTGCATCTCCAGCGAGCAGGAGCCTTACGAGTCACACCGCGCCATGGTTCCCATCATGGCAATCGGACAGGCAGCGGGCACTGCGGCAGCGCTATGCTCTCGGTTCCAGGTGTCGCCAAGGCGATTGCCGGTGGACAAGCTGAGAACAAGTCTGCAGGAACAGGGCGCCTTTGTCCCCTAGGATTTCCGGCCAGGCACAGCACATGGTATTGCCGTGAGGAGCCCGGGGCCAGGTTTGACAGTTAGGCGACGCCTCGGACCTGCGGCACAACATCAGGCGCTCAGGCTGCCGAACAGCGTCCCGTACAGCCCGGTCAGCATGAGGAATCCGAGCACAATGAGCAACACTCCGCCGGCGAGCGACACCCACCGGCTGTAACGGTTCATCCGTCTGAGCGCCGGAGTGAGCGCCTCGAGCGCCGCCGCCACCGCGATAAAGGGAATGCCGAGGCCGAGGGCATACATGCCCAGGAGCAGGCTGCCTCTCGCCACCGTCTGCGCGTCCGCGGCCAAAACGAGCACGGCAGCGAGCACCGGACCGACACAGGGCGTCCAGCCCAGCGCAAACAGCCCTCCCAGGAGCACCGATGTGCCATAGCCCGGTTTTGGCGGCTTGCCCCCGGAGAGGCTGCGCTGCTGGTCGAGCCAGGGCACTCTGATCATGCCTGTCATGTTCATGCCCAGAACGATCAAGAGCACCCCGCCGATCTGAACCAGAACGCTGAGATACCGGGTCAGCAGTTGCCCGATCAGCCCGGCGGTAGCGCCGAGTGCGACAAAGATCGCGCCGAAACCAAGCACAAACAGAGCGGCATGGGCAATCCGAGCGTGCCAGGCGCGCTCATGCCCGGTAACGGAGCGCCCCGTGAGATACCCGATGTACACCGGCACCAGCGGCAGGATACAGGGAGAGAAGAAAGACACGAGCCCCGCCAGCAGCGCCACTCCGAACGACAATGACTCCATTACGACACTCCCCGCTCGGCCAGAGTCCTCACCGCATCTTGATGCATCTCAGCCATGCCCTGCTCCAGATAGGGATACGCGAACCATACCAGCGCCAGTGCAAACATCGCCCCGGTCACCAGACGGCTCTGCCAGGTGCTGGCCCACAGGCCGAACAACTGGCCAACGCCATCCACAGCAATCGGAATCAGCAAAAGCAGGAATGATCGCGGCTGGATCGGCCTCAAGCGGACACGCACCAGGCCAAACAGCAGACCAAACCCCAGCCAGGCGGCGTAGATCGCCAGACAGCGCTGGCATACGGCCACCTTGTAGCCCAGCTCTTCGGTTCCAGTGAAGCGCCGCGACAGGGCCTCCACGCCGACACGGGAAAGCTCGTCGGCTGTGTACGTGGCCTGAGGGCCAAAGAGGAAAAAGGAACGCTCCGGCAGCTGGTGACAAAAGGGCGTGAATGCGACGTGGATCGCGCGAGCAACGCCCTGCTCTCCGCTGTGTGCCATCACAGGCGCAAGCAGAGGTAACCCAACCAGCAGCAGCATCATCAAATTGGCCACGACGAGCCAATGCTTGCCGATAACACGCATGATGCGTGCTGCCCCGATAGCAATGCGTCCTTCCCGGGCCATCCCGTCGGGGGTTCCTGCCACTATCGCTCAGCCTTCTTCTCGGCTAAGCAGATCCTCCACGATTGCACGAAGCGACTCCTCTGTAAAAGCCCCACTAAAGATCTCCTGCACGACGCCTTGATCGTTCAGGAAATACGAGGTTGGAATAGCACGAAGCCGATAGGTGACGATGGCGGCTCCCTGAGCATCAATCAGGACAGGGAACCTGACATCGTTCTGCTGCACAAAAACGGCCAGTTCCGCAGGGTCCTCACCCACACTCACCGCGACGATCTCCAGTCCCTGCTCCCTGTACTGGTCATAGATGGTATTCAGATGCGGTATCTCCGAACGACAGTAGCCGCACCAGCTCGCCCAAAAATTGAGCAGGACGATCTTCCCCGTGCGGTCTGCCAACCGCTGCGGAGCGCCCGCCAGATCCACCAGGTCTAGGTCGGGTGCCAGAGATCCCACCACAACATCGAAAGCCGTTGGCCTCGGCACCACCGTCACAGGTTGCGCGCCGGGCGTCACCGTTGAATCGGCAACTACGCCCGGCGTCGGCGTCGCGTTATCGGTTGGCTGCACCGTGGCAGTGGCCGCAAGGCTCTCTGTGGGCAGTGAGGTCGCCGTACCAGTGGGATCCGTGACAGCACTCTCCTGGGAAGCCGCCCCTGCACTGTCCACAGGCACGTTCGCGATAACCTGGTCGGGCGGTATCGTGGGAACTGCCGTGGCCGACTCGATCTCGCGTTCTGTCGTCGCAGTAACACCAGGCGATACGGTAGTTACTGTGCTTGTCGATTCACCTTCAAAGGCTGTCCCGTAATCTACAATAGCCGTGTCACATCCGGTGAGACCGGTGACAAGCAGCGCAGAGCACAGGATGAGCGCGACCACAAGAGTGCGTAGGGGCACAGGACCTCCAGGTCGATAGCGTTGATGGATTGAGCGATTGTACCCCTGCCAGGGCTACCAGCCAACCGCGGATTATGCGTACCGCTAGGCTTCCGGCTCCGTCGGGTATCCGATCTCAGCCATCGCGGACCTGGCCCGATCCAGCGCGGCCTGGCTGCTATACTCCAGGGTCACGACCTTGGATGGCAGATCAACGTCCAACACACGAACATCGTCAGCTCCCGCGAGCTCTCGCTTGATCGCCATCACACAATGCTGACATGAGATATCCTTGGCAACTAGACGAATAGTCTTCATTATGTCGCTCTCCAACGGTACTAGAATACGAACCACGATTACCCCCATGGGGTATGTATAGATTACGACGGAAAGGGCACAATGTCAAGTGATCTTATCAAGTTTGGCATCACGCGCGCTTCTCGCTTGACATAGAACATTTGTTCCGTGTATAATCGGAACAGGGCAAGTGAAAAGGAGCGCACCATGGTCGGTCATTCAGGTCTGTCGGCACGCCAGGTCAAGATGCTGCAAGTCATCCGGGAGTACTCGGAGGAATACGGCTATCCCCCCACGATCCGCGAGATCGGTGATCTGGTTGGGATATCGTCAACGTCCGTGGTAAGCTATAACCTGAACGCCCTCCAATCCAAAGGGTATCTCTTGCGTGACAGAGACATATCGCGCGGCCTGCGGCTGGTGGACGCTACCGAAGACCAGGTGCTGGACGAGCAACAAGTCCTGCTCAGCGAATTCGTGTCGATCCCCATCCTAGGTGCGATCGCGGCCGGTATCCCCTTGCCTGTGCCAGACTCGAACGCCTCGCTGGCTGATGCGGAGTCTATTCGCGTAACCCGAGAGATGATCGGCAATCCCACTGACGTGTACGCGCTTCAGGTGCGCGGCGATTCGATGATCGATGCGCTGATCAATGATGGCGACATCGTTATCATGCGGCACCAGCAGCAGGCGGAGAACGGCGACATGATCGCGGCGTGGATCAAAGACGAAAAGGCCACGACGCTCAAGCGATTCTACTGGGAGAGCGGGAGAGGGCTCGTGCGCCTGCAGCCAGCCAACCCGCTGATGGACCCAATCTATGTCCACCCTCGAAACCTGGACATCCAGGGCAAAGTGATCGGCGTCATTCGCCGCATGGACTGAGCGTCACCCAGACGTCTTGACTTGAACCCGGGACCTGTGCACATAAGTCCCGGGTTTTTCGCTATTCGGGGATGTGCTGTTTTGCCGCCTCCCTCTAACAATGTACACTCTATCAATAGACGCCCGACGGAGAAATGCATGCCCGACACCAAGATCATCCTCAACCCCCATGCGGGAAAAGGCTATGGAGGCACCATTCGTCCAGAGATCGAGCGCACGCTCCGGCATCTGGGAGTATCTTTTGATCTGGTGGAAACGACGCACACCGGCCATGCCATCGATCTCGCGCATGAGGCTGTGCTCCAGGGTTATGAAACCATCGTAGCGGTAGGGGGTGACGGCACCACCAATGAAGTCGTAAACGGCATGATGTTGGCAGGAAGCGGTAATCCGGTGGGCACGCTTGCGTGTATTCCCGCGGGCTCTGGCAACGACTTTGCGGTGATGAACGGCACCGCCACAAACCTCGATCTGGCTTGCCGTGCCATCGCGGCGGGGCAGACCCAGGTCATCGACGTGGGCCTGGTGACCCTGGACGGCGAGATCGAGCGCTATTTCGACAATGCTGTTGGCACGGGATTCGATGCGCTGGTGGTACTGGAAACGCGCAAGTTCAAGCACCTGCGCGGCATGGCGATGTATCTGCCCGCCGTACTCAAGACGATCTTTCTTACGATGCGCATACCTACGGTAGAGCTGACTATCGATGGACGCGCAGAGCACATGCGCCCGCTGATGGTTGTTGCCTGCAATGGGCCCCGTGAGGGAAGCACCTTCCACCTGACGCCGGATGCCCTGTATGACGATGGTTTGCTGGACATGCTGCTGGCAAACGAGGTCAGCAAACTTGAGATGCTGGCGCTGCTGCCCCGGTTCATGAAGGGCACTCATCTGACCCACCGAGCTGTCAGGACACTGCGCGCCCGTCACGTGACGCTACGATCCGAGGATCCCCTGTATGTGCACGTCGATGGCGAGATCCTGAACGATCATTCTCACACCGTAGACATTCGCGTGCTTCCGCACGCTCTTCGCATGATCAGCTCCTTCTAGCGGGTGCTGTTCGGGTTTCTCGCACCCGTGCAAGTTTCACCGCCAGCCTTCGTGCCAGTGTGGCATAATCCGTTGGCGTGTCGGCCGGTCGGCCCCGAATAAAGGGGGCAGCATGCTATTTGCGACACCCCTCTGCCGCCCCTATAATCTTCCAAGCGCCACTACCTGATGGATTCGCAGACACGGCTCCCCCACTGAAAGAGGCTCGACGCGTGCGCCAGGCATCGGAAAATGATCGCGTTTTGCTACTGTCTCGCAGAGGCAAGCAGCTCATTATCACGCTTCATACGGGCGAACGCACCCACACGCACCGCGGCGTGATCGAGCACGACGCTATACTCGGCGTGCCCTATGGCTCGGCGATTCGTACGCACACGGGACAAGAGCTCTACGTAATGCGGCCGTCCATCCACGATGAGCTGATGGGGATCAAACGCGCTTCACAGGTCATCTACCCCAAGGAGCTAGGTGAGATTCTCCTTCGGCTGGACCTGCACGCCGGCCGGCGGGTGATCGAGGCCGGCACCGGCAGCGGGGCCATGACCATGGCCTTTGCGAGTGCCATCCAGCCCACCGGGCGCGTCTATTCTTACGACCAGCGGCCCGACATGCAGGAATTGGCGCGCCACAACCTCGAGCGCATCGGCCTGGAGGACATGGTCGAATTCGTGCAACGAGACATCGCCGACGGCTTTGACCAGGAGGACGTTGACGCCCTCTTCCTGGATGTCCGCGAGCCCTGGCTTTACCTGCACAGTGCCGCACGGGCTCTCACAGACGGCGGACATCTGGGCATCCTCGTGCCCACCACGAACCAGATTGTCGCCCTGTTAGAGTCTCTCGAAGGATCTGCCTTTGTCGACATCGACGTGCTGGAGATTCTGCAGAGACACTACCGCCCCGTGGCCGGGCGGTTGCGGCCCAAGGACATCATGGTAGGACACACGGGATACCTGTTGTTCGGCCGCAAGATCAGGCGAACGAGTAGAACGCCTCTTGACGCGGATGACAGTTCCGCCCTACCCCCCACCGAGGCTGAGCGTCAGTGAGCGCATCCCCCCCTGCAGCCCTGCGGCTCGCCATCCCGGATGGTGAAGCCAGTGCAGAAATCGTGGTCAAGAACTCGGTTTTCATCGGTACTGTCGCATACGCGCAGGATGCCGAGCAAGCTCGCGAGCAAGTAGACCGGGTGAGAGATCGCTACCCGGACGCCAACCATCATGCCTGGGCTTATATCATCACTGGAGGGCCTCAGGCGGACATCGGTTCATCGGACGATGGTGAACCAGGCGGCACGGCTGGCCGCCCAATGCTGGCGGTGCTGCAAGGTCAGGGGCTGGTGCAGGCTGTTGCTGTGGGGACGCGGTTCTTCGGTGGCATCAAGCTGGGCACCGGTGGCCTGGTGCGCGCCTACAGTGATTGCATCCGGCAGGCATCACAGCAGTTGCCCCTGGCAGAGCTGGTCTACCATCACCGGGCTGTGGTTTCGATCGACTATAGCCTGTATGGGACGCTTGTCTATACACTGCCCCGTCAGGGAGTCCTTATCGAAAACGAGCAATTTGGCGAGGTGGTGCGATTGACCCTGGCCGTACCGCCCGAAGCAGTGGCGCCGGTCGGCAATCTGCTCAGTGAAGCCACCAGTGGCCGGATCATCCTCTCCGAATGCCTTGAGGGTAGACACTATGTCAAACGATCGCTGTAACCACACCGTCAAGTCCATTGGCCTGATCCTGGCGCTGAGCATCACTGTGCTCTTTATATCGAGTTGCGCAAGCCCCGTGTCGACCCGCAGCGTCCCGATCGCCGTGGCTGCCTACCCGGACGCGGAGCAGCAGATGCTCGCAGCGCTGACGATCAGTCTGCTGCGCGCCAACGGCTACTCTGTGATCGACCGTACCGATCTCAAGAGTGAGTGGCACGTCCGTCAGGCATTGGAAGCCGGCAGCGTGCATATCGCGTGGCAGAACTCCTCGGTAGTGTGGTTCACGTATCTTGGTCACGACAAACCTGTTAGTAGCGAGTCCAGCCTGTTTCGCGAGATCAAGGCTGAGGACTATACCCATGATATCGCCTGGCTGACACCGGTCTCCTGGTCCACCAGACAGTCCGTTGTCATGCGCAGTGATCGTGCCGCGGACATGGGCATCTCGACAATATCGGGGCTCGCCCAACAGATCAGCGGCACCAACCCCGGCGTCACGATCTGTTTGCCCGAGTCCATGATCAACAGCACGCGTGGCCTGTCAGGTCTTTTGCGCGTCTATGGATTTCGTCTGCGCTCCGAGAATATACGACCGATGGAACTCGATGACGCCCTGACCGCCGTGCTCAACGGCGCGTGCGATTGTACGATTGGATCAGTTAAGGACCTGGCGCTGAATGCAGACGCGTTGATGCTCCTGCGAGACAACCTCGCCTTTTTTCCTGCCTCCATCCTGGCACCCACAGTTCACATCAGGACCATTAACCAGTATCCCGAGCTCGAACGCATTCTTGGGCAACTTACAGACTCGCTCGATCATACCACGCTGGCACGCCTGGAGCGCGAGGTCGCTCGTCAACGACAGAGTTATGAGCGTACCGCGACCAGGTACCTGGAGTCGGCAGGGATCATTGAATAGGCACCAATACACACTGGCTCAAAGCAACGAGAACGACGCATGAAACTTGGCGTAGGGATCGACACCGGAGGCACCTATACGGACGCGGTCCTGGTCAACCTTGATACCGGCGCCGTCCTGGCACAGGCCAAAAGACTGACGACCAGACACCACCTGTCCGTCGGCATCGAGGAGGCGCTGCAGCGCGTGCTGCCCGAGAACAGGGCTGAAGTTCATCTGGTGTCGCTTTCCACGACACTGGCCACCAACGCGCTTGTCGAGGGCCAGGGGGCGCCGGTATGTCTGCTCCTGCTCGGTTACGATCACGCGACTCGCCTGGGACGCTCGCTGGCACAGGAGCTGGGTACCGACAGGTATGTGTTCCTGACCGGTAGTCACGATATCGAAGGCCAGGAAGCCGCGCCACTGGATCTGGATGCCGCACGACAGGCTATTCTCACCCATGCCGCTGAGGTGCGCGCCTTTGCCGTCTCGGGATACTTTGCGACGCGCAATCCGGCGCATGAGATAGCTGTGCAGAAACTCGTCGCCGAACTGACAGGCTATCCCTCCACCGCAGGCCATGAACTCAGCCAGGAATTGGATGCCCTGGGCAGGGCAACCACAGCCGCCCTCAATGCCCGGCTCATCCCCCTCATTTGCGACCTGATCGCGGCTGTTGAGGGCGTACTGGCCAGCAATCACATCGATGCCCCCTTGATGGTGGTCAAGGGAGACGGCTCCTTGATGCGCGCAGAGACGGCACGGCTACGCCCTATCGAAACGATCCTGTCGGGGCCTGCGGCCAGCGTCATCGGCGCACAGCACCTGGGCAAGGCTACCGATGCGGTGGTGGCAGATATGGGCGGCACGACGACTGACATTGCGCTTGTGGAACATGGAAGACCCAGACTGACCTCTTCGGGAGCCCGCGTGGGTGCCTGGAAGACCATGGTCGAGGCCATCGACATCCGTACCGTGGGGCTGGGGGGTGACAGTCAGGTTCAGTTCGATGCGACGGGCCGGCTGGCCATTGGCCCCCGGCGCGTCACGCCGATATGTGTGCTCGCTCACCACTTTCCTCAGATTGTGGACGAACTGGCAGATATCCTGCATTCCACACAGAGCGATCACACTCAGGCCGTCTTTACCACGCTGGAGCGGTCCTGCCCAGAGCAGGGCATCCCCGAGCCCGTCAGCAGACTGATCCAGGCCCTGGCCACTGGCCCCCTGTCGCAACGGCAGGTCGAGCGAATTCTAGACTATCCCGCCCTGTACCAGCCTCTTCTGACGCGGCTGGAGCGTCAGGGCTTTTTGAGTCGATCCTCGGTGACGCCGACGGATGCGGCGCACGTTTTAGGGCGCTACACTGAATGGCACACAGGCGCGGCCAGGGTCGCCCTGGACATTCTGGCACAGACCGCAAATACCGACACCGTCGCTTTGGCTGAGCGCATTCTAACGCGCACTGCCGAGCGCATCGCTCAGGAGATCGCCCGCAAAGCCTGGGACGAAGACGGCAATGGCAACCGGCAGGCTGCCGCGCTTTCAGAAGCCGTGCTCGATCGCCTGATGGCCTCACCGAATGGGGGCAGGCTGACACTCACACCTGTTCTACACCACCCCGTGGTGGGTCTGGGCGCGCCAGCCGGCACCTATTTCCCGACCGTAGCGAAACTACTCCACGGCAGCGCCGCACTGCCGGCGCTGGGACACGTGGCAAATGCCGTCGGCGCAATCGTAGGGAGCGTGGTCTCCCGATCTCGCGCCAGTGTGCTGCCCGCCAGTGACGACCAAGGCTATGCGGTACACTGCGCCACGGGCACGAGGCTGTTTGAGTCACTGGACGACGCAGTCAGCTATGCTCGCGAAGAAGCTACGCGTGATGCCACCGCGGGTGCCCTGGCGGCGGGGGCCACGGCAATACAGGTGACCCTGCAAGAGTCAGAGAGCAAGGCTCCCGTGGGACACGGCTATGCCGGCGAGGTGTTTGTGTCAGCCACCATCCTGGCGCAGGCCGTTGGCCGGCCACAACTTGCGGATTAGGTGGCGATAGCCGCCGTGAAAGAGCGGCGCGTTCGGGCTTACAGCTTGCGCTCCAGGCAGTATCCATTGTTCCCGTGGTCAGTGTGGTGTATAATCTATCTGTATATTTGAGAGCCGCGGTCTGTAAGGAGACTCGCATGAAGATCGAGACGCAACATCTCAAGCGATGTGACCTGATCACATTGCAGGGCCGGTTCGACAGTAACACGGCTCCCGACCTGGAGCAGGCGCTGCGCGCGTCGATGGATGAAGGCATTTACCAGATTGTCCTGGACATGGAACAGGTAGAGTTCTTTGGAAGCGCCGCGATACGGGTCCTGATCATGGCCTACAAGGAATGCCGTGCGCGCGGACGCGGTGACCTGCGCCTGGCAGCGATACCGGAACGCATCGCCCAGGTGCTGAACCTGGTCGGCATTCTCCCTCTCTTGCAGACCTACGCCGACAAGACAGAGGCGGTGGGTAGCTTTTAGTCTAGCGCTACCAGGAAGAAACGATGCAACCGCTCGAGCTCTGCGTCGATAGTGATCTGTCTCGTCTGGCAGATATCGCTGAATTCGTGGCCGAGGGAGCGCGCCAGGCTGGCCTCTCTGAGGACGATGTCTTTGCGGTCCAGATGGCCGCCGATGAGGCGTGCACCAACTCCATTGAGCATGCCTATGGCGGCCGCACCGGCGAAGTACGCGTCTGTTGCTGGACCGAGGGTGACCAGTATGTGGTACGGATCACGGATTTCGGCGAGCCGTTCGATCCCGAATCAGTCCCAGTCCCCGATACGACCGCGCCCCTGCTGGAGCGAAGTATCGGCGGGCTGGGGCTGTTCTTTATGCGCGAACTCGTAGACGAGATCGACTTTACCTCTGACGCTGTTCAGGGCAATCAGGTGATCCTGCGCAAACGAAAAAGCGTGTCATGACAGCGGGGATTTGCCGAACGCAGAGGACGGCACCCAACGCAGCCCAGGATTATTGGCTGGCAGTATGGTTCGCGTCGAAGCCAGACGCAGAGCCACACTCTGATCATTTCTGTCATTATGTTGCGCTGCAACCTCGCAGCAGTCACGGGGCAAGCGCCGTAGCCCAGTGGTTCTCGCTGCACCGTGAACAAGGCCCCTTAGGGGGCCATGCGTTACCGGCAGACACTATCCCTTGTGGTTCACGGAAATCGCCCATAGCCGCAACAGACCGTGCGTGCGCAACACCGGACGGCAGACGCGCGAACGGAATGTGAGGCATGATAGCGAATCATTCCCATGCCTTCGGATCCCTGAGAGCTGAGTTTGTTGCCGGCCCAGAGTGGGTGGCGCTGGGCATACTCACCGGCGTCATCCTCGCACTCACGGTCTGCTGGGCCATCGCTCACCGTCGCTCCAAGACCCTTATGCTGCTCACTGGCCTGTCACAACGCGTGTCCCAGCTTGCCGCTTCTCCCGAGGCCCTTTACCGCCTGATCGAGGAACAGGTACGCCGCATCACCGATGCTCCGCAGATCTATGTTCTGCTGGCACCTTCCTCTGCGTCAGAGCAACCCACGTTGATCGCAAACGGGCAGCGCATCCTCGATCCGGCAGAGCGCAGGTCCCTTGGAGCGGGCCCCTATGAATGGCTGCGGGAGAATCCACACCAGCTGGTGCTTCCCGACACGCGCCTCGCCTCACCTGTGGAGCCCTTCCAGAGCCAGCCAGCTGCAACCAGCGCCGTCATTACTCCCCTGGTGGCTGAGGGACGCCTGTACGGAGCGATCACCGTACAGAGTCCGCAGAGACGCGCTTTTCGGCGTCGAGCCACGGCGGCACTGCAACTCGTCTCCGATCAGGTTGCCCTCGGCCTGCACACCGCCTATCAGACGCAGAAGGAGCGTGACGCCGCCGCCCAGTTGCTGATGATCGCAGAGGTGAGCCGCAGAGTGGCGGCGATCCTCGATCTGGACGAGTTGTTTGCAGACACTGTGCGGCTGGTCCGCGATACTCTGGACTATTATCATGTGTGTATCTTTTCAGTTGACGTCGAATCCCGCGAGATCGTGCTGCAAGCGAGCTCCAGCCCCCCCATTGAGCAAAGGGGACTGATCGTGCCCTGGGGGCACGGCCTGATCGGCCATGCTGCTCTGGGCGAGACGGTTCTCGTCAATGATGTCCGCCAGGATGCCCGTTTCCTTCCGGACGCGGCTCTGGAACGGACCGCTGCCGAGCTTTCGTTGCCCCTGATGGTAGAGGATCGCGTGCTGGGTGTCCTGGACATCCAAAGCGCTGAGGTGGGCAGCTTTGAACCCGGGGATATGTCCACACTGCGCATCCTGGCGGATCAGATCGCTGTGGCGATAGAGGATAGCCACCTGTACCGCGCACAACAGGAGCAGGCGTGGATATCCACTGCGCTCTTGCGCGTGGCCGAGGCGGTCGCCGCGCAGACGACACTCAAGGATATCACGAGCACCACAGAGCGGCTAACGCGCATGCTTACGGGGCTCAACTACTGCAGGATACTAATATGGCAGCAAGATGGCGGCGTCTTTTTCTTGCCTGCAGATGAGAGCGACGGCGACACAATCAGGCCTGAAGGCCGAACTTTGTTGCCGGAGTCAGTGCCGCTCGCAGAGCGTGTTCGCACCCTCGCGACAGCCGTGGACGGGCTCGCTGAAGGCCTTGGCGTATGTCGACCCTCGCACATCTCGCCTGAGGCCCCAGCCATCGCGCTACCAATGATCACCAAGGGGGAGGTTATTGGCGTTCTGCAAGTCGCCCTGGATGTGGATTTCGCCCTTCCCCAGGCACAGCGCACCATCCTGGAGGGTGTCGCCCGGCAAGCCGCGCTCGGGCTGGATAACGCTGCACTCCTGGCATCACAACGTGAGGAGGCCTGGGTCTCCACAGCGCTGCTACAGGTGGCCAATGTGATCTCCCGGACAAGCTATGACCTATCTGAGACGGTAAACACCATCGTGCGGCTCATTCCGATGCTGGTCGGCGTATCCTGGTGTGCGATCCTCGTTTGGGATCCAGACAAGCGCCGCTATACAGCGACGAGCAGCTACGGGCTGCAAGTCGAGCTGCAGGACGGTGCCCGGCCGAGAAATATCTCGCCAGACGAGTTTCCCTGGCTCACAGAGCTGCAGGCCGGCTCGGGCATCACCTCGGTGATCGCACCCCTCGTGCAGGATCTGGAGCTGGAGCCCACGGGTGAAGGTGAGACAGAGGTGCTCTCGATGCCGCTCAGGGCACATCAGCGCGACCTGGGCCTGCTGTTCATCGGCAACAAGCAGCCCGCGATGGGGATCTCGAGCCGCAGATTAGCGATTCTCAATGGCATAGCGGGACAGACGGCGCTCGCCATTTCGGCGACAAGGCTGTACCAGCAGTCCGTGCTACAGCAGCGCTTTGAACATGAGATGAGGCTGGCACGCGACATTCAGGCGAGCTTTCTGCCCGAGCGTTGCCCCTCCCCGCCAGGATGGCAGGTCGCGGTGGACTGGCGTACTGCCAGGGGTGTGGGCGGCGACTACTATGACTTGATCGAGTTTGGGGATGGCACCCTGGGGGTCAGCATCGCCGACGTTTCGGACAAAGGCGTCCCAGCGGCGCTCTATATGGCACTGTCTCGCAGCGTACTTCGTGCCGCTTCACTGGACAGCCGCAGCCCTGCCGAGACGCTGAAACGGGCCAATCAGGTGCTGATGCAGGACACGCGCAGCGGAATGTTCATCACCACCATCTATGCTATTATCGAGCTGGAGAGCGGGCTGGTGCGCTATGCCAGGGCAGGCCACAATCCAGCGCTCTATGTGACAAGAGACGGAAAAGTGACCTTGCTGGAGCCGGTCGGCATCGCACTGGGCATCGTGACAGACCCAAGACTGGTCGAGGAGACCTTTACGCTCGGCCAAGGGGACATGCTCGTGCTGTATACCGATGGCGTGACCGAGGCCCTGAACGAGATCGACGACGAGTTCGGCATGGAACGGCTGATCGACGTTGTGGCCGGCTCCGCAGGTTCAACGCCGGAGGAGGTCATCGAGCGGATTCACAGCGCCGTACAGAGCTTTGTCGGCGAGAGTGCACAGTCGGATGATTATACGGTGGTGGTGGTGAAGAGGGAGGGCGAGGGCAGCATGGCCGTTGATGCCGAAAGCCAGGACCAGCATCCCGCCGACAATTCGTCTCCTGGTTCATCGCTGGACGGGTCTCCAGACAGTGACCAACCACAGGATGCAGGAGCGCGCCCGTGAAGGTGCTTTACTGGGGCACTTACGACGCCGGGTATGTGCGCAACCGGGTGATCATCCAGGGATTGCGTGAGAACGGCATGGATGTCGAGGAATGTCACGTCACGCTATGGCGTGGGACCGACGACAAAGTGCGCAACGCGCAACAAGGATGGTGGCGCCCTGCCCTGTTGTTGCGGCTAGGCGGGGCTTACCTGCGCCTGTGCTGGAAGTACTTGACGGTGGGACGTTATGATGTGCTCTTTGTCGGCTATGCGGGGCACCTGGATGTGTTTCCGGCCAGGCTGCTTTCGTGGCTTTCCCGAAAGCCCCTGGTCTTTGACGCGTATCTCTCGATACACGAAACCGTGGTCGAGGATCGCAGCCTGGTCAAGCCCGGATCCCTCGGTGACAGGCTGTTGTTCTGGCTCGAAAAGACGGGCTGCTCCCTTGCCGATATGGTATTGCTCGATACCGAGGCGAATATCTGCTACTTTTCCGCCAAGTACGACTTGCCACGGCAACACTTTCTGCGGATCTGGGTGGGCGCCGATCCCGTGTTTCAGCCGATGGCATGCACGCGCGATGATGGCCGGTTTCGAGCGCTCTACTTTGGCAAGTTCATCCCACTGCACGGTATCGAGCACATCCTCGGGGCGGCATGGCTCCTGCGCGATCACCCGGAGATCGAATTCAAGTTCATCGGAGATGGGCAGACCTACGACGACATGCGACGATTGGCATCCGACCTCGAGCTTACCAATGTCACATGGGGCCCACGATGGTTAGAGCCCCCCGAGCTGGCCAAAGAGATCGCATGCGCAGACGTCTGTCTGGGCATCTTTGGCACATCGCCCAAGGCGCAACGCGTCATTCCGACGAAAGTATTCGCGGCCTTGGCGATGGGTAAGCCGGTCATTACCGCGGATACGCCGGCAGTGAGGGAGTTGCTGACGGACGGGAGGGATGCGATGCTGTGCGAGCAGGCTGACGGCCAGGCCCTGGCCCCGCTAGTGGCGCGACTAGCCATGTTGCCTGAGCTCAGGGCGACGCTATCTCAAAAGGGTCGCGCGATCTATGAGAGCCAACTGGCGTCAGCATCGATCGGCGGTGCTGTGGCCGCCCGAGTATCCGCCATGCCAAACTCGGCGGCGTAACCGGATGTCGGCGCCGCTGAGAGACGACCTAAAGCAGGGCATCGCAGACGCAGATGAGACGCTGACGGGAGAGGCACGCGACGATCCCTTGAGCCACAGGCAAGAGACATGCGGGTCCTGATCATTGGAGCACACTCGACACGCAACGCGGGTGACGCGGCCCTCACTGAGATGGCCGTGCAGACGGTCAGATCCGTCCTGCCAGAGGCGCAGATCACCCTTTCGATCACTGACGCGGATCTCGGCGAATCCCGCAGCCGGCTGGAAGATGTCGAGGTCATCGAGTCATTCTCTGCGCGATTCAGTTCAAGCGACGGCAGATCGCACTGGCGTGCCGGTGCCGCCGCTCTCGGAGTTGCGTCCAGCCTCGCATTCGCAGTCACCCACCGTCTCTTCGGCTATGTGCCGCGCGGTAGCGGAGGCTGGCGACCCCTGTGGGCTGCATATGCGACGTCAACGAAGGTCGTGGTTTGCCCCGGGAATATCCTCGCAAACACAGGGCGACTTGGCCTACCTCTCCTAATTGCGGGATGGACGATCGCCTTTGCCCTCCTGCTGAACAAGCCTGTATACGTTCTCCCACAATCGGTTGGTCCCTTCCGCCGCCGGTGGGAGATACGGCTGATGCGCTCGCTATACAGCCGGGCACGCATCGTCATGGTTCGGGAACCTATCTCCTTGGATATGATTCTGAGGGCAGGTGTGAGCCCGAGACACATCCATCTCATCCCTGACCTGGCATATGCATATACTGTTGACCCGTCACTGCCCATCCCGCCGATCATCACACGCATTCGTGACTGCCCAAGACCCATCATCGGGATTACCGTCGTGAACCGGTTGCTGTCAACGACGGATAGCGCCATCTGGGAGAAGTACGAGCGCTCTGTCGCGATAGCGCTGAGCGATTTCCTGAGAGAGCACGGCGGCACAGCGGTCTTTTTCCCGCAGGTGGTGGGACCCACGGAGAGGGAAGATGACCGAATCGCGTCGCGCCGCATCGCAGCCATGATGGCGCCATGCTGCGACCAAGTAGTAGTTGTTGACGATTGGCTCGGGCCCATGGCGCTTATGGAGGCATACGGGCTCGTGGACCTGTTCGTGGCGACGCGCATGCACTCGGCGATTTTCGCCACTAAACAGTGTGTACCGACGCTTTTCATCGAGTACCTTCACAAGGTCCGTGGACTGGCGCAGATGCTGGGGCTGGAATCCTACGTCATCGATCTGGTCACTGCGGACGCGGCCCAGATTCATGCAGGGCTATGGCAGTTGTGGGAAAACAGGGTTACACTGAGAGAGCACCTGAGCGCACAAGTGCCGCCGTTGGTGGCAGACGCTCAGTCTGCTGGAAGACATCTGATGGGAGGATAGCTTGGAGCGCCGCATTCGGATCCTGTACATCATACTGGGGCTATCGATAGGTGACCCGCTGGGCGGCGCGGAGCGGCTCGTTGCCGAACTCGTCAGCCTGTTGGACCAATCGCGCTTCGAGCCAGTTGTATGCGCCTTCTGGCACCACGGTACATCCATCGAGCGCCACTGGCAGACGCACCTCGCGGCTCGCGGCGTTGAGGTTTTCTTCGCCACTGACTGGCATGGAGGGCACAGTCCAGCCGCATACGCCGCGGGCCTCAAATCGGTCCGTGAGAACATGGGCGATCGACAGGTGGATATCATCCACTCTCACTTCCAAATGGGTAGCATGATGGCAGTCCTACTACGACGCAGCCTCGGCGCACGGGCCATCGTACGCACGGCCCAGGCAGGTAAGGAGTGGGGGGACGGGACTGCGGCATTCCTCTGCAGACAGGCATTCACCAAATGGGTATTCCCCCTGACCTTTGACGTGCAGACGTGTGTGTCCAAGGCTGGACAGCGACGGATCGAGCGATATCCCGGCAGTCTGATCGCCAGGAGGCCCGTACCTCTGATCCCCAACGGCGTCTCGATAGATCGCTTCACACCAGGAAGCGAGCCCGATGTGCGAGCCGAGTTCGGCCTTCTCCCTGACGACATAGTGGTGGGTAACGTAGGCCGACTCAGTCCTGAGAAGGGACACAGTATTTTTCTCCATGCGACGCGCGCCCTTCTCGAACGGATGCCTGATGTCAAGTTCCTTGTGGTGGGCGACGGTGAGCAACGTACAGCCCTGCAGGATCAATCGCGACGCCTGGGCCTGGACGGATCAGTCATCTGGGCTGGGGCACGAAGCGACGTGGAGCGCATCTACCGAGCCATGGATCTCTTCGTTCTGCCCTCGCTGTGGGAAGGCTTGCCTATTTCCATCCTCGAGAGCATGGCCTCCGGGGTCCCGGTAGTTGCATCCGACCTGCCAGGTGTCAGGGAACTGATCCGACCTGGACAGACCGGCTGGTTGGCAGAGCCCGGCAATGCCACCGATCTCGCGAACAGGATGGCCGACGCGCTGAGCCAACCTGAGGCTAGAGCACGCGTGGCCGCAGAGGCACTTGATCAAGTCGTGCCTCTCTACTCCATCGATGGCGTAGCCGAGCAGTACGGACGCATCTATGAAACTCTCGCACGCGGGGAAACCGGGAGTGTCTCTCGGTTGGCGGTGCCGAGCGGATGAGCCGCACGCGTGTCCTCATACTTATCTCGGGTCTGGCGATCGGTGAGTCCTTGGGCGGCGCCGAGCGCTATGGTGTGGATCTCGCCCGCACACTCGACCAGGAAGCGTTCGAGCCGATTCTCTGTGCGTTCTGGCACTATCACACGCCGGCAGAGGCTCACTGGCTGGAACGCCTTCGCGATTCCGGTGTCGAGTGTCTGTTTGCCGTGGACCGTGGTCAGGGTTTCACGCCGGCGCGCTACTTGTCCGGCGTACATAGCATACTCGCCCAACTGGCCGGGCGGCGCCTTGATATCATCCACAGTCACTTTCAGTTGGGGAGCGTCACGACGCTAATACTGAAGCGGCACCTCGACGCCCGTGCAACTGTCCGCACAGCTCACGGCTCCGTTCGCCACGAGTGGCGTGATACGGTACTTGGCTCGGTGTGTCGTGCGGTCTTCACCGAGTGTGTGTTCCCCATCAGCTTTGACGCCGAGACCGGCGTGTCGAATGAGGTAGTGACAAGCCTAGATCAGCGGCTATGCTCACGCCTGTGGCATAGGCGTGCCTGGATGATCCCGAACGCCATTGACCGATCCCAGTTCGAGCAGCGCGATACGGAGGCACTAGCGCGGAGAAGCCTGGGGCTGTCTGAGGACGACTTAGTGATCGGTAGCGTGGGCCGTCTTTCAGAACAGAAGGGTTACCGATACCTGATCGAAGCGGCACCCACGATTCTAGAAGCGTTTCCGCGCTGCCGATTCCTACTCGTGGGAGACGGAGAGCTTCGAGAGGAGCTTTGGCGGCAAGCCGATAGGCTCGGAGTGGCATCGGCTTTCCACTTCGCCGGCGCCCACCAGGAGACAGCCTTGGCCTACGCGGCAATGGATCTGTTTGTACTGCCCTCGCTGTGGGAAGGCCTTCCGACAGTGCTGCTCGAGGCTATGGCCAGTGGGATCCCCGTTGTCGCTACGGACATCTCCGGCAACCGGGATCTGGTGACGGATGGCGTCACGGGAAGGCTAGCGCAGCCTCGCAATGGCCAGGATCTAGCCCGGGTCATTACCGATGCCCTCGCCAATGCAGAGTTCAGTTACTCTCTAGCCCGGCAGGCCGCACTTGAGGTTGTCACACGTTACGACATCCAGACGGTCGCCCGGCAGTACGAGCACTTGTACGCCAGCCTGCTTGCAAGCACCCCTTTGGCCTCATAGCTCGAGCCAGAGAGTCACAGCCTTTGTGACACTGGTGCCACGTGACGACCAACAGAGGCAATATCACCCGAAAGGACTATTGCTTTAGCCGTCGAAGCGGGCATAATGGCATACAGAGTGTTCAATCACTGGTCTACAGGAGGCACGAATATGTCGATGAAGCGCGCAATTCTGGTCCTAGGGCTGACGTTCGCCCTCGTGCTGACAGCCACCGTTGGCGTGTCTGCACAGTCGGCCACTCTGCAGACGTGGACATCGTCCATTACCTACTATACGCCGAGCGATACGGCCGGTGAGATGGTCGTCACGTACTATGCGTCTGACGGCACGCCACACAGTACTGACCCGATCGCGCTTGAGCCCCACAAGGCTGGTTCCCTGTACATCGGAAATGTGGCGGACGTCCCTGACGGATTTGCTGGTTCCGCAGTACTCGCAGCCGACGTGCCAATCGTTGCCACCTACGTGCAGTTCGCGGATGGTGCCGAGGCGGGCAACTATGGCCGCATGCTGTACAACGGCTTCTCCGCGGCAGAGGCGTCCTCAACGTACTACATAGCCACAGTTCTCTATCAGGCTGCGGGCAGCACGTCCACGATTGGCGTGCAGAACACAGAGAACTCGCCGATCACGGCGCGTCTGAGCTTTTACGCTGTTGGCAACCCGGTGGCCGTAGCTACTCGGGACGTGAACATTCCTGCGCTGTCGTCTTTCATCTTCACTCCCGCAGACATCACTGGCCTGACGCCTGGGTTCAGCGGCTCTCTGGTGATCACGACCGGTGAGACTGGCGGCGGGAAGATCGTGGCCGCGGCGGAGGAGACCTATGACACAGGACGGGCCGCTTACGCGTTCGAGGGGGCTGCGCAGGGCGCGAACACCGTGTATATGCCGAGCATGCAATGCCAGTACCGGCCCGAGCAGCAGACGTCCTACTATGCCATCCAGAACGCTGGCACAGGTGACGCGACAGTAACGATTACTTACTATAACACGGCTGGTGCTGTGGTCGGCACAATGCCCGCGACGGTGATCCCCGAGGGGGGAAAGCTTAGCGCGAACCCCTGCACCTCGGGCGTCCCAGCCGGCACATTCGGCTCGGCAGTGATAGAGAGCGTGGGCGCTGAGATCATCGCCATTGGCAAGATCAATGCGAATAATGGCCTTCGGACGGCCTTTGTGGGCCAGAGCGCCGGTGGTACGGCACTTGCGGCCCCATACGTACGATGGGCAGCCAATCCGGCAGCTGACTTCCGGTCATACATCGCCGTTATGAATGTCGGCAGCGCTGACGCGACCAATATCACCGCCACTTATTACGATGGCACGGGTACGGCTGTTGCGATCCACACGCTGGCCAGCCCGAGTGATCCTCTTCCTCAGTTCATCAAGACGAACACGGATCCATTCACGGCAGGTGCGCTGACGGGCAGCTACAGCGACTTTGGCTTCCACCCGGCCGGTGGCGCGATCGAGTTCTCAAGCGATCAGCCGATCGTGGTCCTTGCGCGACTCCAGAGGGTTGTCAACCTTGGCTCGACAACGAACTTTGGCGAGGACTACTGCGCGGTACTTATCCCGTAAACTCAGTTCTACTTCACCGACTGGAGGAAAGGCCATGCATGGCCTCTTCTCCAGTCGTTCTGCACGGGAGATTCAATGAGCCGACTTTTTGTCTACCTGAGCAGCCTGCTCATAATCGTGGCCTGCTCGACGCCCGTTAGGGAGTCTTCTACGGAGACCCAAACGCAGGCTACGCCGACCCAAGCCGCTGGTGCCATTGACGGCCAGAACACACCCGCGCTCGGGGGAGACGGCGGCTTGGTCACGGGCCGGATCGGCTCCACACCCGCAGCCTGGGAAGGACACGAGATTAGGGTCTACACCTGCCCGTTCTATAGCACAACCGAGGGAGAGGGCTTCTACGTGCTCGAAGCCACAGTTCACCGCTTCGGACTGGTAACTGAGACGGGACGGTTTGAGATAAGGGACGTTCCACCTGGCAGATACGCTATCGTTGTTGGCCCGAGCCCAGAAGAATCTGTAGTAGCACAGGATAGTGGCCGTGCAATGATTGTCGAGGTCAAGGCGGGCCAGGTCTATGACTTCGAGATTAACCTGCCGTAGTTGGCGTAGCGTCACATCCCGATTAGCCGACAGTGGATCTGACATTGCAGTGTAGTTACGCGCTCCCGACTCTGCCATGTGCCCAGTCGCCCAAAGTAGAGTCAGTTGCCATACAAGCCAGGTAGATGCTACTCTGCCTTGAGATATCGCAGCTAGAGGCCTGTCATCCCCTCGTGTGAACCCGTGTACGGACGTGGCACAAGCTGCCTCTGCTCCCCTCTTTGTCCCCTCCCCCCTTCCAGCCTATACTCCTCCCACCCAAGGAGTAGGAGGCG
>ENA-OSEO01002573-OSEO01002573.1-sediment-metagenome-genome-assembly--contig:-NODE-2573-length-24836-cov-3.155459_pt1 | contig 24836 bp, 21 predicted proteins | sample MGYA00237883_ERZ534232 | MGnify/ENA metagenome assembly ERZ534232
GGAATTCACAGTCGGCAAGTCCTTTCAGAGCTGTGTCCCGGCTTGAGCGAGGACCAGATAAGCAAGATCATAATCACCCTGCGACCGGAGCTCGTTGGATCCTGCGTTTGTTTTCAGCAAGGGACCGATTTCATGACGACCGTGGAAAGGACCCCTTTCCCCCTCGACTCGCATCTGTTGAAAGTCTTCGAGTCGCGGACTCGGTCCGAGTAGCCGGATCGCGAATGGTGGTCCAAATCAATAGGACAGGGTGCCGGTAAGCACCAGAAAACCGGTATTAAACATCACGATCAGCGCTATCCCCAGCACGGTGCCGGCGATGGTGAATGGCAACATAATGGCCAAGTCCAGGGCATCGCTCACCCCCCCTTTACGCCGGGTGAGGATATAACCCGTGGGCACCCCGATGAACACCGAAAACAGGGTTGCCATGGTGGCCAGGAAATAGCTATTAAAGATGGGCCTAGCCGCCCGGCTGAAGGCATAGATGTAATTGGACAGACTGAACTCACTAGTGATCACTGGTCCGTTCATTTTCAGGAAACTGATGATCAGGCAAACGATAAACGGGATCAAGGGAAAACAGACGATGAAAAAAGCATAGCCCCCAGCGAGGCGCCAGGCCCAGCCGGTGAGTTCGCGCAGAACCGGACGGCCTTTGGCGCTTTGGATGAAGTTTCGTTTACGCAGGTAATAGCGCTGGGCCATAAGGGAGAGCATGGTCACGATTATCAGCACCACGCTGAGGGCGTAGGCCATGCCGGGATGGTCGCCGATCTCGCTGGTGAACTCCGTGTAGGCCTTCACCGCCAGATAGGGCTGCTGCTCTCCGATGATCATGGGCACGCCGAAGTTTTCAACGGCGGTCATGAAACAGAGCAAGGTCCCACTGAGGATGCCGGGCAGCACCAGGGGCATGCTGACTTTGATGAAGGTTTTCACTGGACCGGTTCCCAGGCTGCGCCCGGCCTCTTCTATACTTTCATCCACGGTGTTGAAGCCCGAGAGGGTCATAAGGAAGATGTAGGGATAGAACTGCAAGGCAAATACCAGGACTACTCCAAGGTGGCCATAGATGGAGGTGAATGGGATGCCGATGGCATTGAGGAACTGGGTAACCACCCCCGCCCGGCCCAAAAGGAGCACCCAGACAAAGGCGCTGATGAAGCTGGGCAGCATGAGAGGAATGGTGGAAAGGGCTATGAGAAACGGCTTTCCCCTGACGTTGAAGCGGCTGACCATGAAGGCCAGGGGCACGCCCATGGCGATGGCGATGAGTGAGGCCACGCAGCTCACCCAGATGGAGTTGCCCAGGCTGCGCCAATATGTGCGGTACTCGGCGAATTTGAGGTAGTTAGCAAGGGTCCAGGACCCTCCCTCATGTATTTGAAAGGAGCCCAGCAGCACTCGGGTAACCGGGAGGATAAGAAAGAATAGCACCGCGATTAGGATGAGGATGGCGGTGAGGTTCCAGAAGGTGTTTTTCACGCCACACCTCCGCTTTTATATACCCGCACCCGGTCCAGCAGGTAGTAGCCCTTTACCATCTGGCCGATCTCGCGGATTTCGCTGGGCTCGGCGCGGTAGCTGGTGACCAGGAAGCTGAGCCCTTTGGCCAATTCCAGTTCATATTTCACGGAATAGCCCAGATACTCCACCCGGCGGATGATCCCCTCCACAGGCCAAGCCCCGCTTTCAGGCATCACAGCCCTGCGGCCGATCTCGATCGCTTCGGGCCTGATCGCCACCTTTATCTCGTCTCCAGGTATGAACCCTGAATCCACCGGGACGCCAAAGGCCAGGTCCGGGCACTCAGCGAGCCGGGCGTCATTTTCTTCCTGCTCACCGGTGGCGGTGCCGCGGCATCCAACCACCAGGGCGCCATTTTTAACTTCGCGCGCCGTAGCGGTGAGCAGATTGGTGTTGCCGATAAAACTTGCCACGAAGGCGTTTTGAGGTTCGGTGTAAATCTCCCAGGGTTTACCCAGCTGGCGCACCATGCCTGCCTCCATCACCGCTATGCGGTCGGAGATGCTCAAGGCTTCTTCCTGGTCATGGGTCACATATATGGTGGTGATGCCCAGTTCCTGCTGTAGCATACGGATGTCTCCGCGCATCTCCACCCTGAGCTTGGCGTCCAGGTTGGAAAGCGGCTCATCCATCAGAAGCACTTCGGGCTGTATGGCCAAAACCCGGGCTATGGCCACCCGCTGGAGCTGGCCTCCGGAGAGTTGGTTGGGCAGCCGGTCCTCCAGGCCTCCCAGTTTCACCATATCCAGGGCCTGGGCAATGCGCTCTTCCATTTCGGAACCCGTAATTTTGCGCGCCTTCAGGCCATAGGCCACGTTGTTTTTCACGGTAAGGTGAGGAAACACGGCATAGTTCTGGAACACCATGCCCACGCCACGCTTGTGAGTCGGGATTTTGTCCATACGCTGATCACCAAAGTATATTCCTCCCTCATTGATCTCTGCGAATCCGGCCACACAACGCAGCAGGGTGGTTTTGCCGCACCCGCTGGGACCCAGGAGGGTAAAGAATTCACCTTTGGCTATCTCCAGGCTCACATTATTCACCGCCACTAGTTTGTCGAAACGCTTGGTTACGCCGCGCAGTGATATGCCCCTCATGTCGATTGTCTCCGTTGGTTTATAAAAAACAGCCCCGTTAATACTGCGCACCGAAGGAACTGGGCTTTGTCTTAATAGCGTAAATTTATTTCAACCCCTATGCCTCTACACGTGGATGCTTCCGTACGGCTATTAATCCATAAGTGAGTGGCGCTCGTTGGAAGAGCTTCGTTGGCACGGCTTAAGAAAAGGTCACACTAATCTCGCGTAAGAGCGGGCCTGCGGTGGAAATGGTCATGAACGAAACATGGTGAAGCCACTGTTTCTAAATAAAACAACTCCTCTGGCCCGCTTTGCCATCGCTAGATCACCCTCCGGAGAGGCTGAAGGGCCACAAGCCTTTTGGAAGCCCGGTTCAAGCCAAACCACACACTGGGGCCGAAGCATCCCTGCTCAAATAACCGCAAGCAAAACGGCGAGGCCCGTAGCAGGTCCCGCCGCCATGATTATTCTACTTAACCTTGAGCAGAATATCATTGACCTTCTTCAGCATTGGTTCGCGCTTGTCAGTCCAGAAAGCCTCATCATAATTGGAGATCATTTTCACCTGAGACAGGGGAGCCATGCCAGGCACCAGCTTGGCGAAGTTGACGTCGCTGCGGGCCGGGCGCCGCAAGAACTTTGCAACGATCATCTCGCGCACAGGCTTGCTGGAGGCCCAATCCAGGAACTTACGGGCATTGGCCTGATTCTGGGCACCCTTGATGATGGCCGCGCCCTCGGTGTAGGCAATGGTGCCCTCTGCAGGATACACCACCTCCATGGGAGAGCCGCTCGTTTTATAGCGGAAGCCGGCATATTCCATGGAGATGCCCGCAGGGAACTCACCGGCGGCTACGCCCGTGAAAACCAGGGAGGACTGCTGGGTGATCTTGGAATGTTTCAGCACCTTAGTGATCTTGGCCCAGCCTTCCTTATTGTCACCCCACAGGGCCAGCATGGCGGTGAGTTGGGTATAAGCGGCGCCTGAATTGCTGGGATTGCAGTATGCCACCTTGTCCTGCCACTTGGGATCAAGGAAGTCCGCCCATTTTTTAGGGGCCTCGGCCGCCTTCATCAGCTTGGTGTTGTAGATGAAGACCATGACATGCAGCATTTGGCCGATCCACATGCCGTTGGGGTCTTTATACTCGGCGGGATAAGCAGCAAAGTCCTTGATCTTATAGGGTTCCCATAAATCCATATTATTCATCAAGATGATCTTGGAAAAGCCAAGGGCCACGTCGCCCAAGGGGCGGCCCTTCTCCGCCTTCATGCGCTTCAACTGTACGCCGGATCCCGCACGCACCATTTCGCATTTGATGCCGGTGGCCTTTTCGAACGCGGCTGCCATCATTTCGTTCTGCGCAGCCTGGTTGGTGCTGTAAACCACCACCTTGCCATTGGCCAGGGCCGCGGGCACAATCAAAAAGACAGCCAAACCAGCAAGGAACATAGTTATGAAAAGGAAACGACGTGACATTTTCTTTATCCTCCCTTGCTTAAAGTTGCCGCAAAATCGTTATCGGCTTCTCGCTTCGGTAATTACCAAAGCGGTAAGTGACAAGGCCCTTCAAGGGATGGAAGTTACACGACGCTTGCAGCCCAGCTTCAATTACGAAACAGTAACCGCATTAAGTGCTCGCTCTCCCCAACTGATTGGCCAACCACGTTTTCTTATCTTCGCAAGTTCTGATCTGAGTTTGGATAGGTCGGTTATGGAAAGTTCAGTAAGGCGCTTTAATCCAGTCTCCTTAATGACCCGGTTTAAAAAAGATTTGGAAGAGAAGGCCAGAAGCGCTTTGCCGCTAGCCCCGGCATAGATGGGCATCCTGTGACCGGTTTCAAAGGCTGCCCGGATATAATGAGGACCGGATATCATCTTCAAACACAAGCGCTCAGTTTAGTCTATGACAAAAATGCCTGCGGTTTCCTGCAACTCTTCGACCACCTCTTTTAGTATCTTGTCGGCGGATCTCAACAGGTTTGATGATTTAATAAAGATTTGGCCGAGGAAATAAACCTTCGCACCGAGCCGGTAACGACCAGTTTCGGGTTCTTTGACCAGAAAACCTTCATTCAAAAGGGTGTCTATCTGCCTGAGTATGGTCCTTTGGTAAAAGACGGTTTTTTTGCTGAAATCATTTAAAGAGAGTTCAGGCTGATCAGGAGAAAACGCTTCAAGAATTTTTAAGGCCCTAGATACCGCCTGCACGCTGTTGTCTTTTATTCCTGTCTTACCCAATTTGTCACCTTCTGAATTTAGTGAAGCAAGATAAACTTAAGTACATATAACATATTGAATTAATAACAGTTTAAATATATCGTTCTGTTGTAAAGAACGAAGTTTCATACCACAGTATATTTTTTAGCAAAAAACCTGTCAACTCTTTTTTTCGAATTGATAAAAGTTAATGACTTGCACTGCTCCCCCTTTAGCAAGTTCCCATCCTGGAAGTCCCGTTTTGGATTTGGTCGATAGAGGACGTCGGCAAATGCTGTCGAGAGAAAACGACAAGACCGTTCTTGACCGAGTAGTTGGACGTGCCGGGGGCTTCAGCGCCGAGTGCAGAAAGACCAGGAGCTAATGCCAAAACTTCGGGGCGGCAAAAAGTCATTTTGGCAATCTCGTAACTTAACTTAGTCAGCGCCTTTCCTTTCCGATAGTCGAAGTCCTGCTTTTCCCTATAGCCGGCTTGGCATTCTCTATCAAACCGCGCCTGAATATACTCGCTACCCATGCTGCCCGCCAAAGGCTCTTGTCCCTCGAGGCAACTATTAATGCACTTTTCTTCGTCAAGTTGGAAGTTTTCCAGGGTCAACCGCTTTTCTTGTAACCCCTGGGCGGCATGGCCGGCGCCAATTGGGCCGAATCATACCCGGTCATCTTACTCACCGTTCCATGGGTGATTATATTCGGGGTGCCCTCAAATTTTCCTTCGCCTTCGTCCCCGCGATAGCCCTCCATAACCTGTACCAAGTAGCCCTGGCTACGACGCCCATTGTAGCGGGCGTCGGGATTAGCAGGAGCCTGTACGCTGTCGCAGGGCACCTCCTCAAAAAGGGACTTCCAGGATGGGAACCTGCAAAATGGGGCGCAGTAAAAGTCCTTAACTTCCATTAAATCGAAAAAAGGGTTGACATGTTCTTCACCAAAAAAATATACTGTACTATGAAATAACGTTCTATACAATAGAACGATTTGTTTAATATTTTATTAATTCAATGCGTTATATGGTTTTAAGTATATTCATTTGCCAAGAAAGGAGGATTACCATGAAAAAAGTAAGCCTGTTCAGCGTGCTGGCCATAGCCGCACTGCTAACCGCCGGTCTTGGCTCCGCCTGGGCCGAACGCATCTCCATCGGCACTGGCGGCACTGGTGGGGTCTACTACCCCATTGGCGGTGGGGTGGCCGAAGTGTTCAACAAATACCTGAAGGGAGTCAACGCTCGGGCCGAGGTCAGCGGCGCTTCCATAGAAAACTGCCGGCTGGTGGGCTCCAACGAGCAGCAACTGGCTCTTGCCAACGCAGACGCAGTCTACTTCGCCTACAAGGGTGGCCGCGAGTTTAAAAAACCCCTGCCTGTCCTGTCCATGTTCGCCATGTACGGCAGCAACATGCAGCCGGTCTGCCTCAAAAGCTCGCCGATCAAAAGCCTCAAAGACCTCAAAGGCAAAAGGGTGGCGGTGGGCCCCCCGGGAGGCACCACCTACGTTATGACCTGGAATATCCTAAAGTCCTACGGTATCGGCAAGAAGGACCTGACCCCCGTCTACCAGTCCTTCACTGAGTCGGTCAACGGGCTGAAAGACGGTACCATAGACGCCGCCTTAATCCTGGCCGGCTACCCCAACTCCGCAATTCTGGATTTGGCCACCACTCGGGACGTTCGCCTCATTCCAATGGAGAAGGCGATGATCGATAAAGTGGCCAACGAGTTCAGGTTCTACAGCCCCGGAGTGGTGCCCGGCCGCACCTACCAAGGCAACGATCAGGACGCTCCAGGCATCGCGGTGATGAACGTTTGGGTGGTGAACAAGGACCTGCCCAATGATTTGGTCTATCAGATGGTGAAGGTGATTTTCGACCATAAGGATTACCTGGTCACTGTGCATAAAAAAGCCAAGGACATGAACCTTAAAGACGCCGTGAAGGTGCCTTGCCCCATGCATCCTGGGGCTATCAAATACTTCAAGGAGGTGGGCGCTCTCAAGTAACCTTTCCCGGATCGGGAAAGCTTTATGGGGAAAACAGCCTTGCCTGCTTCACTGAAATTATCCGTCTGCCTCCTGACGGCTATTGGCATTTTCGTTGGTGCAGCTTGGGGAGGACCAAAGGCTGGCCGAGAAAGCTGGAAGCTCCAGGTAATGCAGGTTTCGCTGCAAGGGGAGCAGATACTCTTTTGCTGCCCCATCCGGCCGGGGGAGAGCTTCAAGTTGGCTTACACCCACTCCCTGGACAAATGTCCCGTTGAAGAGACTTTCCGTGTGGAATCGGACGGGACTCTGCTCCAGACGGAAGAGGTCTACGGCTGGTTCGGCGCTGGTTTGGAGTTCAACCCGCCCCAGGGCTTCACCTGTCTGGGAGACGGGCGGGTGCATATCCGGAACATGAAACGCCGCCTGCCCTCTTTGCCGGTGCGGGTAGGCTGGGTAGCCGACTTTCGGCTGCTGATAAATGGGCGCCGGGTGCCCCTGACCGATCTGGCTCCGCCCGGCAAATTGGTGGAGATCAAGGTAACACCCGGGGAAGTGACCGAGGAGAGTGCAGAGGGGAAATAGATTCTGGGGAGGGGTATCCCGTCAAACATTCAGCGGAGGGGGTTAAATGGAGCGGATAGCGCGGATCAACCATCAAGTGGCCTCGGCGGTCTTCGTAATCGGAGTGGCCTGCAGCCTCTTCCATATCTACACCGGCGGCGCGGGCAGCCTTTTCTCCATGTTTCAGCGCAATATCCACTGGATGTTCATGGTAACCATAATATTTCTGCTCAACCCCATTCGCCAGAATGCGGGATGGGGTCTCAGGTGCCTTGATCTGATCTTAATCGCCCTCTCTCTGGCCTCGGGATTCTACATCCTGTTCAACTACGAGGAGATCGTAATCCGCCTAGGCAGTCCCAACCAGATCGACCTTATCATGGGCGGGATGACCATTTTGCTGGTTCTGGAGGCCACCCGGCGCTCGGCAGGCATGCCCATAGTCATTATCGCGTCCTTCACCATCCTGTATGCCTTTTTCGGCTTCCTGCTGCCCGGTGATTTCGGCCACCGGGGCTATTCCCTCACCCGGGTCATCTCGCACCTCTACCTCACCACAGAAGGCATCTTCGGCTTGCCTTTGGGTGTTTCGGCCACCTTCATTATCCTGTTCATCATCTTCGGTGCCTTTTTGGATAAGAGCAAAGCCAGCCAGTTCTTCATCGACGTGGCCCTTTCCCTAACCGGCCGCACGGCTGCCGGACCGGCCAAGAGCGCGGTGCTCAGCAGCGCGCTCATGGCCACCATCAGCGGCAGTGCCGCAGCTAACGTGGCCACCACCGGCACCATAACCATTCCCCTGATGATTCGTACCGGCTACCGGCCCAAGGTGGCCGCGGCCATCGAGGCTGTGGCCTCCTCGGGCGGACAGATAACCCCGCCGATCATGGGGGCCGGCGCCTTCATTATGTCCGAGATCACGGGCATTCCCTATGTGAAGATCATGGCCGCGGCCTTTTTACCGGCCTTTTTATTCTACTTCTCGCTCTTCCAGATGGTGCACTACGAGGCAGTGAAAACCGGCCTCATCCCCATCGGGGATTCCGTGCGCCAGAGTACCAAGCACCTGCTCATCACGCGGGGGTATCTGTTTTTACCCATTATCTTGCTGATAGTGGTGCTCATCGCTGGCCGCTCGCCCAGCATGGCCTGCTTTCTGGCCATCGTCTTTATAGTGTTTTTGAGCTGGGTGCGCCGGGACACCCGCATGGGGATCAAAGATATCTTGGATGCCTTGGCCCAGGGGGCCAAGGGGGCCATCATGATCGCCGCCGTCACTGCCACCGCAGGCATCGTGATCGGCATGATTACCCTCACCGGTGTAGGGTTGAGCTTCAGCAGCCTCATCATCTCCATCTCCCACGGCCACCTGTTTCTGGCCCTTTTGTTCACCATGGTCGCTTCCATCATCTTGGGCATGGGCGTACCCACCGCGGCGGCCTATCTTATTGTGGCCGTACTGGGGGCCCCAGCCCTGATGCGCCTGGGGGTGCCGGAGATCGTGGCCCATTTGTTCGTCTTCTACTTCGCCATCATCAGCGCCATCACCCCGCCGGTGGCCCTCGCGGCCTACACCGGGGCGGCTATCGCGCATTGTTCGCCCATGGCCGCGGCCAACTACGCCACCGCCTTTGGTTTGTTCAAGTTCCTTTTGCCTTTCATATTCGTATATAACACCGGTCTGGTGCTCATCGGCGGTATGGGGCAAATCGCCACCGCTTTGTTTAGCTCGATTATCCTGTCTTTCCTCATGGCTGTAATCGCGGTGGGATACTATAAAAAACCGCTCAATATCATGGAACGACTCTGTTTGATCGTCTGCGTGCCGCTGTTGGTCTACCCTTCTTATTGGGCCAAGGCGGCGGGAGTAGCGGCTTTCGCCCTTACCCTGCTGATGCTCAAGGGCCGAGGCACACAGGCCGCTGCCTGATCGGTGGAGAAGTTAGGAGGTACGGCCGACATGTCGGAGCTTAAGATATATCCCCTCCAGGTGGGTTCCTGGGACTCGGACCTCTCTATCCACACCTACCATCAGGGTTTCGGACAGAAGGTGAAGTGCTGCTGCTACATCTGGTGCATCCTGGGAGGGGAGAGACCCGTCGTGGTGGACACCGGCTGCGCCCCTCCGAAGTGGACCCGAGAGTACCACAAGCCCATGGATGAAGGTAGCTACCGCAGTCCGGACGAGGCCTTGGCCGGACTGGGGGTGGACGCCGCCCAGGTGGAGGTGGTAATCAACACCCACCTGCATTGGGACCACTGTTATCACAACGACCTTTTCCCCCATGCGGCCATATTTGTGCAAAGGCGTGAGCTCCAGTACGCGGCCGCTCCCCTGCCGGTACACGCCCTGGCCTACGAGTCCCAGATAATTGGCATGTGCCCACCCTGGATCAAGGGCATAGAGCAGATGGTCGTCCTGGAGGGGGATGCGGAGATAGCTCCCGGGGTACGGGTGATAACCCTGCCCGGACACTCCCCCGGCTTCCAGGGGGTCTTGGTGCAGACCGCGCGCGGACCCTGGCTCCTTGCCGGGGATACTATCCCCCGCCTGGAGAACTGGGAAGGGGACCACCGCCATAAACACCTCCCTTCGGGTATCCACGTGGATCTGGAGGAGTACTACCAGACTTTCCGCAAGATGGAGGCTTTGGCCGCACAGGTGCTGCCCGGACACGACCCCCGGGTTGGTGAGGTCGCGTGGTATCCCCAAGACTGAGATAACGCCGCTAACAAATTCGCAATTTGCTTGTAGCTCGCCAGCTGATTCAGTGCAGATCGCACACTTCGTTCATTCGGGCGTTCAAAATAAAAAGACACCGGGGGGGTGTATTGCAAAATGAACCGGTGGAAGGCCGCACCCGGTGCTTTGGGGAGGCGGCTCCTCAGCCGGCGATGGAGGATTGGTCAATCACCGGCTGAGCAACTGACATTGTGTGAAGGATATGCATTTCCTTGGATTGCGATCTTACTCAGGAGCAGGAAAATCTCAAGGAGGAGGTGGCCGCAGTGGGCCGCAAGTACGCCCACCTCATCATTCCCCTGGGATCGCGACATTGAGATGCCCTACGAACCCTATAAGGAGATAGGGCGTTATAGTACGGATGGGTCCCTTTCTGCCTCAGGTGTACGGGGGCATGAGCCGCGGTAGCGGCCTTGGCGCGGTGGCAAACATCAAAAAATGTATCGGGCATTTTTATGGGGCGCCCTATAGCGGCTACCGGGGCCATGCGCCTGGTCTCTGTGCGGCATGAGATGCAATGGCAGGGGCCTAGGCTTACCGGCCATGGGATCCCACGGCGGTGCTACGGCCTCGCCATCGGCCAAAATCGCCCGAAATACCATTCCGGACCTTTAATGCAGGGGATGATTTCTATCGTGAGGGCCAGGCCATGGAGGTGGACCTCAATATACCGGCGCCAAGAGTGATACGGGTGCTGGACCGAATAGCCGCCTGACGGGGCTACCCACCCAAGCTAAGGCTTGATAACGGGCCAAGACTGGCCAGTGTGGCCCTGGCCGGGTGGGCAGATGAGCATTGGGTAGTGCCGGACTTCATCCCGCCGGGCAAAGCCACCCAGAATTCATATAGCGAGCGCTTCAACCGGACGTGTCAGGAAGAGGTGCTTGATCTGCATATATTTTCAAACCTGAGCGAGGTGCGGGCAGTAACAGATCCTTGGCTTAGAGAATATAGCGAGGAACGCCCACCCTGGTCCCTCGGCAACCTGACCCCAGCTGAATACCTCGCCCTAAATAACCCGGAAGTGTCTAACTGATGCTGGGCACTAATCAAGGGAGGTTTACACCTGAATCGCTTAGAATAATCGAGGAATACCTGCGCAGTCTGGGCGCGCGTGTGGAAAGCCTTGCGCTATAAATTATCCCCTATTACCTTCGATCAAGACAAAAGGGGTCGGCCCTTTTGGCCAACCCCTTGAAATCTTTGGAGGTGGCGACCGGATTTGAACCGGTGAATAACGGAGTTGCAGTCCTCGTACCCGGCCGCCATCTGATAAACCCGTTGCCTGACCAACTGCACCAAGGAATGCCGAATGTGAGCCGGCGCGCGGAAATCTTCTAAGCATTCCTCAAGCCCAGCCATGCTTCCAACCCGCTGATCAATCTCGCGTATTAGCAAGAATCCGGCGTCGGAAGTCAACTTGGCCCCCTGGAAATCCATCACGAGGGAGCGGTTGAAATCCGGCCTCACCACCTCTTTCCGGCATTCACCACTATCGACCGCTACGCAACCCCCGAAAAATGGCTTGTTTTAGCCATTATATCCAGGTGTTATCTTGCATGCTAGGCCAATCTGATGACGGGGTTCCGCATAATCCGGGGTAACAAAGAACGGGGCGTGTGACCTGCTTGAATAGGGATTATCCGAGGGCTTTTTTGGGCTTGACAAGATAAGACCTTTAATTTATATGATCATTTGATACTAAGATTTTATGATCATATAATTGATGGTAAGAGTTGCACCATTCGAAGAATAGATTCTGTGCAGTGCCAGCTAGGCAAGATAAATATAACAAACGATATCAGCCTGTTAAGATGACAAGCCATAAAAGGGGGTTGAGAGGTTGGGACCCACTTTTGCTGGACCGTGAGCATAGATTCAGCCAAAATATATTTCATTCCCTTATATCAAATCAACAAGAGAGACAATAAAGACTCATTTTAGAGGAAGCGGAAATGGGAGGCGCCATGTCTTTTTGGACTATCAAGACACTTTACTTCGGATATACCACTGGAGAAACGCCGAATCATAAGGAATTCTCGATTCCTTGGATCGGATTTTATTTAACGGACGGCAAAAATAAGGTACTTTGTGACACCGGGGTTAAGGATGGCTTTTTTGTGGATGGTAGAAGCCCCTTTGGTTATCCGTCAGCCGGCGACGAAGCACACGTTCGCAAGGCCTTAAAAGCGATCGGCGTGGCTCCTGAAGACATCGATATCGTTATCTATACGCATTTTCACTGGGACCATGCCGGTAATTGCCATCTTTTCCCCCAGGCCAAGCACGTTTTTCAGGACCTGGAATGGAAAGAGATGATGGACCCGATTCCTTCCATGAAATTCTTGAATGTGTATGACCAAAGGGTAATCCCCGAATTCGCCAAATTGAAATGCCAGCGGGTGTCGGGTGACATGGAGTTTTTGGACGGCCTGGAGTTGATTCACGCTCCCGGCCACAGCGCCGGCGGGCAGTGTCTGCGGGTGAGAACCCGGGAGGGCACATATATAATCGCCGGGGATTTATTCCATACCTATTTTTTGGCCTATCCCGAGACAACCGAGTGGACCCTCTTGGACGGCACACGAATACCCTTTGATCCCGATGTGAGAAAAATGCTCACAAGCGTTTTTCTGATCACGATTTACGATCATTATGCCTGGTATCAGTCGCAATATCATATTCTTGGAATGGTCTCTGATCCGAAATTCCTGCTTCCGGGTCACGACGCTTCCATTTTAGGAAAAACCTTTGGCTAATAACCATGTTTTGGAATGTATAGAAACCTTAATGCCTACCAGCATAAAGATAGGAGACGTGCTATGAAAAAGAAATCGTTTGTTATTTTTTGTTTAGCCGCCCTGCTATTTCTTACTTTTATTCCCCAGATGACATGGGCGAAAACTTACCGAATCACCATCGGTTCCGGTTATAACCCCGACCCCTATCCCATGCATAGAAAATGGAGTTATGAGGTCTGCGGCAACATCAAAAAGCGCGTCGAAGCCGAGACCAAAGACAAGATAACATGGGTCGGTGCTTGGGCTGGCGCCGTAGCCAAGGTGGGCGAGGAACTTGAAGCGGTTGAAAGCGGCTCGCTTAAGATGGGAATGGTTATGACGCCGGTGGAAACATCCAAACTGTATCTAAACAGTTTCGGCTATAACATCCCCTTCGGATTAAAGGATACGGAAAAAGCCTGTGAAGTAAATCTTACTGTCTATCGTAAAAATAAGATATTGCAAGACGTGTTCAACAAATACAATCAGAAATGGTTGGGATTGGTGAGCTATGAGAATTACGATGTTCTTACCACCTTTCCCTTTAAACGTATGGAGGATTTGAAGGGTAAAAAAATTGCCGCTTTGGGTGCCAACATCCCTTGGCTTAAAAATACCGGCGCGATCGCAGTCCAATCAAATACTGGCGAGGCTTATACTTCCTTTCAAACAGGTGTGTATGATGGATTTCTGTTACCGCTTTCATATGCCTACGGTCCGAAACTCTACGAAGTCGCCAAGTATGCTACCGTAGTCAGCATAGCGGCCCCGGCCGGTCCCTGCTGGACCATAAATTTGGATTTTTGGAAATCCCTCCCCAATAAAATTCAGGAAATTATTTTGGATGAGGCTCGTAAATTCAATGATGCCATTCCCGCCATCGTGGCAAACATGAGCAAAGCCAGCACCCAAAAAATGAAAGACAAAGGGGTCACATATTTTACGCTGCCCGATCAAGATCGGAAGAAATGGATGGAAGCCGTAAAAAACATGCCTAAAAATTTCGTCGCGGAGTGCAACAAGAGAGGACTTCCGGGAAAACAAGTGGCTGAATCCTACATCTCGGAAAATGAGAAGGCGGGCTACACTTGGCCGATCAAATATAAGTTGAACTAAGCAAAACCAAGAGGGCGAGCACTGAATAGTGCCCGCACCTCTTAACCAATCGGGTGTAACATGGATCACTCAGATAAATTCAGCCGTTGGCTGGATAAGGTTTCGATCGTCATGCACGGCATCGGGGCGTTGTGGATGTTCCTTCTGATGTTTTTGATCACCTGCGATGTAGTTTGCCGCGTCCTTTTTAATTATCCGATAGCGGGAGTAATCGAGCTGACAAAGGCCTCGTTGGTGTTCATATGTTTCCTGCTGTTACCTGCCGCGACTGCCAAAATGAAACATATTCGTTCGGATATTCTGGTTAATAAAATGCGTCCTTTCACCAGGAATGCGTTGGCTGTGCTTCGATTTCTTCTCGGCACGCTGCTGCTGATCGCGATCGTAGCTGGCACTTGGAATAAAATGATTGAAGCTTGGCGTATATGGGATTACGAAGGCGAAGGCACGATTCGAGTTCCCATGGCCCCGGTGCGGACCACTATCCTGATAAGTTCCCTGCTGGCCGCTTACTTTTTTTTCAGACTCTTATTGAATGCTCTAAGTAGCTTCCCCAAAAAGATTGGGAAGGATTAACCATAATGGATCCCCTGATTATTGCATTCCTGATGATAGGTTTCCTGCTCTTGTTCGTGTTATTGGGAGTGGATGTGGCGGTGGCCTTGGGTAGCCTGTCCTTTATTGGAGTCTGGTTGATAGAGGATAATTTATCAATTCCGTTAAACGTAATAGGGGGGGCGGCATATAAGGCCGTCATGGAATATTCCCTTTCGGTTGTACCTATGTTCATTATGATGGCCCTATTCGCAAACCTCTCGGGAGCTGCGGATGACGCCTACGATGGAATCAATGTCCTGATGGCTAAGGTCCAAGGCGGTTTGGCCATGGCCACTGTTCTGGCCAATGCCATTTTCGCGGCTATATGCGGTGCCAGTATCGCATCAGCCGCTATTTTCAGCAAAATCGCTCTGCCCCAGATGGAGAATCGCGGATATGATCGCAAATTTGCTTTGGGGACTGTGGCTGGCAGTTCAATTCTGGGAATGCTGATCCCGCCCAGTGTTTTGATGATTGTATACGGCGTGCTTGTGGATGAGTCCATCGGCAAGTTGTTCGTGGCGGGAGTTTTACCCGGCCTTTTGCTCACGGCCATTTATTGCTGCGGCATTTTTGTCATGGTTCGGGTACGGCCGGCCATAGCCGGTACGCGGCCTCAGATTGCCAAGCTTACCTTCTCCTCGATCCTAAAAGGGGTTTTAAAACCCTGGCAGTTTGTGGCCGTCATTTGCGTGACCCTGGGCGGCATATATGCGGGCTGGTTCACCCCCACAGAGGCAGGAGCCATTGGAGCATTTGCAACTTTTTGCATGTGCATTTTACGGCGGCGGATCACTAAAGCGTCCCTGTGGAAAATCATTCTTGACGCTGGCCACACCATGGCGGGTCTTTACTTCCTATTTATCTGTGCCACCATGTATTCCCGCATGCTCGCCATTAGCGGTCTGCCGATTACGATTTCACAGATGGTCGCCTCTATGCATACGCACCCTTTTCTTATCATCGTGCTCATGATCATTGTCTACATATTATTAGGCGCTATCATTGATTCCATATCCATTTTGATATTGACCATACCTCTCTTCCATCCGGTAGTTCAATCAATGGGCTTTGATCCTTTTTGGTTTGCCGTCGTTTCCGTCATTACCATTGAAATGGGGCTTATCACACCACCCTTTGGCATGGTGGTCTTCGCTATCAAAGCAAGCGTGGGAGAATCGATTACCGTGGAGGAAATTTTTAGAGGTTTGTTACCCTGGATTATAATGATGGTTATTGCGCTGATAATCATATGTATATTCCCACCCCTGTCTACTTATCTGCCCCACAAGATGGGCGGATGAAATGAGCATTACGAAACAAATAACAAATGATGCGAATATTGCCCGGTGAGATTGGCCCTCATTGAGTGAAGGGTTCTTCGGGAATCCGGAATTTGCCGACCCGGGTTCAGATACATTGATTTGGATGAAAAGAAGTAATAATGCGCAGTAAATAAGGAATGATTTTTTCTGAGTTCTTACTTAGAGAGTATAAGCTGCAAACACATTAGAGGGCTGTTATGGAAAGAGACAAAAAGGCTACGGCACTGAGCGAGGCGGTCGATCATTATCGGGATGACATGGCGGCGGTTCTGCAGGCTCTGGTTCGCATTCCCAGTGTTACCGGGGAAGAAGGCGCTGCCCAAGAATACATGCACGAGCAATTCAAGTCCCTGGGGTTGGAGACTTTTCGGTTGGTGGCCGATCGCTCCAAGATGGAGAGTCATCCCTTGTTCTGCGGCTACGGAACATCCTATGAGGGCCGGCCAAATATAATCGGCATTTTAAAGGGCGATCCCTCAAAGGACTCCATGGTGTTGAACGGCCACGTTGACGTGGTGCCTCCTGATCCTATTGAGCAATGGACTCACAATCCTTGGGGCGGGGAAGTCATTGAGAATCGCCTCTATGGCCGGGGGGCACTTGACATGAAGGCCGGTCTGATCGCAAATCTGTTCGCTTTAAAGGCAATACTCAAGGCCGGCCTAAAGCCGCAAGGCACTGTGATGCTGCAGAGCGTGATAGAAGAGGAAGAAGGCGGCGGGGGGGGCGCCTTGGCCTGCTTAGCCGAGGGCTACGCAGGGGATGGCATGATCGTGACTGAACCGCTCAAATGGGTGGGGATAGCAGCAAGTGGAATAATACGTTGTATGGTAAGAGTAAAGGGCAAAAGCACGCATCCCTTTGAGAGTCATCTTGGGGTTAGCGCTATCAGCAAGATGATTCCGATATTCAAAGCTTTGGAGGAACTCGACGCCAAGCGCAAGGCCACGGTCCATTTCCCACTCTTTGAACAGGACCATGGCCCGGCCTGCCACTTGGTGGTAGGCACCTTCCGGGCCGGTAAGTGGATAGCCATGGTGCCTGGCGAGGCAGAGATCGGCTGCCGCATAGGCTTTATACCGGGCGAAACGGTGGAGGAAATACGCGGCCTAATAGAGGACACCGTAAAGTCCGCCGTGGAAGATGATCCTTGGCTGACAGAGCACCCGCCAGAGATTGAATGGCTGCCGTTTTTTGCCGAACCTCATTACCAGGACCCCCAAAATCCCTTTGTGCAAATGGTGATGGCCGCGGCTCAGGAAGTCGCGGGAAGCGGTATTGAAGTCAAAGAGCGGGGAATGACAGGGGCTGACGACGGGCGTTTTGCAAAACATTTCGGATTCCCCTCTGTAAGCTTTGGGCCAAGAGGTGGCCATGCCCACGGCGTGGACGAATACGTTGAATTGGACTCAGTAGCCGCGACGGCAAAAGCCGTGGCGCTAGCCACTCTAAATTGGTGCTCGCGGGAAAGAAGTCACAGCTAAAGTAACGGTCAAGCATTAAATAGTATCTGTAAACTATTTTCATGGCGGAGTAATCATGAAGCTACAAAAAGTAAGGGCTGCCTCTTTGCAGGATGCGGTATATGACGAACTTTTTGAGGCCATAATTTCCGGCCAAATCAAGCCTGGTGAAAAGATAACCATCGAACAGATTGCCAAGCACGTTAACACCAGTGTGATGCCGGTCCGCGGGGCTTTGGCCAAATTGGAGGCCAGAGGGATAATATCCATCCCTAACAAACGGAAAATAGTCGTCAACGAGCTTTCCGTGGAAGACGTGAATCAAATTTATGAAATCCGACTGCTTCTTGAATGTTATGCCGTGAAGAAGGCAAGTGTTTTGCGCAGCGCGGAAGCCTTGGAACGACTCAAAAAGCTTTCGGATCGGGTGGCTGCTGCCGAGAATGAAGTGGAATATCTCAAATTAAACAGAGAGTTCCACCACATGATCTACAGCGAGGCCCAACTGCCGCAGCTTTTGGATCTGATTTCGCAGATGTGGGAGAAGACCAGCCCCTATTTATATATTTTAATGGATTGGGAAAAGGATAAATTGGGGGAATCTTATATCAAGAATCACGTGGGAATGTTGGAAGGGCTTAAAAACAAAAATCCTGAGGAAACCAGTAGTTGGTTGATAAAAGATTTGAATCAATCCCGGGTAAGAATCGTTAAATACATGAAGAAAAAAGCCTTGAGCGAAAAAATGAGCTAGGACGCGGCAAGCCGTGCGGCATTGGTGGAAAAAGGCAAGTTGCCCAAGCAAGTTTTGGATATTAGATCCGCAACAAATAGGCGATAAAATCTGCACTTTTATTTGTTGTTACTTATGGTAAAACATGCGTCCACCAAGGATTCTTCTTTTACTCCCAAGATGATCAACTTGTTCTCCAGGGAGTAGCGGCTACGCTCTGTCAGGTGCGCATCGAAGCTATCTGAGCGCGACGTGACCGTTCGGCGAGCGAACTGCGCCAATTCAAATAATAAAGACATTCAACGATGAGGAGTGGTCATATGACTCAGGAAACAGTTAGACAATTGGATGGTATTTTCAAGGCCCGGTCCTTGGCCCTGATTGGCGCTTCTAGCGATCCAGACAAACTTGGATATATGACGCTTGATTCCATTGTTTCCGGAGGATATGAGGGCTCCATCTATCCCGTAAATCCCAAAGGCGGCAAGATCATGGGGCTTCAGGCCTATGGCTCCTTGACGGAGATCCCCGCGCCTGTGGATTTGGCTGTCATAATTGTTCCAGCAAAATTCGTACCCGGCGTCATGCGTGAAGCTGTGGGAAAAAAGGTCAAGGGAGCGGTGATCTTAAGCGCCGGATTTCGCGAGGCCGGCCGTGCCGATCTGGAAGAGGAAATAGCTTCCATAGCCCGGGAGAACAACCTGCGTTTTGTGGGGCCCAATGTGCAGGGCATCAACTATTTGCCCAATAAGCTCTGCGCCATGTTTTTCCCGGTGATTACCCAACGCGGGCCTCTGACGGTTATAACCCAAAGCGGGTCGGCTACCGCGGGGTTGGCCGAATGGGCCGCCGAGGAAGGGGTAGGCATCAACGCGGCGGTGAATCTCGGCAACCAGACCAACCTGTGCGAATCCGATTATTTGGATTATTTCGCCCAGGATGAAAATACTGAAGTCATCGTCATGTACTTGGAGGGAGTTGCCAATGGTCCACGCTTTTTGGCTTCATTGAAAAACGCCTGTTTACAAAAACCTGTAGTCATCCTGAAATCCGGCCGCACCGAGGCCGGCGAGAGGTCGGTCCGCTCCCACACCGGCGCCTTGGCCGGCAATCACCGGGTATTCAATTCCGCCTGCCGCCAGGCCGGAGCCATCACCGCAGACACCATTGAACATCTATATGACTGCGCCAAGGGGCTGGTGGGCATAAAGCCGCCCCGGGGTAATCGGGTTTTGTCCATAGCGACCTCCGGCGGCATGGGCACCCTGGCGGCGGACCAAGCCCAGGCAGAGAAATTGGATATGACGCCCCTGCCGGAAGGCTTTGCCCGGGAATTGAAGGAACAGGGACTGGCGCCTTTGACCAAACCGTCCAATCCCCTGGACTTGGGCTATGTCCCGGCCGCAGACTTCCAGAAGGCGGCCCTTATGGCCGATGAAAAGGGGGTGGCCGATACCATTCTGCTCAACCTGGGCGACCCGGTGCCCGGCGCCGTGGAAACGGCCGATTATCTTAATCGCACCATGCGGGCCAGCCTGGCTATTAGTTACCTGGGGGGCGGGCAGGAAGAGCGCAAGGGCAGGGTCGAAATTCATAAGCTGGGCTTGGCCGCATATCCCAGCCCGGAAAGAGCGATGCGCGCCATCGGCGCGGCCGCGCGGCGCGCTGAAATAACCCGTGCCCAGTCGACGTCGGTTTCCGAGCCGGCAATTCCCGCGCCGGCGAATACTAACGCGGGGCCTTCAGAGAGCCGGTTTTTACTGGAGCCCGAGGCGGTGGAACTGCTTAGCTCTTATGGCGTCTCTTACCCTCGGCATGAGCTGGCCCGCAGCCCTGAAGAGACGGCGGAAATAGCCGATCGTCTGGGCTATCCGGTGGTGCTCAAGGTGGTCTCGCCGGACGTGCTCCATAAGACCGAGGCCGGAGGAGTGATGGTGGGGCTGTCCTCCTCGCAGGCGTTGAAGAAGGCGTATGAGGACATCATGCAGAACGTATCCTCATATGCTCCCAAGGCCAGGATCGAAGGGACCCTGGTGTGCCGCCAGGCGCCCAAGGGGCTTGAGGCGATAGTCGGGGCGGTGCAGGACGCGGTGTTCGGGCCCACCTTGATGTTCGGCTTGGGCGGCATCCATACCGAGCTTTTCACGGATGTCTCCTTCCGGGTCCTGCCCATTCAGAGGGCGGACGCCGAGGAGATGATTCGGGAAATAAAAGGATTCCCCCTGCTTTCCGGATTCAGGGGAAATCCGGGGATTGATATTGGTTCTTTGATTGAACTGATAATGGCCGTCTCCAAGCTGATGGCGGACAGGCCTGAAGTAAGGGAATTGGATTTGAACCCGGTTCGTCTTTATGAGCAGGGGCTGGCGGTATTGGACGTGAGGCTTGCAGTTACTGAATCTTAATTCAGCCCCACTTCCGGAATAATTATTAAAAAACGTGAAATGAAGGAGGAACAATGTTCGAAAAGTGCATTATCACCGCGGCGGTTACTGGCGGAGACATAGTGCCTTCCCAGAGCCCTCATCTGCCCATCACGCCCCAAGAGATCGCCGATGAGGCCGTAAGGAGCGCCGAGGCGGGTGCCGCGGTTGTCCACATACATGCCCGCAATCCCAAAACCGGAGAGCCCAGCAGTGATCCCGCCATCTTCGAGGAGATCATGGGCTCAATAAAGCAGAGATGCGACGCGGTAATTTGTCCCACCACTGGCGGCAACCCGAGAATGACCTTCGAGGAGAGATTCCGCATCGTTCCCATGTTCAAGCCGGAGATGGCCACCTTGAATATGGGTACCATGAACTACACCTTGCACTTCATAGCGGAGTCCTATGAGCGCCGGAATAAAAAGTTTAAATTCGATTGGGAGAAGCCCTACCTGGAGGGGACCAAAGACGCGGTATTCAAGAACACCTTTGCCAGCCTGGAATACCTTTTGGAACTCATGAGCGAGAACCAGGTCAAACCGGAATGCGAAATTTATGATCTGGGCATGATCTACAACGCGGCCTATCTGATTAAAAGAGGGATTATCCACCCGCCTCTGCAGATTCAGTTTGTGCTCGGAGTGCTGGGAGGCGCGAACGCGGAACTGGGGGTGTTACAGTATTTGAAGAGCGTGTCCGACAAGGAATTCGGTGAGAAAAATTACACCTGGTCGGTGATAGGGGCCGGTTATCCCCAGGAGTTCGATCTGGGGGCCATGGCTATGCTGATGGGCGGAAACATAAGGGTAGGTATGGAGGACAACTTCAGGCTCAGCAAGGACACCTATGCCACGAGTAACGCCCAGCTGGTTGAAAAAATCGTCAAAATTGTGAAGGCTCTGGACAGGGAGATCGCCACGCCCGAGGACGCCCGCCGCATCCTGGGACTAAAGGGCAAAGACAAGGTCTGCTTCTGATAGACCCTCGCCGAGGGCCTTAGTTAAGAACGTAGATGAGTTTGTGATTAATCCTGGGCACTCCGGCCTTGTAGGGGAGCCCAGGATTTGACGGTTAAGGGAACAGCTGACAGTTTCCTGGGCCATCGATTTTTACGGATGCAAACAGGCCCCTTTAAGGGGCCGGCGGCCTTACACGCAGGACCTAGCCTGACCATCTGCTCCCCGATGCACCATCCATCAGATCAAGCAGCACCCGGTACAAATTATTCAAAGACCTTGCCTACCAGGGAGGGATCGTGCCCCGGGATGGCATATTGCGGCGACGCGACAAGGAGCTTGATTTTATAGATGCTGTCATACCAGGCATAATGATCGTAAACCAGGCTGGAGGGGATTGCCGGGCCGTAGACATCCGGAGCCGGAGTGATCTTAATCCTTTTGCCCTTCATGGATATGATTTCTTCTGTTTGGGGGTAAAGGTTGCAATAAAAAGGGGTCGTATCGCCGATAAGCAGATAGTTGCCCGAGGCGGCCTTGACCTGTAGGGCCTGGCTGCCAGACGTATGGCCGGGAGTCTTGTAGAGCTTGAGTCCGGGCATGAACTCCAGATCGCCATGCACCCTTAGGCAGTTTGACTTCTCCAGGACGGGTATGGCGGCCGGGTCGAAATCCCTGCGAATTTGCTGGGAAGGCAGGGGATCGATGAGATTAGTCCATTCGTCTTTTTGAAAGACATGGAGGGCCTGCGGAAACAGATGGCAGTTTCCGGCGTGGTCATTGTGCAGGTGGCTATATATCACCACGTCGATATCTTCCGGTCTCAGCCCCTTTTCATGCAACGATTCAAGCACGTACTTCTCGCCTCCGAAGGAGGGTCGCCCGGCCCAGGCCTTGCCGTCGATAAAGTAGTCGGCGTTGATCCCGGTGTCGAACAGGACATTTGTTTTACCGTCCTGCAGTAAAAAACCCAGATACGGTAAGTCTATCTCCAGGCCTACGTCCAGATTGATGGTGAGCATGTCCTTGAGAGTGGTCCCCTCGCCGAAGTAGAGTGAGCTGATCTTCCAGGTTGCCATATCGCGCCTCCAGTCGGTGATTAGGAGCTTTGGGGATTCTTCTTACCCAGCCGTTCATAAAAACGTCCCGGGATATCCTCGGCTTTTTTGTATACGTATCTTATGCAAGGCTTCTCCCCGATCTCTTCGGCCGGGTCCATGAGCCAAAGCGGCCGCCCGAACCAATCCATGGGCAGGCTGTCCTGAAAGGCGCAGTGTGCGCAATATACCGGGAAATCCTGGCGGCCGTAGGTCATGGGCCGGGCCTCCTTGATCTTCAAGAAATTAAAGGGTGGATCATAGCGTCCTTCCTTTACCAGGCTTCCGCCGCTGGGGCACGGCATGTAAAAGGTGAACTTCTCATCATCCTCCTCGATCTTCAGATAGGCGCCGAAATGACCGCGCAAAGCCGCAGCGATGCCCTCTATCGTCGCCCGGGTCAGATCCTGTTTTATCAGCCTTTCCATCAGCGGTTTCAGCACCGGCGTGAAGCTTTCGACATATGCTTCCTCAAGAACCTCATCGCCGTAGCGGCGGCCGATAAAGGACAGCAAGGCGGTTATCCAGTCGCGATAAAGGTCATGGGTTCCTTGATACTCCCTGTGTACACGCTTAATTATTTCCTCTGCCTTCTCAATATTTCCGGACCTGACCGCCTCGAGAATCTGTTCCAAGCCGGTTTTGGTCATTTCCTTGAGTTCGGCTTCCGTGAACATTCTTTTTTCTGTCATTTGACCCCCTGAATAATCGTTTTCATTAATCGCGGTCCGCTAACGGGATCACATCTTACTTGGCAGCCAGGTGCTGAGGCCGGGGAAAAAGAAAATGATGACCACGGCCACAAGCATCATGATCACAAAGGGGAAAGCGCCACGAAAAGCCTCTTCCACGGTGATTTCATCACCCAAAACGGATTTCATGACGAACACGCATAGCCCGAAGGGCGGCGTAATCAGGCCCACCTCAATAGTGACGACGGCCAGCACCCCATACCAAATAGGGTCATAGCCCAGGCTTTTAATGATGGGGAAAATGATGGGGGTGGTGACCAGTATTATGGACCCGGAATCGATCAGCGCCCCCAGCAGGAGATATATAATAAGTAAAAGGGTGATGATTATGTAAGGTGGAGCGGACAGGTCCGCACAAAACTTGGTCAAGACCGAGGGGATGGTGCTGTAGGCCAGCATGCGGGAGAACATCTGCGCTCCGATAAAAAGGATGAAGACGCTGCCCACCGTATAGCCGGCCTCCACCAGCAGGCGCCATAGGCCGCTTAATTGCAGGCGGCCCCTGATCAAGGCGATTATAAGGGCGATGAAAGAGCCCAAGGCGCCGGCTTCCGTGGGCGTGACCACACCCAGGTAGATTCCCCCCAGGACAAACAGAATAAGCGCCACAAAGGCCCAGGGTTTCAAAATGGTCTGAAGCCATTTGCCTTTCATTACCGGTCTTTCATCCTGGCTGCGGCCCGCCAGTTCCGGCTTGATGGTAACCATAAGCCAAATTCCGGCACAGAATACCGCGGCCAGCACCAGGCCCGGCAGGATGCCGGCAATGAAAAGCTTGCCGATGGACTCTTCCGTCAAGTATCCATAGTAGATAAATAAAAGGCTGGGCGGTATGAGCATGCCCAAGGATGAGCTTCCCAGCACCGTGCCCAAGGAAAACTTTTTCTCATATCCCAGGCGCTTCATTTGCGGATAGGCCACCTTGCTGAAGACCGCGGCCGACACGATGCTGGCGCCGGTGATGGCCGCGAACACCGCATTGGCCAGCACCGTGGCTATTCCCAGACCGCCATGAATTTTACCCAATAGTACATTGGCCGAATCGTATAAATCCTCACTGGCGCCTGACATGTTACCGAGGAGTCCCATGATGATGAACAAGGGGACCGCGGCAAGGATGTATTCAAACGTGGTATTGAAGGCGGTGGTGCCAAACAGACTGCAGGCCACGTCGAAACCGCCGATCAACCACACCCCGATGAAACTCGTCGCCAAAAGGGCCACTGCAACATCGATACCGACCAGAATCGAGACCATCATGATAAACGTGAATATAAGACCAACGATAAACGGATCCATTACTCTGCCTTTCCCCGGTGAGCGGCCATTTCCGCTACATACTTATAGCAATGCACGGCGTAATATAGGGCTGTTAAGGCCGAGCCAACGATCAATATGGTTCTAAAAGGCGCCACCGGAACCCGTAAGGTTCCTTCGCCTTCCCACTCGCCCATGCTCCAGGCCTCCACCATGTC
>ENA-OSEO01002575-OSEO01002575.1-sediment-metagenome-genome-assembly--contig:-NODE-2575-length-24820-cov-5.739967_pt1 | contig 24820 bp, 24 predicted proteins | sample MGYA00237883_ERZ534232 | MGnify/ENA metagenome assembly ERZ534232
ACATGATCTTGTTCCTCCTATATCGATTACGGGTTAAATGGATATTTTCCATGTTTGTGCGTGGCATCCACCCAGGCTTTTATCGGAAAGCCTCACTCCTGATTTATATAAGCCATTCTAATTTATTTGATTATAGAGCACTAATTCTTTATATTAGTTAATAAAAACAGTATATTAAAACTCTCTAATGGTCTGACCTCATACCTCATACGAAAGACCAATATTTTAAAAAAAAATGAATGTCAAGCACTTTTTGTTCAAAATAATTTATGATTAATTCAGTATGAAAGGGCGCAATCGAATTGGGTCAAAAAAGAATGATCCAATCAAGAGACGAGGGATTTCGCCGCGGTTAGCCAGTATCAATCCCGCACGGTGCATTCCATTTCGGACAGTTCGATGGGAGTTTAATTGTGAATGGACTCTGAGGTGCTGGACAACGATGAGGCACTTTTGCGGGAAGGGGTACGCCCCACCTATCGGAAGGTCAAGGGTTTTGAACCGCTCCAGTTGAGCTGGAATCGGCAGTTTGTGAACGCTCAATTTCGTTCCGGTTCCCGGCACAGCAATCACGACAAGTATGCGTTGGAGATGCTCCGTCAAGCCGTCGAGTTCATCTGGAAGAGATGCAGAAAATGCGCGCGCTGTTGCGGTTCATTATTATCAGGTTCGAGGCATGGGAGCAATCCAAACAGCCCGCAACCGGACGATTTGACAGCGTGGCCGTGTCAATCCCGCATGACTCACGCCTCCAGGTAGGCCGCCATGAGGTCCCGGTAGACGTCATCGGATTCCGCCTCCACGATTTTCAAAAGACGATAAAACTGCTTCATCAACCGTTCTCCCAGGGGCGTCAAACAGGATCCCCGCGGCGCGCGGATCAACAAGGGTTTGCCCAACCGCTTTTCGGTGGCGCTGATCCGCCCCCAAATGGCCCGATAACTCATTCTCAACTCCTGCGCCGCCGCCTGCAGTGAACCCAGGCGCTGAACCGCTTCGAGAATGCGGTATCGTCCGAGGCCGAAGACCACTTTCCCGTCGGCGTCTTCCACCCAGATTTTGGACCGGATCCGAAAAGGTGTTTCTTGGCTTTTCACGGAATTTCCCCCTTTCCTGAAACTGCTTATCCCGCACGGACCGACTCCGGCGTCAGAAAGATGGAAAAATTCATACCAGATTACCACAAAAGGGTCTACCGGAAAGTATTCCACGACGTTCGGGCGAAGGCGTTTTCAATAGACCCTTCAGATTTTTCTCCAGGTATCCTTTTTTGACAAAAAACGAAGGATTGAAAAAACCGCCGGCACGGGCGGACTCGATACGTTTTAAATCCTGTCCCGTACCGCACTGACATGCCGGACCGGCGACATTGCCAATCGGTTCCCGGGCAACGGATCTTCCCGTTATGGCGCAATGCAATGTTGTTATGTAATTCTTGACATATCTAAATCGGTCTGCTAAACCTCGCCCGTTGTTAAGGGCGAACAAAGGGATCCTGTCCGTGAAACGGCCGAATCCTCATTGAAACCTTCTCAACATCTTCGCGACGATAGAAAGGATCTTCGATGCGGCCATTCTCGTCTTTCAGAAAAAGCAGCGCCGGAATTCCGGAAACCATTGCCGGACTGAATACACAAGTCGAACAGTGCGTTGTTTCGAATCTGATCCATGAACGGATGCTTGAGCGGTGGTGGGCGGAAGCCCGAAAGCGCAAGAAATACGGCCCCGGCTACTGGCTGTTGCTGGTCCGCCTGGCCGAGGCGACCCTATTGTGTGCCGGCAATTATGCCGACAATTGCGAATTCGAAGCCGCCGGTGATCTTCTTGTAAATCCCCGGGAGATCCTCGTCCGCGAACGACAATCGCGCCGGGCGGTCGTTAAAAACCGACATGGACGTCTGTCCACACAATTCGGACTGGGAGGAAGCCGGGAGCAAAAGGCCATGAAGCGTTTCTCCGCCGGTGTCACCCTGGAGATCACCAAACCCCCCTTGCTCCCCCATATGACGCAAGTGCTCGTGGAATCCCGCCGCGTTTCTTCCTTTTATTTGGACAGGCTCGAAACCGGCCGGCGCCGGATCGCGGACGCACTGGCCTTTCTGGCGGCGTGGCCCGTATCGAATCCCCTGGAATTGCGGCAACGCCTGGAAGCGTCCACACCCCGGGAGAAAAAATTCGTCGAATCCCGCCTTTGTCGATTCGACCTGCAGGTCTTTCGTCAAATCGGGACAGACCTGCAGCAAAGCTTGGAACGGCCGGAATTCAGGAGCGCCTTTTTGGCTGAACCGCGCATACCCTATCCCGATCAACAGCGGAAACAAATCCGCCGCACACCCCTGCCGGCGCAGGCGGTGTGATGGCATGAAGGGATAACCGGCACCTGTCATTTATGAAATCCGATCTCATCATCGATAACCATGGCGCCTTTAAAAACAAAAGGGTGCCGTCTCGAACTCCGGATAAAGCCAAATTCGAAATCTACGGCGAGGAGATGATCGAAAAACGGGTCCGATCGAGTGGAAACAGCGGTCGTGTTTATCTGCCCTTGGAATGGGTCGGTCGACAAGTGAAAATCATTCGAATCGATTAACCGATGAAACGGCATAATCATTCCAGCTGTATCGGCGTCGCCTTGGTCGGCTTCATACTGAACCGGGAAAGGAGGTGAAAACGGAACGGACTGAAATCAGTTTTAAAACGATTGACGCACAAGATTTAAAGAAGATGTAAATACGCTAAGGAGGGATTGAAGATGAAAAAGTGGCTGATGGTGGTTGCGGCCCTGGCCGCAACCGGTGCGTTTGTCCTGCCGGCGACAGCGGCGGACTGGTCTTTTTACGGCAGTTCCCGGATGAGCACTTTCTGGGATTCTTTTGAACAGGATGTTGTCGGAGGCGACAGCCTGGATGATGACGGACTGACTTGGGCCCTGCAAGGAAACTCCCGAATCGGCGCGAGGGTCAAGGCCGACCACATCAGCGGACGATTCGAATACGGCAGCGGTCCCAACCTTCGGATCCTCTGGGGTGAATGGGACACCGGAACCGTGAAATTGGGGTTCGGCCAGAATTATACCCCGGTGAACGTATTCATCAGCGGTCAAGCGTGGGACGGCGATGCCGGCATGTACCGCTTTGGTGGCATCTACAACGGCCGCCGGGCCATGGCGCAATTGAGCGTGGCCAATTTCAAACTGGCGCTGGTGCAGCCGGCGGGCAGCCCTTTGGGAGCCGACGGAGACCTCGACTATAAGACCCCGAAGATCGAAGCCAGCTATGTGTTCAGTGCCGACAAGTTCAAGATCGGTATCCAGGGGGGGTACAACGCCTATGATGTGGAGGCATCCTCTGCTGGAGACTATGACGTGACGTCTTATGTCGTCGGCGCCTTCGGTGAATTCAACATTGGTCCCGTCTATTTAAACGCCGACGCCTGGATGGGCCGGAATGCAGGCAATTATGGGCTCTGGGTGGAAGGCGCATCCAGCGCCGTTCTCAATGGGAACACCGTGGAGGATACCGACAGCCTCGGATTTGTAGGTGTTTTGGGTTTCAAGGTCAGCGACAGGCTCACTTTTGAAGGCGGTTACGGCCAGGTCACCAATGAGAACGACACCTTTGTCGAAGACGATGAAACCGCTGCTTTTTATGTGCAGGCGGTCCTGAAACCGGCCAAGGGAATCATGATTGTTCCGGAAGTCGGTCTCATTGACTACAAGGAAGACGCTGCAGGCGCGGATGAAGGGCAAAACACCTATTTCGGCGCCAAGTGGCAGGTGAATTTCTAACCGTCTCTTTGAAATCTTTCAGTCAAACCCGGGATCTTCGTCCCGGGTTTGACTCTCTTTTTTGAGTTGATCCTGCCGCGTCATCCCAACCGATGTTCAGTCCGTTGACCCGTTTTAAGGGTGCGTTCACTTTTTTGGAATTCCTCTGGTTTCAAAACCATATTCTTGCAGTATCCTTTGGCCTTCCGGCGACAGGATATACATCGCCAGCCGCCATGCCGCATCCGGTGCGTTCTCTCTTACAATAAGGCCGTAATCCGCCCCCACGGAAAGTGCTTCAGGGATCCGGATGATCTGAAGACCGTGCACTTCCTTTCGCGCCAAGACACAATTGGTGCAGTAGGTGAGAAAAACATCCGCTTTCTTTTCGCTCATTACCCATCCATATTGATTGCGGCCCTCGGGAGCTTTTTCACTGTCCGGCCCGCCGGTAAGCTGCAACGCTTTACCGGAAAGTGCGGCAAAGCTGCCATCCTTTACCGTTTCCGCCTTGCGGAAAAGTTCCCAGGCATAGTCCCCGCTCGGATCCGCCTTTGGCGTAGAAGTGCCCACGTTCACATTCTTATCCATAAGAACATTCAACAGGCTCTCCGTCGTTACTTCTACATCAGACTGTGCCAGTGCACAAAGCTGATTTCGGGCGAACAACACCACCGGACTTCCCCATCCGGCGGATGCGAGTTTTTCAGGATGCGCCATGTTCGCAGAGGCAAAAACATCGGGTTTTTCGCCGCTTTCAATCGCTTTTCTCAAAAGGCCGCTTGGACCAAACTTTGTGGCCACTGTCGTCTTATACGTGTTTTCATAGGAAGCGGCCACATCGCTGAGCGCCGCCTTCAGGCTTCCTGCCGCATAAAGCGTTAAAGCATCCGCCGATGCGGACAAGGGGAAAAGAAGTGCAAAAACGATAACAAATCCCAAAACGCTTCGGTGAACTTTCATAATGGTCTCCTTTCCTTCAAATCCATTTGACCTGGTCGAGGCGGTATCGAATGTTTAGGGTTTTACCCGGAAGTATGGTGTGTTTCCCGTGTTGTTCCGGGTTTAATCGAATCGTAAATGGAAGACCGCCGGCAAGGATCGTTGCAAAAATATGCCCTGTTTTCTTCTCCAGGCTGAGGCGGGAAACCGTACCGCTCAACCCGACATCTTCTTTCCGAACAGATGTATCGCCTTCATCGAAAGACAGGACGCTGATCACCGCCGCCGCCGCCTGGTGCGGGGGCACCGGCACGATCAACCGCTGCCCGTCGGATAACATCTTCCCCCATTTCCCCGATCCCATGTTCTGCCAGGGTCCGAAAACGATGGTCTCTCGGCCTGTTCCAAAAATCCGGCCGTTAAAAAGATGTAAAATCTCATCACAGATTTCGTTGAGCCATTGCCAGTCATGGCTGGCGATGATGAGGGTGGTCCCCAATTCCCGCCTCACCCTGAGGGATACCTCCTTAATCAACTGGGCGCTTCCCGCATCCACGCTGGCGGTGGGTTCGTCCATCAACAGGACTTTCGGATTCAATGCCAGCCTGGCGGCCAGGGCGACCCGCTGCGCCTCGCCCCCGGAAAGGGCATACCAGGGGCGCCGCCTGAATGCGTCGCCCGACAGGCCCACCAGCGCAAGGGCTTCATCCACGCGCTTTGCTGTATCTTTGGTATTCCCCTTCAGTTTAAGGCCGAACGACACATTGCGGAATACATTGCGCCGCACAAGAAACGGTTCCTGGGGCAGCAGTGTGATCTGAAAGCGCGCCTCATCGGAAAACGGCTCCACCGGTCGGCCGTTAAAATGGATTGTCCCTTGTGTCGGCTTTTCAATCAGGCCCAGTAATCTCAAAAGGGTGCTCTTTCCGCTGCCGTTGGGGCCGATGAGTCCGACGATGGAAGCCGGTTGAACGGTGAGGTGTTCGATTTCCAGCACCGTTTCTTTCGCATATGCATGCTTCAGGGAATGGACCGTAAAAATGGGGGGCGCCACGGTTAGGCCCTTCGGCGTAAAAATGAAACGGAAAGATTCACAAAAAACGCAATGGCCAGCAGCACGAGACCGAGGGCGACGCCCATACCGAACTGTCCCTTATTGGTCTCCAATGCAATGGCGGTGGTGATGGTCCGGGTGTGCCACTTGATGTTCCCCCCAACCATCATGGAAATTCCCACTTCCGTCATCACGCGTCCATAGGCAGCGACGGCGCCGGCCAGGATCGCGTGTCGCGCCTCCCACAGGCTGTTTAAAAAAAGCTGCCGCCGATTGGCACCCAGGGAGAGAATCGTTATGCGCAGCTTCCGATCCATGCCTTCGACAGCGGTTGCGCTCAAACCCACCACGATGGGCAGTGCCAGGATCGTCTGGCCGATGGCGATACCCGGCAGGGTGAAAAGCAGTCCCATGTTACCCAGCGGGCCCCGATGCGTTAAAAACGCATAAACCAGCAGACCGATGAACACCGTGGGTAACGCCATCAACGTATCGGTTACCGTTCGAATCGGTTTTTTATACCGGAAATCAAAATACCCCAGACAGAATCCAAGGGGTATGCCGATCAGCAGGCTGCACCCCATGGAATAGCCGGATACCGTTACTGTTGCCAAAACAGCGGAATAGGTTTCCGCGTCGCCGCTAAGCAACAGCTGAAACGCCTGGAAAAATCCTTCGAGCAAGAAATGCATAACGATTCAGGTACGCGTAAAAAAAAGCGACTGCAGTGATCCCGATGAAAACAATTTCCTCTTCACGTGCAGTCGCGCGTTTGATTCGATTTTTTCCGAATGCGTGGAAACCGGGATTACTTTTTTGCATTCGGCGTGAACAATTGCTTTCCCAAAAGCTTAAATTCCTTTATCTCGTGCTGCGCCTCGGCCCCGGTGATCCAGTCGGTGAACTGCTTGGCCAAATCGTATTTCGCCTTCGGACAACGGGCTTTGTTGATGGCGATGACGCTGTACTGGTTCAGGAGCACCGGGTCCCCTTCCACCAGGATCTTCAAGGGGGGATTCCCCTTCAGATTGGCTTCGTATTTGATATACGTCCCCCTGTCCGTCATGGTGTATCCATTGCGTTCCGCGGCGATGTTAATGGTGGCCAGCATCCCCTGGCCGGTCTGAACGTACCAATCCTTTTTTTCCGGAACCGGCAGATCGGCGGCCTTCCACAAGGAAAGCTCTTTCTTGTGGGTCCCGGAATTATCCCCCCGGCTGGCGAATACGGCCTTTTTGGACGTGATGGCCTGAAACGCGTCCTTAATGGTTTTCCCCTTGATGCCCGCCGGGTCCGTTTCCGGTCCGATAATGACAAAATCATTGTACATGATTTCGCGCCGATCGACTCCGAAGCCGTCCTGCACGAACTTCATCTCCGCCGCCGGCGCATGTACCATGAGAACGTCCACGTCACAGTTCTCGCCGAGTTTCAGGGCTTTTCCGGTGCCGGTGGCCGTCCACTTCAATTCGATACCGGTTTTCTCGTTGAATTTCGGTATCAGATAATCCAGCAGGCCGGTGTTGTCGGTGCTGGTGGTCGTCGCCATCAGAAGAACCTTTTCTTGCGCCCATGCATTTACCGGAAGCAGATAGACGGCGAGCGCCAGGCAGATTGCCGCAACAAAACATTTTTTCATTTTTTTCTCTTTCCTTTTCTTCAAATTCTTCAAATACGCCTTGATTCCGTATCCGATCGTTGCATCTGGTTACTGAGGAAAATGTCCATTTAAGATCGCTTCCCTCGACCCGCCTTAAATGCGGGGTGTGCGGGAAGCGCTCCGGTCATTAGGTGTCTATTTTTTAGATTATAAAACATTTATTGTCAATAATTTTATTCTTCTTGATATATAAATTTCTCTGAATAACCTTAAATAACTTATACAAACAATTTGTTTTGATTGTTCAAAGACAGATCGTTATGACGGAAGGGGTTTTAACCGTTGGATTGGAAGCGGATCGGTTCTCGACCGGGGAGCCGCCTTTTCAGAGCGGGGCTCCCCGGTAAGTTCAAGGAAACGGGAATCTTTTTTTTCATCTAAAATGAATAAAAAAAGACTTGACAATTCATTTCCTGTTCGTTTAGATCATGGATACCTATCAAGTGACATCTTTTTATCTGCCGATCAAACCAAACTCGCCGCCAAAGGAGGGAGTCTATGAGATCTTTTAACCGGAATAAATCCTTTCTTCAGGTGATTTCCATCTGCTGTGTGATGCTTTTTGCCGGCTATGGCTTTGCCGGCGCTATCGGAGGCGCCCGCATCATTCCCAACGGTAAAGTAGCGGTGTATGACGGGACCGCCAAAGTCGCCGACCTGACGGAAGAATCACCCCTGCCGGAAGGCAAGCTCCTCAAGACCGACGGCAAATGCGGGGTCAAGATGGATTCCCTTTACCTGGTCGGTGCCGATCAAAGCGCCATGATGATCCAGGCCCCCGATTCCGGCCGGCAGGTCATGGTCCGGGAGGGCCGGGTCTATTTCGGCATCACCGCCTTGCCCCAGCCCATGGCGTTCGTCACACCCAACGGGGCCGTGATGGTCCAGCAGGTGCTGCTCAAGGCTTCCGCGAACAATTCCCTGTTAAAAGGCTATATCTCGGTGACCGAGGAAACGGCGGAAATCGGCGTAATCGACGGCGGGTCCATGATCATCTCCACCGCAGACGGGGAAAAGAAGATCGATTCCGGGCATCGCTTCATCCTGGCCCAGGCCAAAGTGCCCACCGAGGAAAAGAAGGACGACAAAGCCAGCCCGCCCCCGTTCTTTTTAGGATCCGGAGGCGTGGTTGCCGGCACCTTGGTCACCCTGGCTGCAATTCCGATCATCGGCAATGCCGTGTCCGATGATGACGACGCCAGCCCCAAGCAATAATATTTTTTGATCCCAAAACAACACGGCGGTTCCCGGTGATGCGTCACACGGAAACCGCCGTATTGATTTGATCCCGAATGTGTTAAATGAGGTACGTGGGTTTTATGCCGATGCTGCGAAAGACCCTTTTAGCTTCATTGGTTTTCCTGTCCATCGCCGCCCTTTTCGGGTGCGCCCCGAAAAGCACCAGCGAGTCATTGGTGCAAACCTATGCCGCCGCGCCCTCCACGGACACCAAAGCCGAAGAGATCGATCGGCTCAATGATCAGCTTTTCGCCGCCGCCAACCTGAACGTGGATCCCGGGGATTACCTGCTGGGCCCCGGGGATCTGCTGGAGGTGAAAATCCTGGAAGCCCAGGACCTGGGATGCACCGTCCGGGTCAGCTCCCGGGGGTTTGTATCCCTGCCCCTGCTCAATGAAGTGGAGGTGAAAGGCCTTACGGCGTATGAGGCCGAAGAATACATCGAATCCCTGTATAAAAAGCAATTTATCAAGGATCCCCATATCAGCATCTTCGTAAAGGAACACTTCAGCCAGCGGATCACCATCGTGGGCGAGGTGAAAAACCCCGGCACCTACGATTACCTGGCCAAGCAGCGCCTCCTGGATGTCCTGGCCCTGGCCGGCGGCCTCAAGGAAACGGCCGGCGCCCTGGTCCAGGTCCGGCGGAGCGGCCCCACCACCGACAACCGGAACGTCTATATCGTGGACCTGGACCGGCTCATCAAGGAAGGGGCCGTGGAGTTGAACATCGCCATCAACGGCGGAGACGTCATCTTCGTCCCGGAAGCGGGCATGTTCTTCGTGGACGGCGCGGTGCGGAAGCCCGGCTCTTACCCTCTGAAATCCAGGATGAACCTCCAGGAAGCCATTCTGGCCGCCGGCGGTTTTGCGCCGTATGCGGAAAGAGACGAGGTCACGGTGGTGCGGAATCAGGGAAAGGACGGCCGGGAGGTCATCCGGCTGGACCTGGAAAACGACCCCACGGCCTCCAACCTGGAAATTGTCGACCGAGACGTGATCATCGCCAAGGACAGCGCCTGGGGGAAAATGGTGCACGGCGCGGGGATCAATATCGGCGTTCCGGGATTTTTGGGCATCGGTTACCGCGACCCATCGAGATAGTAAATAGTGACGAGTGACAAGTGACAAGTGACAAGTTGTAGGGCGGCATTTTATATGCCGCCGGAAGGTGTCGGGCGGTTTTGCGGCGGGGTGTAAAACCCCGCCCTACATGTGATTTCAAGAGCCTCGTCACTTGTCGCTCATCACTATTTACTTGTCACTGCTCTTCCCACTCGTCACTATTTACTCGTCACTCGTCACTGCTCTTAACACTCGTCACTATTTACTCGTCACTCGTCACTTGTCACTCGTTACTCGTCACTGCCCCTAATTTCCGAATACTCCAACCGCTTCACCCGTAAATTCCCGTCTTCTTTCACCAGGTCGAAGGTGATGTCTCCCGTGCCCGCCTGCCGTGTCCCGCCGGGAACCCGCCAGGCGATGCGGTAGGTCCCTTCCACCCGATACAGTTTTTTGTCGATGAAACTGGAAAACCGGTGCAGGCGGATGTCGTAATCCAAAAATTCCACACGCCGAAAGGTGTTTCGGTAATCCGAGGCCCAGTCCACGAACGCCTTCCCGTTTTCCACGGCGTCTTTCGCGAAATACCGGGAAAAGACGGCCAGATCCCTTTTCTCGTAAGCATCGCAGTAAGACCGGATAAAGGCCTTGATCCGCTCGATCATTTCCGTGGAATCGGCAAGCCGGTCCACCATGGCCAGCGCATCCGTATCGGATAAACGCGGCGCGTCGGAAGACTTTTCAGGGATTTGCGCGCTGCGTCCCGATGGTGTTTCGGCAGGCGGTTGCGTTTCCCTATCCCCGGCGACCGCATCCGCAGTCTCGGCCGGGGAGAAAGTCGCCGGCGCTTCCTCTCCCCCGCTGTCCACCGGTGCCGTCGCAGGCGCCGTCGCAGGCGCCGTCGCAGGCGCCGTCGTATTGGACGCCGGTCCTTCCTGCGTTTCCAACGGCGCTTCCGGCGCCACGGGTTTCACCTCATACGGATTCAGATCTTTATGCCGGGTGTAAAAGGCCCGGATGGCGGCTTCGGCCGGGGTGGCCGCCCGGGTTTCCTTAACCGCCGAAGCGCCCGGCGCGCCCGTTTCAAGCGCCGGTACGGGAGTGTTTTCCCTTATCCGCCCAGGGGGTTGTCGAAGCGGTTCCCCATCCCCTGTTTGTTCCGTCACCTGCGCCGGTTTCTCCCCGGACACCGCCGCGCCCGCAATCGCCCCCGGCGTATCGGGACGCCTCGGCACCGCCCCCTGGAATCCGTCCCGCATGGATCGGCTCTCGTAAAAGATGCTGAAAACCAGCGTCACGACCACCAGGACCGCCACCACGGCCCCGATCTGTATGACGATCCGATGGCGTTCCGTGCGCTTCGTATCGTCGAAGTGACACTCCGGATATTCGCACCACGCGTCCATGCTGCGCCGGCTTTCATCGTAATGCTGCCGGAGCACGGGATCCTTCAGGACCGTGTACGCTTCGTTGACCCGGATGAAGGCCTCGTCATCGGTCCCGGCCGCCGGCTGCGCATCCGGATGCAGGGTCTTGGCCTTCTTGTAATAGGCTTTCTGGATGGCATCCAGGCTTGCTGCCGCATCCACATCCAAAAGGGCGTAGTAGTCCAGTTGTTTCTCGGTCCCCGCCCACAGTCCCAGGGATCGGGCCGCCGGCGCTAGACGCTCCCGGATTTTCGCCGGATCCGCCCCGTGCTTCCGGCAAACGGCGCCAAACGCCCGCCACAGGTCCGGTTCGTTTTCCGGAACAATTCCGGCCAGGGTCCTGCATTGGGAAAGGAGTTCCCCTTCTCCGGCCAATATCCGGATGAGATCCGGGGTGTCCCGGGCCCCTAAGACCTTTCGGACGAACCGCTCCAGCTGCCGCGGTTCACCGGCCGAGCGCTTTGCGCTTTTTCCGTTTTCCTTCGCCGTACTCATAATTGTAGGCCTGGTAATATTTGTAGTAGGAACGGTAGCCGTACCGCCGGTCCAGGTTCACCTTGTTGATGACGCATCCGAGAATGGCGCCGTTGACGTTCATGATCCCCTTTTTGAAGTGGCGCAAGGCCTGCCGGGTGGTATCCCCGATGCTGGACACCAGGACCACGCCGCCCACATTCTGGCACAGCACCAGCACGTCGGCGAACCCGTGATGGGGCGGGCCGTCCAGGATCACGCGATCGTATTTTTCCTTGACCACCTTCAGGAAATCCGCAAACCGCCGGGAGGCCAGCAGCTCCACCGGGTTGGGGGGGATGGGGCCTGCCGGAACATAATGCAGGTTCTCGTATCCGCTTTCCCGGATGATCCCGTCGTTTCCTTCCACGCCGGCGATGCCGGCCAGCAGGGACGAAAGGCCTTGACCGGCCCCGGATTGGCCGTTGGTCAAAATTTTATGGATCCTGGGTTTTCTTAAGTCCGTATCGAGGAGGAGCACCTGTTCCCCGGACCCGGCAAAGGAAAGGGCCAGGTTGACGGCGATGGTGGTCTTGCCTTCCGCCGGGGCGGTGCTGGACACCAGAAAGCTTTTGGCCCGGCTCTCGGTGCCCGAGAGCTGGATGGAGACCTTGGTGGTGCGCAGCGCCTCGGAGATGGGGGCCCGGGGATCCGTGGTGAAGGCGGTTTCCAGGGCACCCTCCACGGCCTTGGCCTGGGGCACCACCCCGAGGATGGGAATCTGGAACCGGTCGCTGATTTCATCGGGATTCGTGATGGTGTCCGTGAAATACTCCACCGTAAAGGCGGTCCCGATCCCGCCCATGAGCCCCACCACGATGGCCAGCAGCAGGTTCAGGGTCACTTTGGGCTTGAAGGGGAGGATGGGCAGTTCCGCCCGGTCCACGATATGGATGTTGGAGGCCGACACCCCCACCATGGACTCGATCTCCTTGGACCGCTCCAGCAGGCTCCGGTAGATCTGCTTGTTGGTCTCCACCTCCCGCTCCATGATCTTGTACTGGGTGGCCCGCTCGTTGAGCTCCAAGGCCAGCTTCTTTTGCAGCTCCACCCGCTCTTTCAAGGCTTCCAGCTTATTCAGGGCGGTTTTGTAATCGTTTTCGATGGACTTAAAGATCTTGTTCTCTTCGGCGGCGATCTGCCTCGACAGACTTTTCATTTTGCTCTTGAGGGCTTTCAGGGGCGGGTAGGCGTCGTGAAAGGTGCTGCTGAGCTCCTCGTGCCGGGCATACAGCTTGGCGAATTCGTTTTTCAGGTGCATGATCCCTTCGTTTGCGAGCACCTGGGCCAGGCTGGACGGCCCGTCTTTCACGGCCTGGCGGTATGTGGCCTCTTTCTGGATGAACTCCGCTTCGGCCACGGCCAGGGCGGTGTTGAGTTCCTCGAGTTGCCGGTAGACGCTGTTGAGCTTGGAATCCAGGGAGACGATCCCGGTCTGCTGGGCAAAGCGGTTCAACTGCTCTTCGGCCTTTTCCAGGTTGATCTTGGCCCGCTCGATCTGCTGCATCAAAAACCCCTGGGCGGTCTCGGCGGCTTTCACCTTCTGGTCCATCTTCCAGTTGATGAATTCATCGAGATAGGTGTTCACCACGTCCTGGGAGAGGCGGCGGTCCCGGGACGCAAAGGAAATGGAGATGAGCATGGCGTTCCGGGTGGGGGTCACGGAGAAGTTTTCTTTCATGAACTCCATCAGGGTTTTTTCCCTGAGCATCTCTTCGCCGATGACGGTTCGGGGATCCTGGCGCTCCTCTTCGGAGAGGATCAGGTTCTTGACGGCCGTCTTGAGGTTTCCCAGGAAAGACGCCTCTTCCCCTTCTTTGAAAGACTCCAGGATCACCGGGTGATTCTGCAGGTCCAGCTTGTCGATGACGCGCCGGGCCAGGACATCGCTTTTCAGCAGTTCCACCTGGGTCTGGTAGAACTCCCGGGCCTGGGCCTCGGCAGACATCACCTCTTCGAACTTGGTGACTTTGGCGCCTTCCACGGAGACTTCCACCGAGCCTCCGGCCTTGTAAATCTTGGTGGCGGCCAGGGTGAAGATGAGGGTGGACAAAAAGACCAGGCCGAGGACGCTCAAAATCAGCCATTTCCGGCGGACCATGACCTCCAGGTAGTCCCGGAGATGGACTTCTTCATCCCACTCGGCCACGGGCCCCCGCACCTCCGTGGACGGCAGCCGGTTTTCCAGCCGGATGGGCATGTCACCGGTCATCTCTTGGTTTTTCTTGGTTTCTCGATCATCCATGGTATTACCTCGTCTGTCTGGTCTAAACGTAGTGAACAGTTCTTACCACTCGTCACTGTTCACTCGTCACTTGTCACTGCTCTTCCCGCCCGTCGCCTCCCGGCGGCATGTAAAATGCCGCCCTACAACTCGTCACTTGTCACTCGTCACTGTTCACTCGTCACTCGTCACTGTTCACTCGTCACTCGTCACTTGTCACTTGTCACTGATCCCAAAATTGTCCACCCACAATCTCCCCTCGATCTTGGAATCGAAGCGGTGGCTTTTGATCCGCCGGAGGCGCACCACGGCGGCCTCGCATGTTTCCGGCACCGTAAAGGGAATCTCCACAATCCGCCAATCGGTGTCCTCGGGCGCCATGGGCCCTTTGGCATAGAGTCCCTTGCAATCGTATCCGTAAATCTCCACAAAGGGCCGCTGGTCCGTGCTGAGTCCCCGGCTGCGCCATTCGAAGCGCAGGGTGTAGGCAGTGCCCGGTTCCACGGGGAATATCTGGTAGAGGTGATGAAAATTCAGGTTGTGCTGCCCGGCGAAGGTGATTTGAACGGCGTGCACGCGGTTGGGATCCGGGAAAAACGCCCGCTTGACGGTCCAGCTTTCGTCTTTTGGATTGTGCCAACGCCAATCAAACCCCCTCTGGGTCACCTCTTCTTCGAATCCCGGATGGGTCAGACCGCTTTTTTTCCATGCCGCCTTGGCTTCGGCGACCCGCCGGTGGGTCAAAAGGAAATGCACATACCGGCCGTGCATGTCCGGGTCCTGTTTTTGGGCAAGCGGCATCTTCTCCCACACGATCCGGGCGTCCTCCACCCGGTTTCCCTGCATCAGCCACGACAGGTAATGGGGCAGGTTCTCCGGGGTCAGCGCGTCCCCCACGGCATCCGCGTGATTTTCATAATCCTGGTCGAGGACGAAGAGGGCGTTTTGTCGATACCGGGGCTGGGGGATCAATTCGTTTATAGACCGAATGAACAGATCCCTCAAGCCCAAATCCAAAGCCAGCATGGCCTGTTGCCACTTCCACCGTTTCGCGCCCCGGGTCAGGCGGTCCGTAAAGACCAGAATCGCCCTGGCCGTTTCCGTATTTCCCCGGGCCGCCTCGATCTCCCCCAACTTCAGCCACGCGTCCACCAGCAGGAAATTCCCGGCAAGGGCGCGTCGAAACAGACGGACCGCGGAATCGGGCCGGCCCTGGAACCACTCCTGGAACGCCGCCTGGTTTTGAACCTCCGGGAAGGCATGAAGCCGGTCGGCCGCTTCCGGCGCGGGTGTAAACAATTCCAGGGCCACCTCCCGCTGCTGCCAGGAATACGCGAGAAGCCACCCCCCCAAGGCCGCCAGCACCACGGAGACGGCCGCTTTTTTCATCACCGCTTCCATGGAAAGAATCTCCGGATCCCCGCAGGCTCCTCGGGCGGGGCCTCGTCCGTGACGGCGACGGGATTCAACGCTTTGGACTTTAGAATCCGATCCGGGTTTTCATGGGCCAGAAGGGCGGCCCCTTCCTGTCCGGAGGTGTCTTCCAGGGCCCGCATCCCCGTCGAGGCGTTTCCCGGTTTCCGGGCCACGGCATCGTGGCTGTCGGTGGCCATGCAGTGCACCCAGCCCCGGCGGATCATCTCCCGGGCGAAATCCCCCGTATCCGATCCGTTGTGTCCCAAAATCGATTCCCAGTTGACCTGGAGAAAACACCCCACCTGCAGCATCCGCCTGGCCTGGTCCGGCTCGTTTGGAAGCTGGCCGCAGCGTTCCGGGTGGGCCCACACCACCTTGTATCCCATGGCCGTCAACTCGAAGACCGTCTGCTCCCAATTCAAGGGAAGGCGCTGGAACGGCGTTTCCAGCAGCACGTACGGGGATCCGGCCAGGGTCAGCAGGGCCTTTTCCGAAAGGAGGCGGGGGATCTCCGAGGCCAGCCCCACTTCCATCCCGGGGAGCACCCGCACCCGGATGCCCTCGAGGACGAGGATGCGGTTCACATGGACCACCAGTTTTCGGACGGTGTCGGGCGAGACGTTCCAGGACGTTCCCGGGATATGGTGGGGCGTGGCGATAACCGTGTCGAATCCCGCCCGCGCGTACGCCCAGGCCATCTCGAGGGTTTCGTCCATGGTCCCCGGCCCGTCATCGATGCCGGGGAGGATATGGGAATGAATATCAATCATTTAGATTAGTGACGAGTGACAAGTGACAAGTGACGAGTTGTAGGGCGGCATTTTATATGCCGCCGTGAAGTGACGGACGGGAAGAGCAGTGACAAGTGACAAGGGCTATTCTCTTTTTAAGGAGCGTTGTAATCCGATGATCATTTTAGAGATATCATCAAGATCATTGAGTAATTTGTCTGATACCGTTCTGGAAAGAAACAAGAGTTTTTGCGCAATGACGATTTGCGTCTCAAGTTCAGCACTACTGCCTTGCGCGATATGCAAATAGTTAATAAATTCTTTCTTGCTGTTTCTGGCGGCACCTTCAGCAATATTGCTGGGAATAGAAACTGCTGCCCGACGCATTTGGGCAATCAACCCAAATTTTTCATCGGCAGGAAGCCGGCGGGTAACCATGTATACTTGAGTAACGAACTCTACGCCTTTTTTCCACACTTCCAATCGATGATGCGGTCTCGCCACTTCCCCTCACCCCCCACTCGTCACTATTCACTCGTCACTCGTCACTTGTCACTCGTCACTCGTCACTCGTCACTCGTCACTCGTCACTCGTCACTATTTACTCGTCACTGCCCTTCCCACTCGTCACTTGTCACTATTCCCCACCCCCATCAGTCCCGCAAAATACACCGCATTCGCCGGAATCTGGAGGTTGAAATCGAAAAAGCTGTGGAAGAAAAGGGCGACAAGTCCGCAAAGGGCGCCGGCGCGGATGAAAAAGGAAAACGGGTCCGCATCCGGATCCGATCGTAAAAGCTGCCTGAACCGCGTGATCAGCAAATACAAAAATCCGCCGGCAAGGACCGCAAACCCCGGCCACCCGGATTCGGCCAATACCTGCAAAAAATCGTTGTGGGCGTCCAGCACCCGGAGGTGCGGGCTGAAATGCGCCTGGTAGACCGGATAGACATGCTCGTAATTGCCCAGCCCCACGCCCAGGGGGTGCTCCCGGATCATGGCCCAGGTATCCTTCCAAATATCCAGCCGACTGTTATCCGCACTGATCATCAAAAATCGGTCGATCACCGGCCCGAAGTCCATGGTCATCCCGTACACCAAAAACAGGGAAACAATCGCCCCGGCCAGGATCCAGATGGGGACGTTTCCTTTTTTCACCGCCATGCGGCTCACGGCGAAAAACGCCAGTATGGCCGCGCCCGCCCCCATGATCCCTGCCCGGGATTGGGAAAACACCAGGCCCAGCAGCATCACCACCAGGATCATGCCGATGAACAGGGTCTTGTTGAGGTGGTCGTGGGCCAGGATCTGCCGGAGCTTGCCCCGCACCGGCCAGTAGGACACGGCCATGGCGTACCCGAGGGTAATGGGGATCGCCATTTCCATGAAACCGGCAAAGGAATTCCGGTTGATGTAGGTCCCCCGGGCCATGCCGAAGTAGGCGTGGCTGGAATCCACCCACAGCACGCCCACCGCCGGCACCAGGGCCTGGATGATGCCGTAGAGGGCCTCGGCCGCCCCCAAGACCATGACGAGGATCACCAGGGTTTTGAGCCGGTGCCGCTGCCCCGCCATCCTTTGGATCAGCAGGTAAAACAAGACCAGGCCCAGCAGGAAGGCCGTCTCGGCCAGGGAGACGCGAATCGAGTACGAAAGGCTCTGCGGGGACAGGGGGTGATCGATCAGCGAATAGGCCTGGACCGTATGGGCATGTTTCACCGGCGAAAGAACGGAAAGGACGCCCATGGGAAGCGGCACCGCCTGAAACACGGACCAGGCCCCGAAAACCCCCACGAGGCTCCATCCGGCCCGGCCTGTGACCGGGGTTTGGCGGAAGGCGTCCTGCCACAGGGCCAGCGTGAATGCCAAAAAGATCAGCGCCGTGTACACGGACCAGATCCACGGCCGCACCGCCCCGAACAGCACCGGCACCGTGGCAACGACCAAATAAACCAAAAAAAACCAGCCCCTCCTCAGCTCACCCTCCTTCCCACTCGTCACTCGTCACTGTTTACTTGTCACTCGTCACTTGTCACTGTTTACTTATCACTCGTCACTTGTCACTGTTTACTTATCACTCGTCACTTGTCACTGTTTACTGTCCTTAACGGCGTCAAAGCCTTTAGGAATTCCTCACACGGGAGGCACAGAACGCCTTCGATGGCCAGCCGTTCCCTTCCAAGATAGACCAGGCATGCCCGGGCTTCGGGATAGTCCTCGCGAAAGGCACGCAACGCCCGCACGTCCTTGCGGTATACCCTTGTCGCGCGTTTTACCTCAATGGCATCAAAGACATCCGGACCATAGACGACGAAATCAACCTCACTGCCGGCTTTGGTGCGCCAGTAGTAAAGATGCGCGCCGGAGGCCTGATAGGCGATCCAGGCCCTGAGATGTTGAGCGACCAATCCTTCCAGCGCCGCACCCTCGATTTCCTCGGGCCGATCTATCGGACCCATGGGCCTGAGCGAACGATAGACCCCCGCGTCGAAATAATAGAACTTGCTGTGCGCCACCATGTGGCGCCTCGCGCGCCGGGTGAAAACAGGGATGCGAAATCCCAGCAGCAGGTCCTCCAAGATGCCCAGGTAGCCTTCCACGGTTTTTCGTCCCACCTGGCACTCCCGCGCCACCTGCGCAAGGTTCAGGAGCGCGCCATGAGAGAAACTGATCGCCTCCAGGAAGCGGGCAAAGGCACCCACATCGCGAACCAGCGCCTCGGCCTGGACCTCTTCCTGCATGTATAGGGAGGCATAGGCACGCAAGGTCAACGCCGGATCGGGCGCATCCCACACAAGGGGCAAAAGACCGATATCCAGTGCCCGCCGAAGGCTGAACAGCTCACCCAATTCCGCGGCCAAAAAAGGATGCATGCTGGTTTCCACCAGGCGCCCGGCCAAAAGGTTCCAGCGGCCTCGTCTGAGCTTTCGGGCGCTGGATCCCGTAAGCACAAAACGCAGTCTTTGGTCTTTTTCCACCAGTTCGTGCACCACGTCGAGCAGTGCAGGGACCTTCTGGACTTCATCGACGACCACCTGGTGCGTATCCGGGTGCCCGGCCACGACCTCCCGCAAGCGTTCCGGCCGGGCGAGGTAGCGCCGTTGGGTTTCAGGATCCAGAAGATCGATCCAAATGGCATCCTGCCGCTCCGCCCTTAACCAGGTGGACTTGCCCGTCCCACGCGGTCCAAAGAGAAAAAAACTCCCCGCCGGGGCACTGAAAAAGCGTCGTCTTAACTCCATTTATGATTCCTTTTTGGAATTTTCGACGCCATTTTTACGCTATTCAAAGCGGGCTGTCAATGCCGCATGTCCCCTCAGTCAACTTCCCCACTGCCCTTCCCACTCGTCACTCGTCACTCGTCACTTGCCACTCGTCACTGCCCTTCCCACTCGTCACTGCCCTTAACGCTGCTCAATTCTTTTTTCTTGACTTTAGTTCAGTAATCCGGTTTTTCAAAGGCAGCTTTTCGGGCTCCAAAAAAAGGAACAGCTTTCAATCCTCTCCACGCTCCGGAAATTGTCCATGATGACATGGAATCAGGTGTATACGGAGAGACCTTTGAAAAACTGCTTCTTCCGTCATGCCGGACTTGATCCGGCATCCAGAAGTATTTGAAATTACTGGACCCCGGCTTTCGCCGGGGTGACGGATGTTGAATTATTCAAAGGTCTCACGGATGCCGGACTGAAGGGGGAGGGAATTCTTTCCAAAAAAGGCCCCCACGGAAACCGGCTTTACAGTTTCCGAATCGGCGAGGGATTTCGGGGGGTTGCCTATCGAGAAAAGGAATGGATGCGCATACTCTCCCTGCATCCGGTCCACGATTCTGCATATCACCGTTGAGTTCTACGGATGTTGTGATTCACTCACCGCCTCCCCCCTTCGCCCATTCACCGCCCCCTAACCTTTCAACTTGACAAATCTCATCAATCAGGTAATACTTTGTATGTCTAAGAACAAGGAGGTCGTTTTTGAGAATTAATGATTTCGAATGGGATGAAGGCAATGCCCTGCATCTCCAACTCGGCCACGGCGTTACTCCGGAGGAAGCAGAAGAGGTCTTTGCCAACAAACCCTTTTTTAGAAAGACAAAACGAGGGCATTATGCCGTTTTTGGACCTACATTTGATGGGCGGTATCTGACAATTATATTCGAGCTAAAACCCAAGGGCATTGTCCGACCGTTTACAGGCTGGGACATGTCCCGTGCAGAATTGCAATACTATAAGAAACGCAGGAGATAACCATGAAAACCGAACAAACAACTCGAAAAACTTGGGCTGAATACTACGATCAGGAGAATATCCTGGATGAGATCACGGAAGAGCCCGTTACCTTTAGCCTGCAAGACGACATTCGTCAGGACATCGTCACAGGGAAGCGTAAAAGAAAACTGAAGAACATCTCAATTAAGTTGGATCCGCTTCATGTTCAGGCAATTAAGAAGCTCGCCACCATGAAGGCTATGCCCTATCAGACATTGGTGAGGCATTGGCTTGCAGAGGATATTAAAAAGGAATTAGATGCAGTTACCAAATAGATAAGCGCATCATCTCAACAGCTTATCAGCCCGAAAAAGGAGTAACCTCTCTCGGACTTTGAGGACCCTGTCGCGCTATGGCATTGTTGCGCTCGTGAAACAAAAGGGCGGTGTCAAACCGCTTGTGAAGGCCACTGATTTCAAGGTGGAGTTCGGCTTAAATACTTCTTTTCCCGTCACTCATAACGGCCGGATGTAAAAGCCGGCCCTACACCCTTTCACCATTCACCGCTCTCATCCCCGCCAATCCTCAACGGATAATTTCTCGATGCGGCCGAACTCCTTCACATTGTGCGTCACAACCGTCAGTCTGTTTGCCATTGCGACGGCGGCAATCTGGGTATCCCTTTCGCTGATCCTCACGCCGTTTTTTTCCAACTGCGCCCGGATCCGCGCATAACTTGCGGCGGCGGCTTCGTCAAATGGATATATTTTCAATACCGATACAATTTTTTGGATTTTCGCCCGCCTTTGGGCCTTTTTCACGGGAGATTTCTCAATACCGTAATAAATCTCCGCCAGCGTGATGGTGGAAAGGGACAAATCCGAAGGGGCATGTGTTTTGATTCGGTTGATGGTGACCGCATCTCCGCGCATCCAGTAACTGATGATATTCGTGTCGAGCAGATACATGCGGCGGGCAGTCAATCCAGGGAAAATTCTGTGGACGGCAGCGGTTCCGGAACCTTGAAATCCGGATCTGCCGTGAAATCCTCCCAGAATCCTTTTGGCCAGGTGCCGGATTCAAGGGGTTCGAGGATGATTTTTTCGCCTTCTTTCCGGATTTTCACCTCGTTGCCTTTCAATCGAAAGGCCTTTGGCAGCCGCACCGCCTGGGAACGCCCATTTCGAAAAATCTTTGCCGTGGATTCCATGGGCCTAAAACCTCCCTTCAAATGATATATATGAGTATATATCATTTCCTTTTCATGTCAATCCCGATCCCTTCACCGCCCCCTAACCTTCCAAAAGGAATTAGATGCAGTTACCAAATAGATAAGCGCATCATCTCAACAGCTTATCAGCATCTATCCGCCTTCCGGCGGCATATAAAATGCCGCCCTACAACTCGCCACTCGTCACTTGTCACTCGTCACTGCTCTTAACACTCGTCACTGTCCTTCCCAACTCGTCACGGTTTACCGCCTCTTCGCCGTTTTCGCTTGACAAGTGAATATGAATTAAATAGAATATAAAAGAATAATATTTATTGGAGGTGCATCATGCCCAAGACGGTTACATTGCGCTTAAAAGAGGAAAGCTATGAGCTGTTTTCCAAAATGGCCAAGGCTGAAAACCGATCTTTATCTAACCTTATAGAGACCTATGCGCTCGAACGCATCCGGTATACCCAATTTGCAGATGATGTCGAAATGGCGGAAATTTATTCAAACAAAGCGTTGCTCAGGCGGATCGAAAAGGGATCATCCGAGGCGAAAAAGCGGATCGGACGGTTCGTTTCGTGACATACACCATATTTGAAGCCCACCAATTTCAGAAAGATCTCGTCACGTTAGCCGAATCGGGAGAAAAGCACATATCGGATAAGCTCCGCACATTTGTTTATCCGCAACTCCGGGAACATCCTCAATTTGGAATACACATTAGAAAGTTAAAGGGTTTTAAACCGGACACCTGGCGGTATCGAATTGGCGCCTGGCGATTTTTTTACGAGATTGATGAAGCAGAAAAAATCGTGTTTATGCTCGCAGCCAGTCACCGAATCCGCGCTTACTGATTTTTATCGAACGTACATTTCTTTCCCCCCTCACCCGGTCCCTCTCCCACCAGGGGAGAGGGAACCCCCACTCGTCACTTGTCACTCGTCACTTGTCACTTGTCACTCGTCACTTGTCACTCGTCACTGTTCTTAACACTGCCCTTCCCCGGGATTCCTTTTATGCATAATTTGTAATTCCGATTGACAATTCATGAATCCCGTGCCATCCTGCCCATCATGATAAAGCGCACCCTGGAAAGAAAACTGAAGGAACTGGCCGGATATTATCCGGTGGTCATGGTCACCGGTCCGCGGCAGTCCGGCAAGACCACCCTGTGCCGGATGTCCTGGCCGGAACGGCGCTATGTGTCCCTGGAAGCCCTGGACAGCCGGGATTTCGTCCGCAGTGACCCCCGTGGTTTTCTCGCTGAATACTCCCATGATGTCATCATCGATGAAGTCCAGCATGCCCCGGAACTGTTCCATTATCTGCAAGACAACGTGGATGACCGCCCCGATCCGGGCCGCTTCATCCTGACCGGTTCCCAGCATTTCGGGCTGTCGCAATCCATCTCCCAGTCCCTTGCCGGACGCTGCGGCATTCTGTCACTTCTGCCGCCCAGCCTCGAAGAACTCCGCGGATTTTCCAATGCGCCCGCCGATCTCTTTTCGCTGCTCTGGCAAGGGGCCTATCCCCGGATTTACGATCAGAACATCCCCGCCCACCAGTGGCTGGCCGATTACACCGCGACCTATATCCAGCGGGACGTGCGCCAGGTCATCAATGTCAGCGATCTTCAAACCTTTTCAGGGTTCCTCAAGCTCTGCGCCGGCCGCACAGGGCAAGAGCTGAATCTATCCGCCCTGGGCAACGACGCCGGCATATCGCACAACACCGCCCGCGCCTGGATATCGGTCCTGGAGACCAGCTACATCGTCCATCGCCTGCCGGCCTGGCACCCCAACATCCGCAAACAGGTGGTCAAAACCCCCAAGCTTCATTTCCTGGACAGCGGCCTTGCCTGCTACCTGCTGGGCATCCGGGAACCCGACCAACTTCGCCTGCATCCGTTGCGGGGCGCCATCTTTGAAAGCTGGGTCGTATCGGAAATCTACAAGGCCGGCGCGCACCAGGGAACCCAGCCCCAATTGTCTCATTACCGTGAAGCCCGCGGTCCGGAAATCGATCTGCTCGTGGAACAGGGCCGGCAACTGGCGGCCGTGGAGATCAAATCGGGAAGCACCATGCATGAAGACTTCTTCAAAAACCTCAAGCGATTCGTGGATCGAATGGAAAGCATAGACCCAAAACGGCCGATTCAAGGCTATATCGTGTACGGCGGCGACACCTCCCAGAGGCGTTCCCTGGCCCGGGTTCTCTCCTGGAAACAGGTTTCAACAATACCCGCCTGAAACATTTGAAAAATTTTTCAACGCCGCGCCTCTTTGCCTTCACGCGCCTTTCACTCCTGACTGCGATCCCCCGTGACGCCATCTGAGCGCAACAACTGTTTGGGCCGGTCTGGTTTCTCTCTTAAAACGGAACACGTAACACTTAAAACTCATCACTTTCCGGCGGCATATAAAATGCCGCCCTACAACTCGTCACTCGTCACTTGTCACTTGTCACTCGTCACTTGTCACTCGTCACTCGTTACTCGTTACTGCTCTTATCACTTGTCACTCGTCACTGTTTACTGCCCTTCCCACTTGTCACTCGTCACTTGTCACTTGTCACTGCTCTTAACACTCGTCACTCGTCACTCGTCACTTGTCACTGCCCTTCAGCACCTCCCAAAATTCCCGCGGCGTTATGATCCGGGCGTCCTGAAACGTCTCCAGATCCAGCAGATCCCTGTCTCCGGTGACGATATAAGGCGCCCCCGCCCCTTTGGCCAGGCCCAATATGTGCAGATCCCCCTTGTCCCTGCATAATGAAGGGTCCACATATTCCACCGCGGAGAGGATGCAATGCACTCGCAAATAAGCGATCACCTCTTCGCATAAGGCGCCCGGTATTTTGATTTTCTCCGTCAGCCGGTTCCGGGTTTCTTCCAGTATGGCCTCGCTCAGCACGACATCGCACCGGTCGAGACACAACTCGAAAAGGGCGCTGCACAGCCCCCTGGCCGCAAAGGCGGCGACGATGACATTGGTATCCAAAACGACCTTCATGAAATGAGGTGGAAGACCTCTTCATCGGTCAATATGCCTTCCGCCTCCGCAAACGGAAGGACCCGTCGCCGCAATTGTCTGAAACGATGAATGGCGATATACCGCCGAAGGGATTCCCGCACGATTTCGCTTACGGGCTTGTCCTCCAATCGACTCAGGTCCTGGAGATGGCCCCGCAGTTCCGGAGGGATCCGGATGGTAAGGGTCTGTTTCATAAGGCGCCTCCTTTTGTGTTACAACGTAACACGACAACCCGCCTTTGTCAAACCGAGACCTTTGAAAAACTGCTTCTTCCGTCATGCCGGACTTGATCCGGCATCCAGAAGTATTTGAAATTACTGGACCC
>ENA-OSEO01002576-OSEO01002576.1-sediment-metagenome-genome-assembly--contig:-NODE-2576-length-24799-cov-3.828048_pt1 | contig 24799 bp, 26 predicted proteins | sample MGYA00237883_ERZ534232 | MGnify/ENA metagenome assembly ERZ534232
TCATCGTTACGCCCAGTGCCGACATAGACCTTGCCATCCGCGCCATCCTTTTCGGAGCGGTGGGAACCGCCGGCCAGCGGTGCACCACCACGCGCCGCGTGATCGCCCATCAGGATATATTTAACAAGCTGAAGGAATCTCTGGTCAAGGCCTATCAGCAGATTCGGGTCGGTTCTCCCCTTGAGGACGGCACCCTGATGGGTCCGTTGATCGACCGCGATGCGGTGGCGTCCATGCAAGGAGCGCTGGAAACGATCAAACGTCAGGGCGGTCGGATACTTTATGGCGGCGATGTACTTTCCGGTGGCATATATGATACCGGCACCTATGTTACGCCCTGCATCTGCGAGGTTCAGCCCGACTGCCCGATTGTGAGGGAGGAAACCTTTGCGCCTGTCCTTTACCTGATTCAATACAAAACCCTTGAGGAAGCCATCCAATACCACAACGATGTTCCCCAGGGGCTTTCCTCGGCTATCTTCAGCAACAATATCCGCGAAACCGAAGCGTTCCTGAGCCATTCGGGAAGCGATTGCGGTATTGCCAATGTAAACGTTGGGACCTCCGGGGCTGAGATCGGCGGCGCCTTCGGCGGCGAAAAAGATACCGGCGGCGGCAGGGAAGCCGGATCAGACGCGTGGAAAGCGTATATGCGGCGGCAGACCAGCACCCTCAACTGGTCAAGTGAGATTCCACTGGCACAGGGGATCCGGTTTGAAATCGACTAGTATCCATCACAAAATGAGATGAAAAATCTTGTACCCCAGAAAAAAGACGTCTCTGTGTTCCGGCAGCGTCTCATCCGCTGGTATCAAAAAAACCAGCGCCAACTGCCCTGGCGTCAGACAAGCAATCCGTTTTACATCTGGATTTCAGAGGTCATGCTGCAGCAAACCCAGGTTAAAACAGTCGTACCGTATTATTTGAAATTTTTAGAGCGATTTCCCGATATTAAAATACTGGCCGGAGCGGATATGCAGGAAGTTCTTAAAACCTGGGAGGGTCTGGGGTATTATGCCCGCGCCCGCAATCTGCACCATGCGGCCAAAGTAGTTTTAGACCGGTATAGCGGTGAGATTCCTGCCGTATGGCAGGAGTTTCGCAAACTGCCCGGCGTAGGCGATTATATTGCGTCGGCGGTTCTCAGTATGGCCTACAGTCTTCCCTACGAGGTGGTCGATGGAAATGTGAAACGGGTTCTATCTCGTCTTTTTTTAATCGATCTTCCGGTAAACAAAGCATCTTCGCTTAAAACTTTCAGGCAGATCGCTTTACAATTGCTTGATCCCAACCGTCCGGGCTGCTTCAACCAGGCGATAATGGAACTGGGGGCGGTGGTTTGTCGATCCGTCCATCCACTCTGCAACACCTGCCCTTTAATAAAAAGCTGCCGGGCATTTAACAATCAGCAGGTGGCACTATATCCCAGGCGGATTCAGGCAAAACCCATCCCCACCCATCATATAGCCGTGGGAGTTGTTTATAAAAAAGATCGTGTTTTAATTACCCGGCGACGGCCGGAGGGGCTTTTGGGAGGATTGTGGGAATTCCCGGGGGGGAAAATCGAAAAGACGGAAAGTGCGGAACAAGCCTGCATCAGAGAAATCAAGGAAGAAGCCAACCTGAAGGTAGCAGCTGATTCGCTTATCACCCGGGTCAACCATGCCTATACGCATTTCAAAGTTGTTTTAGATGTTTTTCGCTGTCGCTATGTTTCCGGTCGGGTCAAACTCAATGGCCCGGTGGATTATCGCTGGATCAGGCTCGGTGAAATTGACGCTTACCCATTTCCCAAAGCCAACCTGAAGTTCATTCCATTATTGCATAGGCCCCCAAATAAGCCAGCACGGCGCAAGCCAGGATAACGGGGAGCCCCACACGCCGAGAGCAATATGAACTGCAATGATGGTGGCAAGCACGGAAGCGCATCCGTTGACTGCCCAGGCATGGGCTCGATCATAGGGACTTTTGAGCAGCAGCCGCATCCCGACGGGAAAGGGCAACCCCATCAGGATGCCCGGCAGCACCAAAATCAAAAGGGCTAGCAGGTAGCGGCCGCAATCCGGCAGGTAGAGCATCCACTGGGTCAGGCGGTTTAAACCCAGAAACAATCCGGTCAGCGTCAGCAACAATGCGACTATCCCCAGTTTGAGCCTCTTATCGTCCAAATTCCGTGAGACATACCCGCCGATGCTCGTGAACACAAGCATTCCGGAAAGCACCACCATAAAACTGATGACGGGATTGCCGAAGAGCAAGACGAACTGTTTTATAAAATAGATTTCAGTCAGCATGAATCCGGCGCCGATCGATAGAAAATACAGCATTTCCATAAATGCCGGTGCGGCGTTGTTTTTTGGGGTAAGAATCCGGGGCAACAACAGGAATACCAGGGTAATCGCAACGGCTTCAAGCAAAACCGCCGCTGCCACCATCTCGCCGGAAATAAAAAGTGCGTCGAAGCGGCTGCCGGTGCTTTTATAAAATTCCGGGAACCGGGTCCATTTGAGAAAACTGCTCTGAAACGGACGCTGATGGGTTTGCGGCCTGATGTCCAGCGGGTTGGATGAAAAGAAGATTTTTTCCATTCCGGATTGATAGGCTTCCGCCATACGCCTGATTTCAGTATAAATAATAAGGTTGTTCAAATATATTGAAGCGGTTGGTCATTTCTTCCCGGAGGCCGGGGATATAGACCCTGTCGAAATTTTTTTGAAGGGCGAAGTCCTCTATCGGTCTTGTGTCGAAAAATGGCTTGGCTGAAACAATAAGAACGGCCGTGTCCCAATTGCGGAGAACGGCCAGATGCTTTTGGGGATTTTCAGTTCCATTGGACCTGAGGCTTTCGTAGGCGGTGGCCCACAATCTCAGCAGGTCTGCGGGCGGCAGCAGGAGCTTGCGAGCAATGATGACAACACCGTTTTCCGTCAGGTGCTGAATATATGTCGTCATTGCTTCAATGGTGAAAAAATGTTCCTGGTTCAGAGCGGCGGATCCGGGCAGCGAACTCCCCCAGTTTTCGATTTGGATGATACCGAACCGCTTCTGGGCTTGCGCAAGGAAAGCCCGGTGATGTTGGTTCACGACCTTGATGTTATAATGCCTTCGAACGAGGTCGGCAACGTTAGGGTCCTGTTCGACCACCCGGATGTCCTGTTTTCCGGATGCAATGGCGCAAGGGATTCCCAAGCCGCCGTCGGTCTGGACTATCAAGACCGGCTCGTCTGTCGGGTTTAATTCATATCCTGCAAAAGCAAGCATATATTTTGCGAAGTCGGCATCTTTGGGAGAATTTAAATGGTACAGCGCAAAAGGACTGTCGCCATCTTTGAATACTGCGCTTTGGTCGGGCAGCAGGCCTGTATATTTTAAGCTCAATCCCGGTGCCACTCGGATATATCGGTTTTTAACATGGTCAATTCTGCCGTGAAGGCCGGTCAGGTTTTCTACTACCTGAGCGTCCGGAAACTGAAGTGTCTGGATGAGCGCTTTATATACCGAAGGTTTTATGGATACGAGGGATTTGCCGTCTGGCATGATGAGAATGACGGCGACCCCCAGCACACACGCACCGAGTGCCAGGGGTGCGGATTTTCCCCCAGACGAAATGCGACCGCCGAAAAATCGGTTCCACACGGCTCTTAACGCGGCAAAAAAAAACAAGCAATAGGGGGGCCATCCCTGCAGAAACAACCAGGCGGCCTTCATCCCAAAAAGGCAAGAGCAATGCCGGAACACCCGCACCGAGGGCCGAGCCGGCCATACTGACAAAATAGACGATGCCGGACTGTTGCGGAACCGAAGCGTAGGCGACGGAAATGACAAGGCCGGCAAAAAAGAAGGGCAGGGCGACCACCACGTAGGACAGCAACAGATAGCCAATCTGAACGGTTTCAAGGGTCAATCTGAAATAATCGAGCGGAATGTGTTTGAGTGTCAACAGGGAAACAATAACCGAGACGACATAAAAGGTGAGACATAAGGATATGACTTCATTGGAAGACAGCCTTTAGATTGAGAGTTTTTGGGAGGTGGTGATTATTTGAATCGTGACTCCGCTGGCGGCAAAGCCGAATAGGGCAATGCTGATCACCATAAATGAAAGATGGTTCCACTGGCTGATTGAAAAAATTCGGGTAAGGAGTATTTCAAAACTGATGGAAGATAGAGACAGTATGAAAACAGACAGATGGATCATGGCGACTTACCGGGCGTCTCACCTGGTGCAGCAGGGGATCGGCCCATGGCATAACCGGTCATGGGCACAAAGAGAACCCCTGTTATCTGCCGGACCGTAATATTCTCAGCCAGTTTGGTGACCCGTGTCAGGTTCTGGTATCTAAAAGGGTTTCCCAGCGGCAGGATAAGGCTTCCACCGTCTTTTAGCTGTTTCAGCAGGGGCGGGGGGATATGGTCGATAGCCGCCGTAACCATGATCGCATCAAATGGCGCGGCATCCTCCCATCCGAAGTATCCGTCGCCCCGTCTAAGTTTGATATGGGTATGCGGCCATGACTGCAGGATTTGCTTGGCTCGATTAAAAATATTTTCTTTAATTTCGATGCTGTAGACTTCGTTAACGATTTTTGCAAGAACGGCTGCCTGATAGCCAGAACCGGTTCCGATTTCCAGTACACGTTCATCCCCGGAAAGTTTCAGGCCTGCCGTCATAAGTGCCACGATATAGGGCTGAGAAATCGTCTGACTCTCCCCGATGGGGAGGGGTCGGTCGGAATATGCCTGGTGCTGAAGCGATTTTGGAACAAACAGATGCCGCGGGACTTCCGCCATGGCCGATAGCGTTCGCGGGTCGGTGATGCCCCGGGCACGAATCTGGTCGGCCACCATTTTTTCCCTTGCCAGCCGGTAGCGGGGGCTGTCGCTTGGGATATCAGCGAGGATCAAATCGGGCAGAATAAGAAGGAGAAAGAGTAAGAGTAAGCAGATTCTTTTCATCGTCAGCCCCCTCCTGAAACATTTGACTTTAATATCACAAAATAAAACTGTTGTCAGGTTCTGAAAAGGAATTGATAGGGACAAGACAAAGCCCGCCAATATTATTGTTTCCAACCAATTCGAAAAATGATACAAACAAACTTTAAACGAAACATCAAACGACAGTTTAGTTCAGCAGCTTAAAAAAAATGACCGTTTTAAATGTTTCCATTATTATCCCGGTTTTCAACGAAGCCTCCACCATCGGCGGTATTGTTCAAACAATTAAAGCGATTCATCCTGATTACGAAATCATCGTTATCAACGATGGCTCCGGGGATGATACCGTTGCGGTCGCCCAGGCGTCCGGGGCGACGGTTTACAGCCATCCTTACAATATCGGCAATGGGGCCGCCATCAAGAGCGGCATCAAGGTTGCGAGGGGTGATATTCTGGTATTTATGGACGGGGACAATCAGCATGAACCGGAAGACATTGCGAGGCTGCTCGAATATATACCTGTGTACGATATGGTTGTGGGGGCGCGTTCACTCAGTTCACATGCATCCTGGAGCCGGGCATTCGGCAACAAGTTGTATAACTGGCTGGCATCGTATGTGGCCAAATTTTCGATAAAAGATCTGACTTCCGGATTTCGAGCCGTAAAGGCAAATATCGCCCGGAGTTTCTTATACCTTCTTCCCAATACATATTCTTACCCCACCACTCTGACACTGGGAGTGCTGCGAAATGGCGGGAGCGTAAAGTATGTCCCCATCAAAATGCTAAAGCGAAAAACAGGAAAGAGTAATATCAGTCTGTTAAAAGACGGTGTCCGTTTTTTCATGATTATGACCCGAATATGCACGCTATATTCCCCTATGCGGGTATTTTTACCCGTCAGTTTCCTCATGTTTCTCCTGGGGATGATAAATTATATTTATACGTTTATAACCGAGGGGCGCTTCACCAACATGAGCGCGCTTCTTTTCGTCACATCGATTCTTATCTTCATGATGAGCCTGATTTCGGAGCAGATTTGCCAGATGAGATTTGAAAGACGGGGGGCAGATCGCCCGATTTTGCATTCTGAGGCCGACTCAGGTCGATCCAAGCCTGAACATCCTCACCGGTAGCGGCAGCTTCCTGAACGATTTGTAGGTGTCCATTTTTCGGTTCAAACAAAAAACGCATAAAATTGAGCCGCCTGCCAGATGAAACCACCTCTCTGATTTAAAATGTATTGATTAATAATTATGACTATGATATGAGTAGTAAAACTACTCAAAAAGGAGTCTTGATTTGAACGACCTTTTTGCCGGGCTTATATCCTCTAAAACCAGAATTAAATTGCTGGTCAGATTTTTTTTCAACCCCCAAACCCGTTCATATTTGCGGGAGCTGGCGAAGGAATTTGATGTATCAACCAATTCAATCCGTGAAGAATTAAACCAGCTTACCCGAACCAATCTTTTGAAATCCGAAAAAAACGGACGCCAGGTTCTTTATATGGCAAATAAGGATCATCCGATATTCCCTGAACTTAAATCAATGGTAAGCAAGGTGATGGGGATCGATCAGGTCATTGATGGAATAGTCGGAAGGCTGGGCGATATTGACCGCGCATATCTGATAGACGATTACGCAGAAGGAAAAGACAGCGGGATTATCGACCTCGTTCTTGTTGGAAATATCGACCAGTTTCACCTGAGTGATCTGAGCAGAAAAACTGAACGCTATATTAAAAGAAAAATAAGAACGATGGTGCTAAGCCGTGAGGAGTTTAATGATTTTTTTCCGAAATTAAAGAACCATCCCCGAATATTGATCTGGGAAAAATCAGACACATAAGTTTTCAAATACTATTAATAACTATTTGTATTATATCTAAATACTATTTTTAAAATCTGTAATTCAAGGGGCGGAGCTATATAAAGCCAAAAAAATCAATAGCGTTGAATATTAAACATGTTGATAAAAATTATTTTGCTGCATATAATATTTTAACATCATAAAAGGAGAATTGCAGCATGAAGCCAATCAGTGTTACAGTTTCGGATAGGGGATATGTTGTCTTGCCTGCGCATCTTAGAAAGGAAATGAAAATTACATCCGGGTCAAGGATTCTGATTAATAAAAAAAAAGACAAACTTATTCTGGAAATCGTTCCATCCTTCACAAAAAAATTATCCGGACTCACCGGAAAAACAATAGGCGAACGGCCTGAAAACGTGGATGAATTCATCGACGCTGAGCGGGAGGAGAGGACCCCTTGATTTCATTAAAGAAGCTGAAAAATACCGTCTATGGGAAAAAGGTGCTTATTGACAGCAATATCATCATATATTTGACGGATACGATTCAGCCCTTTGACGCTTTGTCGAGAGAATTATTTACCTTGATAGAAGAAGGAAAAGCGGAAGCGGTGATTTCTATTCTCTCAGTCGCCGAAGTCATGCAGGGCCCGATAAAAGCAGGAAAAGCGGATATTGCAATTGAGGTGAAAGATTACCTTGTCAATTTTCCGAACTGTCAATGCCGGCACATAACCTACGATGTTTTGGAAAAAATAGGAAGTGATGACAGAATAAACTGGAAAGCGCTGCGATCCATTGACAGCCTGATAATCGCTTCCGGTCTCTATTCCGATGTCGATCTTTTTATTTCAAATGATCGCCATTTCATCAAGGCGTTACCTGCGGAAATGCTCTTTTCTTTTGAAAATTGAGTCTTTCGAGGACTACAATTCAGGTCTGGCGCAGAAACCGGGCAAATGGGGTCGTTCAGCAAAGGTCCTGACAGGCGAATTGGCAAATAAGAGGTTTAATCATGATTGAGTTTAAAGCTTATTTCGATTCAGTTTCGGCTGCGCTGAAAAATTTAATTGCCACCGACTCCCGGGGCCAATTGATGGATTCCGAGGAGAGCCTTACGAAATGGTGTCGCGTTATCCGGATTGCAAAGGAAACCAATCATACCGTTTACATAGTCGGCAATGGCGCCAGCGCCATGATGGCCAGTCATATGGCGGCTGATGCAACTAAGAACGGAAAGGTCAGATGCCTTGCGTTCAACGACCCTGCGCTGATGACGGCGGTCAGTAACGATATCTGCTACGACGAATGTTTTGCCATGCCATTGGGACGTTTTGCCAATGCAGGCGATGCATTGATCACGATCAGCAGTTCCGGTAATTCACCGAATATCATCAAAGCAATCAAGACCGCAAAGGACATGGGGCTGTTTGTCGTTACCCTGTCCGGCATGAAGGGTGATAACCGCTCCCGTAAAATGGGAGACCTGAATTTATATGTACCTGCCGACACATACGGCATTGTTGAGTCGTCCCACCAGATTCTCCTGCATTGCTGGCTGGACCGTTTCATCGATGAAAGCCAATAAATATCTATGAATAATAATTTGATGTTGTGAAAAACATCATGGAAGAGGGGGAAAGGATATGACTGGCAGGGAGGCCCTGTATGAATATCGGCTGAATCAGTTAGAGCGGGGCGAATGACTTGGACATATCGGACGCATGGGTAACGACCGTGGTTTTTCAGTCAAAGAAGTCATTGAAACAGCGAAAAAAATTACCGGAAAAGATTTTATGGTTGTTGATTCGGCAAGACGGCCGGGTGATCCGGCAGTCCTGAACTGTATTTCCGATAAAACCCGGCATGTTTTAGGTTGGAAGCCAAGCCATGATGGCATAGATGACATTATCCGGACGGATAGGAATTGGTTTCAAAGAAAATTTGTATAAACAGGTTAAATAGAACCAATGGATCAACAGATTACGATTTATAGGCCTAATCAAAGGCACGATTTGGGATTTTTTGAAACCTGGTCAGTTATGGTGAAAAACATTATTAATTCCAGGGAATTGATATGGCAATTATTCAAACGTGACTTTTTTGCGAGTTATAAAAAATCGTTTTTAGGGATTACCTGGATATTTGTTGCACCTATTATGGGAATCGTATCATGGGTGTTTCTGAATATGACGGGTATGCTTCGGCCAGGAGACGTGGGGATACCGTATCCGGCGTATGTGCTTGTCGGCACTTCCATGTGGGGGTTGTTTATGGGTTTTTATAATTCTGCTAACGAAACACTTTCTGCCGGGCAGTCACTTGTAATGCAGGTAAACTATCCTCGCGAAGCAATTCTTTTTAAACAAACATCTCAGCATTTAGCCAATTTTTTGATAACATTTGTGATAAATGTTGTTGTGTTGCTTATTCTTGGAGTTGTTCCAAGCTGGAAGATAATATTTTTCCCCCTGGTTGTTTTACCGCTATTTTTTATCGGTGCTGCTGTCGGTCTCATTACCTCCATGATATCGATTGTCGCGATCGACATCAGCAGAATTATAAATGTGGGCATGGGACTGATGATGTACATAACCCCCGTGATATATTCAGACAAAGTGAATAGTCCAATAGTCCAGTCCATTATAAAATGGAATCCGCTAACATATCTGGTCTGTTCTGCTCGAGATATCATCATCTACGGAAGGTTGTATAGTGTCAACGGATATTTGATCAGTGCCGTGCTGTCCTTTTTATTCTTCATGATTTCCTGGCGACTTTTCTACGTCTCAGAGGATAGAATCGTCGAAAGGATGATTTAGTATGTCTGCAATATCACCGACAAAACAACAGAGCGACCTATCATTTTATGATGAACCCGATGATGTTGTGATGTCTGTTAAAAACGTTTCAAAGAAATTCTGCAAACATTTACGGCGCAGCATGGCGTATGGGATAGCTGACCTTTCAAAAAACCTTATGGGCATCAAACCGGATGCAACTAAACTTAGAAAAGATGAATTTTGGGCCGTTGATGATATCACTTTTGAACTCAAAAGGGGCGAAGTGCTCGGCCTCATTGGTGTAAATGGTTCAGGGAAATCTACACTTCTTAGATTGCTGGCGGGAATTTTTCCGCCTGATAAGGGAGAAATAAAGATAACGGGTCGGGTGGGGGCCTTAATTGCGGTCGGAGCAGGATTTCATCCCCATTTGACCGGAAGGGAGAATATTTTTTTAAATGCAACGATTCTGGGCATGTCCCGCAAAGAGATCAAGTCCAAATTTCAAGATATTGTTGATTTCGCAGAAGTCGGTGATTTTCTGGAGGCACCCGTTGCGACGTATTCATCCGGAATGAGGGTACGGCTGGGGTTTTCAATAGCGGTTCATATGGATCCGGACATTACACTTATTGATGAAGTTTTGGCGGTGGGAGATTTCAATTTCAGGCAGAAATGTTCAGAGAGAATTAATGAATTACGCAGTAAGACCGCTACTATTTTTGTGTCTCATAACATAAGGGATGTTCTTATGTTATGCTCACAAACGATTGTTTTGGATAAAGGCAAAGCTGCTTTTTGGGGTCCTTCTGTTGAAGCGGTGGAGTTTTATTTGAACATTTCCGATTCTCTTGCGACTTCAGCTGACAAAGATCGCAATGCTGAAAACAAAAGGCTGATTCAGATGGAACAATCGGATTCTGTGTATGGCGCGATATATAAGAATAACGATAAAATTTCTAATATTCATCATCAATGGCTGGATAGTGACGGGAACCTCTCTGAATCACTTGAACATGGTAAAGCTGCATTCATTGAATTTTCATTTAAGTTATTAATGCCGGTGAACAATCTTGTTCTGGGAGTACCGATTTATGATTCAGCAGGTACCCTGGTAACTGGAATCAGCACAGACATGGAAAACTTTAAGATTAACGTGCGCTGTGACGGGCGGGTAAGCGGAAGGCTGTATATCAAAAAGCTGTGCTTTAATCCCGGACAGTATGTAACGTATTTTACGGTTATGGACAACAAAGAGTTTATCTATCGCAATTCCGTCGGCAGATTCACGGTTAAAGCAATGCCTTTTTATTTTGGGATTGTTACACCTGAATATAGTTGGATTTTAAACGAAACATCCTCGTAAAATAAAGTCGGCAAACAAGAGGTAAAGCGCTTAACATGACTGCTAAAGGAACCCTTACATTGGATAAGGTAACAGATGAAATACGCCGGGCCTTCGCCGTAGAGAAACTACCTTTCAGGCGAAATTTAACGATTGAAGAAATGCGAAAACTGCGGGCAGCCTGCGGTCGGGCTTTCAATACGGATATCCATGTCGATATCATCGAAAAGATTATGGATTATTGCTGCTACGTTGAGAGAAACATGAGGGGGCGGGCGGCAGGAAATATCGAGGACATGATTATTCGATATCTGATACGTTTTTACGGCAGCAAGTTATTCGAGACGGCTGATCATGCCTGTCATGTGGAAATCGGCGCGCTGTTCGGCGCCGCGAGTATTTTTTCGTGCCATGCGATACAACTTTCGGGAAAAGACATCATTACAGTAGTTATAGATCCTTTTGAAGGATATTACGGTCAGGAAAAAGACGCCGTTACCCGTCTTCCGGTAAATGAGAACATCTTCTGGTCGAATATGGAGAGATTCGGATATTCAAAGGATATGGTCAATCTCAAAAAGGGATATTCGAATGATGAACACATATTAAAAGAGGTAAAAAAGTATCGGATTCTTTCTCTGCTGATAGATGGGGATCATTCCTATGAAGGCGTGAAAAACGATTGGATAAATTACAGCCCTCTGGTGGTCACCGGAGGATATGTTCTGATAGATGACTATAATAGTGATATTTGGCCGGAGGTGTCTGAATTTGTAAATAAGGAAATACTATCCAATTTATCCGGCCGATGGGAAGTCGTCCTTGTGTTTGGAAATTCAATCGTTTTAAGAAGATCTGAATTTAAGGAATCTGAACTGCTTGAACCGCATGAGGTGTTATTCCATCAGGTCAAAGGTCAAGAGAGAATAATCGAGTCAAAAGATGAATTGCTCGGGCAAAAAGATAAAGAGACAAGGAGCCTTAAAACAGAAATTACAAGATTAAGAAACACCTGGAGCTGGAAGATAACATCTCCGCTCAGATGGCTTTACAATAAGATTAAAAAAATTGAATGAATGAAATGCTAAGGAAATCGGGACATGCAGCAAAAAATCGAAATATTAGGCCTTGAAATCTTCAAAACTCATGAAAAGGAAATGAAGGTCGTTGAAAATATTAAAAGGGATCTTAATTGGGAGATCGGTTGGCATTACCATCTCGATTTAGCCTGGATGCTGAGAGAAGTCCGCCAGGTTCCCCCCGGGTCACTTATTTTGGACGCAGGGGCCGGTAAAGGTTTGGCACAATTTCTTCTGGCCGAACTCGGCTATAATGTTATCAGCGTCGATCTCGTCAAAAGATTTTATCAGCTGAGTCAAGTCAAGAAATACGGATCGATGGTGTATCATCTGAATAAAACCGTCAGCTCTCTGAAAGGAACGCAGAATCGGGCAATCAACCGCATGTTCACATATTTTAAAAACACATTTGCATCCGACAGCAAGTTGCCTTCGAACCCTTTGGACTTGATTGAGATGAAAAGATACGCCCCATCCCCACGGGACGCCGGGAATTTGCCGTGGGGCGAACCCGGGGAATGCGGCCGAATTTTCGTTTGCGAAAACGACTTGAAAGAAATGGCATTTTTGCCGAACGACTTTGTTGACGGCGTTATCTCGATATCCGCCCTCGAGCATAACCATCATCAGGATTTATCGCTCTGCTTGAATGAGATGTTGCGCGTTTTAAAACCCGGTGGTGTTTTGGCCCTGACGGTCAGCGCATCCCTGTCTGAAGACTGGTTTCATAAACCTTCAAAAGGGTGGTGCTATAGTGAGGCCAGCCTTAGAAATCTATTCCAGCTGCCGGAGGGCACTATCAGCAATTTCGATAAAAAAGAAGAACTCATGAATTTGTTAAAAAAGGAAGGAAATGAGCTTCATCAAAGACTTGACGCTATGTATTACCGGTCGGGAAATAACGGAATGCCCTGGGGCAAATGGAATCCGAGCTATCTACCCGTCGGAATTGTTAAACATAAAGGAAGGGGTTAACGTTTCTATTCTGATTAACCAGAGGCGAAGATGCTGATCGACGGCGACGATTATCGTATCAACGTCATCATTTTACTTATGGAAAATGAGACCGAGGTGACCCTCCATACCGTCGAAGCGCTCCTGGAAAGTATGGAAGCGGGCGTAACCATCAGCATTCTTTTAAACGGCGGAAGAATGCCGAAGTTGCGGGAATTCTTTTCAAATGTGAATTGTATCAAATATTATGAATCTGAAAACAATCTCGGTGTTGCCGGAGGCCGTAATTTCCTTTTACAATCAGCAGAATGCAGGCGCGCGGATATTGTTATGATTCTTGACAATGATGTTGTTCCGCCCCTGGACTATGTCCGGAATCTATCCACCTTCCTTGTCCGCCAAAAAAACGCGGGGGTCGTCGGGGCCGTTGTCGCCGATATCAGGAATATTCCATACGGATTGGTCGTCAATAATTTTGGCGACAGGGGCGTTTTCGGGAATAGGTTGTTTAAAATGAAATGCGCGGAAGTCAAGTCGTCTCTGATTGGGCAGCTGTCTCCAACCCAGTTGTTCCACATCGGAATTCACCCCGACTATTGTTTAGCGTATTTTTCTTTGAAGCCGTTATTATATAAAATAATACGATTTGTTTTTGCCCTGATTCAGATAGATATGAATTTATCGCCTATTCTGAAAAACAATACACATTATTTAAATTTAATTTCACGAGGCGTGGATCGTTATGATGCATCCACCATTCCAGGGTGCAGTCAGGCATTTAAAAGGCAGTTGCTGGATGAGATCGGCTATTTAAATGATATGTTCAATCCTTACGGGTTTGAAGACTCTGAATTTTGCGCTCGTGCATTACAAGCCGGGTATAAGAACTATATTGATGCCAATACCTGGTTATTTCATGGCACGGATACCCGCCATAAAAAAAGAGATCCAGCCCTGACATGCGAAAACTTGTTTAAAGGGCTGACAATTTTTGCAGTTCTTATTTTTAATCATCCTGTCAGATACCGGGTAGTGATATTAAAAATAATTTTCTCTGAATTTATAATTGAATTTTTCTCAAATCCGTCATCGGCCATAGAACGTTTGCGTCTGAAATTATCCGGCTTTCGCAAAGGCATACAGCTATCGATGAAACAATCTGTCCCGGAGGTGACAATTTCGTCAAAATCTGCTGATACCCATCGAGAAAACGGAAACAAATTTTGATGGATCTTCGATTTAAAAAACTAATCTACCGATATAGGCGGCGGTTTGATTCTTTCCGATTTAAGCTGGCGCAATGGAAATTGCCGCTCAGTCGCAATGAAAAGCGGCTTTTATCCCTTCAGAATGCTTACAGTGGAAGAAGGGCTTTTATCATAGCAAACGGACCTAGTCTTAGGTTCACCAATTTACAGCTTTTAAAAGGCGAATTGACTATCGGGTGTAACGGCATTTTTCTGTTGTTCGATAGCATGAAGTTTTTACCCACATTTTATACGGTTGAGGATACGCTTGTTGCCGAGGATCGCTCCGAAATCATAAATTCAATCCATGGCACCACTAAAATATTTCCATTGGATTTAAGATACTGTTTGAAGCCGGGCCCCGATACGATTTTTATTAATTTTGTGCGAAGATATTCCGGTGTTCCGAAATTTACGGACAGTTTTGCAAGCCATGTCTTCTGGGGTGGAACGGTCACATATTTAAACATGCAGCTGGCGTATTATTTGGGTAGCAGAGAAGTATACCTGGTGGGCGCCGATCACAACTACCGGCGGCCGACGAAAAAGGATGAGATCGACAAATTCATCATCACGTCGCACTCCGCCGATCCAAATCATTTTCATCCTGATTACTTCGGCCCGGGATTCCGCTACCATGATCCGATGGTCGATCGGATGGAGAAATCTTATGTACGAGCGAAAGAGTACTATGCAAAAAACGGAGGGGTTATTTATAACGCCACGAGCGGCGGGAAACTGGAGGTTTTCGATAGAGTCGATTTTGAATCACTTTTTTAAACACTGCGGTCTGGATGCCGGCGGTCGCGATACTCTGGTGGAATATTTTTTCTTCGCTTCCGATATTTTTGAAAACAATGTTAAGAGCTTTTATCAATGATTGATTTTACAAGACGCTTACAGCTTAAATTATATAATTTCAGGACCATGCAATGAAAAGTTATTTCAAGGGACTGATTAGAAAAGCATCTGAACTGATTCCCTTTAGAAGACCATCACCGTTTAAAGATTACAGACATAATATAGTTCAGACTTGCAGGGTCTGCAACGATATTACCCATCCCTTCCAGGAAGCCTATGGAAGATTTTGGTATCGATGTAAAAATTGTAATTTTTTGCAAGCGGAAGTCTCAAAAGCGCATATGTCAAACATTGACAGAGGACAGGGGTTCAGCGCCGGGACAGGTATCGGGGGGGGAGGTTTTCGCGAACACTGGTTGTGTGATTTGTTTTTTAAAGAACTTAACTGTTCGAAGATACTCCTCTATGGGACGGGCAATACGTTAACGTTTCAAAAGTTATTTGAAAAAGGTTACGATATATGGGGTTGCGATATTTATGAGGATCTGGTCGCAAAGCGCCAAGAAAAATTTGGCGAAAGATTTTTTCATGCAAAAAAAATCCCGCAGATAAAATTTGACGCCATTGTTGCCGTAGAAGTTTTGGAGCATCTTATTTCTCCGATAAAAATATTTAATCTTTTTGCTGGGCATTTGAAAGCAGATGGAATAATTGCTGGCACAACGGATTTTTACGAAGGCGGCGACATTTCTGATCATATTTATATTAAGCCAAATCTTCATATAGCTTATTGGAGCAGAGAAAGCATTACGAAAGCGGCCTCAATGATTGGGCTCGGTGTTGATCTCTTCGAGCTGGAATGTCCCGGAAGTATGTATCCGGATGAAAAGTTTGGATTGCTATGGCCGCGAAAGCGAGTCTTTTTTGCGCATACCCCCAAAATGGATGCTTATTTCAATTCTTTGGCTGACCGTTATAAAATTCTTCCAATTAATAAACCGTAACATCTTAAAAAAATATGAAATAAAGCATTAATGGAAATTATATGAATAAAATTAAATTGGGGGTTATTGGGTGCGGCGCTGTCAGTGAACGCTGCCATCTTCCGGCGTTGTCTTCTCTGGGTAATGTCGACGTGAAAATTCTGGTTGACCGCGATATCCAGCGTGCCCGTCAATTGGCAAAAAAATTCAACATCCAGACCGTTTCAGATGACTACCATGATATCACCGGCCTGGTGGAGGCGGCTATTCTGGCACTGCCCCACCATTTGCACGAACCGGTGGGTTTGGATATTCTGAGACAGGCAATCCATTTGCTTGTTGAAAAACCGATGGCTATGACGACTGCCGGATGCCGGGCGATGCTGGCGGCCGCCAAAGAAAATAGCGCCATCCTCGCGGTGGGACATATGCGTCGATTTCTTTATGCGGCCTCCCTTGCCAAAGAGTTGATCGAAAGCGGCATGCTGGGTGCGATCGAATCATTCGACTTTCGTGAAGGTAATATTTATAACTGGCCGGTTCATTCCGATTTTTTCTTCCGTCCGGAGACGGCCGGCGGCGGCGTTTTATTGGATACCGGCGCGCATACCTTGGACCTTCTTCTTTGGTGGTTGGGAGAAGTATCACTGCAACGTTATTTTGACGATCATTATGGGGGTGTTGAAGCTGATTGCGAAATTCATCTGATTACCGCATCCGGCGCCAAGGGAATTGTTGAACTGAGCCGAACCCGAAATCTGAGAAATACGGCAACCATCCGGGGCGAGCGGGGGAAGTTGGAGATCGCACTCAGAAGCAACGAGCTGCGTTTGTCGACCAAGACGGGGAGGCACACACTGGCCGGATGCGGGAACCCTTTGAAACCGTCAAAAACATACGGCCAGACATTTACCGATCTTTTTATGCCGCAAATCGCCGATTTTGTTGAAGCCGTTCAATCCAAAACTTCTCCCAAAGTGACGGGTGCCGACGCTCTCAAAACGGTGGCACTGATTGAAAAGTGTTATCAGCAGCGACGCCTGTTAAAAACACCGGGGCTTTCTCCAGTTCAACCGCACGGTTCTTCTGAAAGTGAACTGAGCCGCCTTAAGGGGAAGTCTGTTTTAGTTACCGGGGCCACTGGTTTTATCGGCGGGCGTCTGGTTGAACGTCTCGTTCTCGAGTATGGGGCAAAAGTGAAGGTGTTGGTCAGGAACTTTAAAAACGCTTCGCGGATCGCCCGCTTTCAGGTAAAAATGCTTCCCGGCGATATTGTAGATAAATGTGCGGTTTCCAAAGCGGTCGAAGGATGTGAAGTGGTATTTCATTGTGCCTATGATTTTGGAGGCGGCCCGAAACACCGTGAAGACGTCTCTGTGAAAGGTACGGAAAATGTGTGTCAGGCCGTGATAGAGCATAATGTCGACAGACTTGTGCACCTCAGCACGTTTTCGGTTTACGGCGAGACGCCTGACGGCGACCTGAACGAGGAATCTCCTCGACAGCCCTCAACCGACATTTATACCCGAACCAAACGTGCGGCGGAAGACCTGGTTTTGGAGCATACTCGTCGTTTCGGTTTGCCGGCCGTCGTCTTACAGCCGACGATTGTGTACGGACCCTATTCGAGACCATGGACCATCGGTCCGGTCGATCAGATGCGGAAGGGTCGAGTGGTCCTGGTCGACGAGGGCAGGGGGCTGTGCAACGCGGTGTATGTCGATGACGTGATCGATGCCATGATCCTGGCGGCCGTCAAAGATCAGGCAGCCGGCGGGATTTTTCTGATTTCCGGACGAGATCCGGTTTCCTGGAAAGATTTTTATCATGCATATGAAACGGCTATCGGTTCAAATCGCACCCTATCACTGACCGACGAGGAGATCGACGGGCTGAGAAGAATCAAAAACAACCATATGACCGGCCGGCCGGGCGGGACCTTCCGCTCTGTGTGGTCGATAATGAAGGATCAGTTGCTGTGGGAAAGGATCTATCATATACCCGGAATAAAACTCAAAGCGGAGTGGTTCAGGGATAAATTCCCGCGCGTGTATGATTATACGATTACAAAAATTTTAGGGTTAAGCAGAACGGTTGCAGTCGAGACAAAACGGCTACAAACCGAACCGGGGGACGATGCAGACATCTTGATTCCTGATTCCATCCGGCAGGCGTTGCTGCGTTCCCGAACACGGGTGCGAATCGAAAAAGCACAAAAAGTTCTGGGGTATCAGCCCAGGTATTCATTTGAGGAAGGCATGGCGTTGACCCATGAGTTTTTAAAATGGGGCAATTACGTGCCCTGTAATCATTGAGCGAAAAGATCGGCTGCATGTAACCGCCCGGCATCATTTTGAGAATTATTCAGCAGATCGGCGCTCGGCCTACCGATAAATTTCAATAAAGGTAACAGAGGAAAACCCGTGCCCGTCCTTTCCATTGTTATAAGATGTTATAATGAGCAGAAAAGCATCGGCAGGTTGCTGACCGGTATAAAGCAACAGACGTTCAAGGACGTTGAAATCATCGTTGTCGATTCGGGTTCTACAGATGCGACCGTATCGATTGCAAGGCGGTTTTCCGTAAAGGTCATCCAAATCCGCCCCGAGGACTTTTCTTTCGGCTATTCTCTTAATGTCGGATGCCAGGCCGCTCAGGGCGATATCATTGTGATCGCAAGCGCTCATGTTTATCCGGTATACATCGATTGGCTGGCAAAACTGATAGCACCCTTTGACGATCCACGGATTGCCCTGGTATATGGCAAGCAAAGAGGAAACGAAAAAACACAATTTTCCGAGCATCAGGTTTTTGCCAAATGGTTTCCAGAGGCTACCGATCTTGATCAGGGCCACCCCTTTTGCAACAACGCGAATGCGGCCATACGCAAATCTCTGTGGCGGCAATACCCTTATGATGAAAGCCTGACAGGGCTTGAAGATCTTGACTGGGCTGAGCGGGTGATGCAATCCGGATATAAAATCTCCTATCAGGCAGAGGCACTGGTTGTTCATGTCCATAACGAGAAAGGACGGGCAACATATAACCGATATCGGCGGGAAGGGATGGCTTTCAAACGTATTTTTAATAATGAAAGTTTCAATCTCAGAGATTTTGTGGTGTACTTTTCAACGAACGTGTTGAGTGACTCCATCCATGCTTTGCGTGGCGGTGAGTTTTTTAAGCGATGGCTTGAAATACTGAATTTTCGGCTCATGCAATTTTGGGGAACTTATCGGGGATTTGCCCAAAGCAGTCCGGTTACCAGCCGGTTAAAACAGACATTTTATTATTCCAATACCGTCAGTCGCAAACCCGCAGAATCCCTCAGTAGCGGCAACGGGCAACGGGTCGATTATGAATCAGGGGGTCGTTTATATCGTGAAGATAATTGACATCTCCATACCTTTAACCGCCAGGACTCCTCTCTGGCCCGGCAGTCCGGAATTTAAGCTGCATCATTATAAACAAATGACGTCCGGTGATGAATGCAACATCAGTCATTTAACCTGTGATGTCCATACAGGGACTCACATTGATGCGCCGTCTCACTTTTTATTAAACGGCGCTACCGTCGATGCACTCTCGCTGGATGTTTTGAACGGCCCTGCCGCTGTGCGCAGTTTGTTGTCCATACCGTCAATTCAAGCAGTTGATTTGGATTCTCTTTTGTTGCCGCCTAAAACCAAACGGCTTTTATTACGTACCGACAATTCGGAACGATGGCAGGCACAGATCCCCGAGTTCAGACGGGATTATGTGGGCCTTACTTACGATGCCGCCCAATGGATTGTAGAAAGAGGCATTCGGCTGGTCGGGATTGATTACCTTTCTGTTGCAAGGTTCGAAGAGACCGAGGCCGTCCACCGGACATTATTAGGGGCGGGCGTTGTCCTTTTAGAAGGCATAAATTTATATGCTGTCCCGGCACAAGAATATGAGTTGATCTGTCTACCGCTGAAATTGATGGGAGCGGAAGGGGCTCCGGCCAGAGCCGTACTCCGGGAAATGCGTGGCTATTAAGGGGTATGGGGGTAATTCAAGGTGTTGATGAAGTTAGGAAGGATCATGAGGCGATGGCGCAGATAAATTCATCCGCTTTTCCCAGAATTGTAGCTTTGGTCCCCATGCGCCACCACAGCGAGAGGGTTCCCGGAAAGAATTACAGGCTTTTTGCGGGCAACCCCCTGTATCACTATATTGTCAACAGCCTATCGGCCTGTCCGTTTGTTGCACAGGTGCTGATCGACACCGACAGCCCGGTTATCCGCAACGATGTCGCTGAAAATTTTCCCCGGGCCGTCGCCATCGATCGTCCGCCCCATTTAACCGCTGGAACGGTTCCCATGAATGATGTGTTGCTGCACGATGTCCGGGTAATCGAAGCGGATTACTACCTGCAGACCCACAGCACCAATCCGTTGCTGCAGACAGATACCATTTCTAGAGCCATTCGAACTTTTCTGGATAATCTGGACAAACACGATTCCCTCTTTTCTGTCATCCGGCGGATGGTTCGCTTGTGGGACCAGAAGGGCCGGCCGATCAACCACGACCCCTCCGTTCTCTTGAGAACTCAGGATTTGCCCCCTGTCTATGAAGAAAATTCGTGTATTTACATTTTTTCCCGGGATTCGCTCGAACAGCAAAAAAACCGGATCGGATTAAAACCGCTCATTTTCGAAATTGAACCCATCGAAGCATGGGACATTGATGAGGAGGCCGATTTTAACATTGCCGAATTTTTATATAAAAAATATTTTTTTGGGAAAAGGTGAACGCCTATGCAATGGAAAGTGATGATCTCGGCGCCATACATGCAGCCGGTCATCGATCGTTTCAGGGATATTTTTGCGGCGCATGCGATTGAACTGATCGTTCCGCCTGTCAGCGAACGCATGGAAGAAGATGAACTGCTTGAATGGATCAGCGATGTTGACGGCGCCATCTGCGGCGATGACCGTTTTAGCGAAAAAGTATTGCGGGCCGCACCAAAATTGAAGGTGATTTCCAAATGGGGAACCGGTATTGACTCCATCGATCGGGCATGCTGCCGAAAGCTCAATATCGTCGTTTGCAACACCCCGAATGCCTTCAGCGAGCCTGTCGCCGATTCCGTTATAGGCTATATCCTGTGTTTTGCCCGCAAGCTGCCCCGGATGAATATTGATATGCATGCGGGGCGCTGGGATAAAATTCCAGGACGGGCGCTGCGCGAGTGCACCCTGGGAATCGTAGGAGTCGGAAACGTCGGCAAGGCTGTCGCCAGCCGGGCTGTCGGATTTGGAATGAAACTTATCGGCAGCGATCCGTTGCAAATGCCCGCTGAATTTCTGGACAAAACCCGTATCCGGATGGTGTCAATCGATGAACTGCTGCGGCTGGCGGATTTTGTGAGCCTGAACTGCGATTTAAATCCGAGCAGTTTTCATCTGATCGGATCCCGGGCCTTTTCGCTGATGAAACCAACGGCGGTTGTCATCAACACCGCCCGCGGACCGATTGTTGATGAATCTGCTTTGATCGACGCACTGGCGGCCCAAAAAATTGCCGGTGCGGCCCTTGACGTATTCGAAAACGAACCCCTTTCTTCGAACAGTCCGTTATGCAAAATGGAAAATGTAATGATGGCGCCGCACAACGCCAACAGCAGTCCGGAAGCCTGGGAGCATGTTCATCGAAATTCAATCAAAAACTTGCTGGACGAACTGGAGAGGAGTTTGCAATGAAGCGGGTCGTTGTTATTACCGGCGCAAGTGGCGGAATCGGTAGCGCAACCGCTACGGTATTTGATGCAGCCGGCTGGCATGTTATTGGCGTGGACCGGCACGAAAACAAAGCCACGCGCCATGTGCTTCATTTTATAAAAGCAGATCTCACACGTCATGAAGCGTCGAATCGAATCACGGCTGAAATTTCGGCCAACGAAGGCCGCATCGACGCTTTAATCAATAACGCGGCGGCTCAAATTTGCACACCATTGCTCCAAACCGGCCTGGCGGAGTGGGAACTGATTATGTCGGTCAATGTTCGGTCAATGTACCTGCTCGTTCAGGCCGCCTATCCGTTTTTAAAAAAGAGCCGGGGGTCCATTGTAAACGTTGGTTCCGTTCACGCCTTGGCGACGTCAAAAGGCTTGGCCGCTTATGCGGCCAGTAAAGGCGCCGTACTGGCATTGACCCGATCAATGGCACTGGAGATGGCTGCCGATGGAATCCGGGCAAATGTGATTCTGCCGGGAGCGGTTGATACCGAAATGCTGCGCGCAGGACTGCGCCGCGAGCATGCCGGCGGCGGGGATATTGAAAAGCGTATACGTCGGATCGGGCGCCGGCACCCGTTGAGGCGAGTGGGGCGTCCTGAAGAAATCGCCAAAAGCATTTTTTTTCTAGCGGATAATGATCAGTCTGCATTTATTACCGGCCAAAGCCTGACAGTTGACGGCGGCGCCATGGCAGCGTTAAGTACGGAGTCGTAGGATGATGCTTTGCCGGTATGGAATTTTATATCTGCTGAGAGATTCAGGAATTGGGGCTGTCCCGTCTGAGAACAACGCATAACAATAATCTGACATGAAATCATATCCTTCGGAAATATGGCGTAAACTTATCCGTTATCAAAAATACAGGATAAAACAAAAATCGGATCATCGGGCGCTTGTCGATGCAATTGATCGGAAGCAGATCACCGGCCGTCACGTGTTAAACCTGCAGATTCAGACGGTTTCAGCTTGTAATGCCGCTTGTGTTTTCTGCCCTTATCAAGAATCGTGGCATAAATCACACCCGGGAACAATGACGGCAAAGATGTATCAGAACATAATTGACGAAACGGCACCCTATCGCATCGGGAAATTCTGCCCCTATCTGGAAAACGAGCCGCTGCTGGACCCCCTGCTGTTTGATCGAATCGAATATGCCCGATCCCGATTGAATTTCAATTTGATGGAACTTTCCACTAATGCTTCCCTGTTGAATCAAGTGAAAATTGACCATATCGCAAGTTTATTTCCCGGCATAAACCACGAGATTTGGATCAGTTTTCACGGCATCGACGAGGTATCATTCAAATCGATCATGGGGCTTGATTTTCATACTTGCAGGGAAAATGTGCTGGCACTAATCGAAAAATCCCAAGACCATGACATTCGGTTAATTATCCGGGGCGCCGGTTTTGCCAGAAGAAAACGGAAAAATCATCCCGCCTGGTTCAATAGAAAACAGTATTTTGAATTCTGGAATTCGGAATTTAAAAAACATCATTTTAAAAAGCTGCCGGAAGTCAGATTCTTTACTTACCATGATCGTGCAGGACAAATAAAGAATAACCAGATAAACTTCTCGGCAACAGTTCGTCCGACCCTGAATGGATTTTATTGCCACCGGGTGGATCAATGGCTTCATTTTCTTTACACGGGGGAATTGATTCTGTGCTGCATGGATTATCATCGGGCTACCGTATTTGGCGACATGCGAACCCAACGCCTCCCTGTTATTTTAGCGTCCGATGACTTTATTGCTTTGGCGTCTCAGGTAACGGGTCTCAGGGCTTCAGCCGATGATTTTCTGTGTAAAAAGTGTATTTCTCCCTGGGACGGCCTTTATACCGGCAAATAAACAGCATGCTTCGAAAATCCGACCATTCGACCCTTGCCGTCATTTTAAACCGGAACGAATTCGACCTAACGGTGCGCTGCATTGCGAGTTTGAAAGCCCAAACAGCGCCCATGGACATTTTGGTGATCGACAATCATTCGGACGAGGACCCTATCGAGGCCTTGAAAGAAAAATTTCCAGGCATCTTCAGCATCAGAAATTATGTGAACCAAGGGGTTGCCGGCGGGCGGAATACAGGTATTGATGTTGCGAACCGGGACGGATATCAATATGTCCTATTCTTTGACAATGATGCTGTTGCCGACATGGGGATGGTCGCCAACCTCCTTGACGCTGCAAAAAGAACTCCTCAGGCGGGAATCCTGGGGCCGAAAATTTTGAAGGATGACGCACCCCAGTTTATCTGGCGCGCCGGTTGCACCTCTTGGAAATGGACCTATCTGCATGCCGGGCATGCCCTGTTAAAGCGATTCTGTCAGCTGTTCGGCAGACCCTTGCCTATGATTTTTGACACGACCCGGGGCGAGAATCAACCCGACCGGGAGCGGTTTGAAACTGAAGAGGACGTCGATTTTCAAATCGGCTGTGCACAGTTGATCCGAACCGATGTGTTTAATGACGTCGGACGGATGGATGAAGAATTTTCACCCTATGGGTCCGAAGATATCGATTTTTGCATACGCGCAAAAGACTCCGGTTGGCGGATACGATATGTTCCGACTGCGCGTTGCCGGCACCGCGTCGGCGGCAGCTTTCAGGATGAATATCAACGGACATATTGTAATACGCGGCACATCCTGCTCCTTGCTCGCAAGCATCTATCTCCCGTCTATTTCTGGCTGCTTTATTTGCCCGATTTTTTTGGCCTGACGTTACCGCTCATACTGGTGGAAAATGTCTTGCAAAAGAAAAAAGCCGGATGTCAGGCGATTGTCGATGCAATCACGTGGCACGCAGCCGATATCAGAAGGCGGGGGCTGTTTCTTGGAAAGAAGGCAAGCGTATAGAGGTAATTGCCCCTGCGATTTAAATCCTGTAGGCAGGATGCGCCCGGGAATAGAGAATTCGGCCGTTTGCGAAGTCCCGTGTGCTTACTTCATACCCAATACATAAAACAGATGGCTCAAGGGGAGCTTGAGGCCCCCTTTCCTGAAGCACATGTCCAACCGGCCCAAAAGTTTCATCCAGCCGGGATAGTTTCTATTTTTGACGTGGTCGATCATCGGCACCTCCCACACAGGT
>ENA-OSEO01002577-OSEO01002577.1-sediment-metagenome-genome-assembly--contig:-NODE-2577-length-24795-cov-4.589854_pt1 | contig 24795 bp, 25 predicted proteins | sample MGYA00237883_ERZ534232 | MGnify/ENA metagenome assembly ERZ534232
GCCGTAATCCACCCTGCCCGCTCGTGCCTTACGTGGCAGGCGGGTCAAACAGCTTCCAGTAAAAATTTAAGCACACCTGAAGCATCCCAAATCAGATTTGTTTCATAAACAATTACTAATAATTTAATCTGCAATGGGACCACGTCAATCCGTGAAAAAGGTAACCGCTTAGGTGTTTGAAACAAATCGACGTGCATTTTTTTATTGACATGCCATGCCACATTGTAGTAGGATCAATAATATTTCAATGAGGTGAAATAGCTCATCATCTCAATAAATCTTACACGATTTCATCCAAATTAAAAATGAAAAATTGGGTGGACGGAACGAAATGCTCAAACAGAAAATCCTTTGCTTTGTGCTGCTTTTCATTTTTCTTACAAGTTTAAATGCCGGCGGTGTATCCTTTGATATCATGTGCAGTGCCGAATGCTGTCTTCCAAACAGATCGAGCGGCATGCATCATGCCGTGGGCGAACCGATGAAATCTCGTTCCGATTGTCATTCCAATAGCCAGTCGATCCCCTGTGATTTTCAGACCGGAAAGACTGCTAAATTGCCTGAGTATACATTGACAACATCCTCCAATACCTTCCCAAATGTCGTGGGTTCGATCGACATTTTATCCGGTTCCGGGTTCGACACGATAGCTTTTCAATGCAATGCTTTGATTCGAGCCGTAGATAAAAAGTTACAGTCTTTTCCAATTTATCTTCAAATACGATCCCTTCTCCTATGATCGATTCCTTTCCGCAGCGTTTTGTCGCTGTTCTCCGTGCCGGGTGGTATCCAATTCATTAGAATTCGACTATGTTACATGGGTTCGAGATAATTGCCTGCTAATAATACTCAAGTTTCGCAACTACAATTTTCACCAACACCGTAAAATGCTCAACAGCCCTGAAAGGTGTTTAAGGCAACATCATACGGATGCGATGGTAGGGTGGAAAAAGATACATGAACTCATTTAAGACGCCAAAAAATTATATCATACCGATAAAAAATTGAAAGGAACTATTTTTATGTCAAAAAAATCTATAAAAATGAGTCAGGATAAAATGGCTGCCAAAAAAGCCGCCATTCTTAACACTGAGAAAAAAAACCATATGCCGCTGATTTTAACCATCGCAGGAGTGTTTCTTATTGCCGGTGTGGCGGGACTTTTAATTCAAAGGGGACATAACAAAACGACTGCCATTGCATCCGCACCGTCAACATCCGGCAGCACAACCGTAAAATTTCCGGCCGTTCTTTTTCAAGACGGGAAAGCCCGTCATTTTCAACATGTGGACGGGGATTTCGCGATACGGTATTTTATTCTCAAAAGTTCGGACGGAATTATCAGAGCTGCGTTTGATGCCTGCGATGTTTGTTGGCCGGCGGGCAAGGGGTATTATCAAGAGGATGACTACATGGTGTGTCGAAATTGCGGTCGTAAATTTGCATCGGTGCTGGTCAACGAGGTCGAAGGGGGCTGCAATCCGGCGCCGCTGAACAGAATCTTGGAAAACGGCCAAGTGATTATCCTAGTAAAGGATATCCTTGAAGGTAAACAATATTTTAACTTTTCCTAAAAAGGCGTGAAAATGACACTTAAAACCATATCCATTAGAAACCTTTTGCGTCGGAAACAAAAGGCAGGGTTCATCCTTGCCGGACTGGTTATCGGCGTATCCACGGTGGTGGGAATTATAACCTTTGTTGAAGCCATGGCCAACGATATCAACCACAATCTTGAAAAATATGGGGCTAATATTTTAATCGTCCCCAGAACCGAAAATCTTGCGCTTTCGTATGGAGGGCTGGCGCTGGGCGGTGTTTCCTTTGAGATGAAAGAGATTCAAGAAATCGAATTGGCACGTGTGAAAAACATAAAAAACGCTCGGAATGTTGCAGCCCTGGGACCGTTGGTCCTTGGCGCGGTTAACGTTGCTTCGCGTAACATGCTCATGGCCGGTGTGGATTTCAAGGCCGCTGAAATTTTAAAGCCGTGGTGGAATATCAAGGGCGCCGTTCCGGAAGAAAATGAAGTGATATTGGGTGCCGACGCCGCGGAGATACTCAACCTGTCCGCCGGCGACCCAATAACGGTAAAGAATAATTCGTTCGTTGTTTCGGGTATTCTTCAACCCACGGGCTCTCAGGATGATCAGTTGATATTCACTCGTCTGGTGACGGCCCAAACGATTTTCAATAAAAAGGGACGAATTTCCATGGCTGAAGTGGCGGCGCTTTGTAAAGATTGTCCCATCGAGGAAATGGTAAAACAGATTTCCGATGTTTTGCCGGCCGCTAAAGTGATGGCGATTCAGCAGGTGGTTAAAGGCCGAATGGCGGTCTTGGCCCAGTTTAAAAAATTTTCCTACAGCATTTCCGGAGTCATTCTGTTGATCGGCAGTCTTGTTGTATTGGTGACCATGATGGGCAGCGTGAGGGAGCGTACCGATGAAATCGGTATATTCCGAGCCATCGGCTTCCGTAAAGGGCACATCATGAAAATTATTTTCATGGAAGCTTCAATTGTTTCAGGATTGGCGGGCATCATCGGTTATTTTACGGGATACGGAGCCACCAAGGTTGCGTTGCTTGTTTTTATCGAAAATCATTCCGGACATGTTCCTTTTAGATTCGAACTGGCTGTGGGGGCGGTGATAACGGCGCTGATCCTGGGTGTGCTATCCAGTGCATACCCGGCGATTATGGCCTCCCGGCTTGATCCGAATGAGGCATTGCGCTCGCTGTGAAAGTATTAACATAAAATTTTAATCCGGATAAACCGGAATAAATAAAATGTTATCGAGAATTAATTAAATTTTAAACAGAGGTAACAGAGGTATTAGATGAATTATATTATTGCGAATCATCTGGTAAAAGAATACGGACAAGGCGATGCCGTTGTTTCGGCGATAGACGGCATCAGCTTTGAAATCGAAGAAGGTGAGTTTGTCGGAATCATGGGTGAGTCTGGGGCCGGAAAATCGACGCTTCTCGGTATGATGGGGGCCATGAACGCCCCGACATCCGGGAAATTGATGGTTGACGATATTGACATATACAGCCTAACTCAGGAACAGCGAGCGGATTTTCGCAGAGAATTTTTGGGATTTGTTTTTCAGAGCTTTCACCTCGTGTCTTACCTGACGGTCATCGAAAATATTATGCTGCCGCTGGCAATCGTAATGGCCGGAAAAAAGAAAAAAGTCGAAATGGCCGAAGCAGCGATGAGCCAAGTGGGACTGTCGGGAAAGGCCCATCGGCTTCCGAACCAGATTTCGGGCGGAGAAAAAGAACGCGTGGCCATCGCTCGAGCTATCGTCAATGAACCGCCGGTGCTGCTGGCCGATGAACCTACCGGCAATGTAGATACCAAGACATCCCATGATATCATGAAATTACTCCATCGCCTCAACGACAAAGGAATGACCATCATTATGGTAACCCACAACCCGGATTGCGCGGGTTATGCACGTAGAATCATGAGGCTTTCCGATGGGAAGCTGGTGGATGATAATATTAAATTAAGGAGTTTAAAAAGATGGCAAAAAAAAGAAAAAAAACAAGAGCCGTTCCCCAACCCAACTCAAGTTCAAGCGGCCGGCAGCCTTCGTACTGGATGATTCTGGCGGTCCTATTCTTTTTCTTTTCAGTGGGAATTACCGCAAAAATGGTTTTTGCACCGGTGTCGGAATCGGGCATCGGCTCGAACAACTTCCAAAACGAGTCGAGCGGTGATGCGGCGCTGGAAAGTCAGGTTCGACTGGTGGCCGCAAATTTCAGGTGTGCCTGCGGCGGATGCGGAGAACTCTTTTTGATCGATTGCACCTGTGATATGCCGCGGGGTGCGGTAGAAGAAAAACGTTTTATTCGTGAAAAACTTCAGCAGGGAGTAGCCGTCGATCAGGTGGTCACCATGGTAGAAAAGGAATACGGGCACAGAATCACATAACAAAAGTATACGTTATGACTCAAGGTTTACACCCGAATAGGGCTAAAAGGGCTATGAAGCAGCAGGCCGATTTTAATCTCTAATAAAAATCCTGGTCCTTCCCCGCAATGCGGGATCTTCGATGGGCCAAGCCTGTCCCGCATTGCGGGAGTCAGGGTTCTTCGGCTCCGCCGTGGGGGTTTGTATTTAAAATATTGGGGATTTGATATTTGGATTTTCAATCGGTTAAAAATTTTCAACAAAGCAAATCCCTTCTGAGATAACCAAAGCTTGACCGTTTGGGCCAAAATTCTTTACAAATCTCTTTCGAATGTTTTAGATTAAAGCCTAAACTCTTCTTTGTAAACCCGGCTGGATGAAAAACCTATTTTTTTTAACGCGCGGCCCACGTCTTTCATCATGCCGGGCGGGCCGCAGACAAATACTCTCGATTTTCGACTGCATTCGGCCAGCAACCGTTCAAGTTTCGCTTTATTCAAACGCTTCTTTTTATCACCGGCTGTCGTATTTCCGGTGAAAACATGAACCATTCTAAACTGCTGCAAACGACGTTCCAGATCTTCAAACTCTTCAGGGAAAACGATGTATTCTTCGGTTTTGTTGCTCCAGATCAGAAGAACCTTTCTCTGATCTTTGGTATCCGCCATATACCTGAGCATGCTCAGCATGGGGGTAATCCCGATGCCCCCTGCAATCATGACGACCGGGTCACTCTCCGGCCATACCACGTGACTGAAGAGCCCGTAAGGCCCGTCGATACAAATCGGATCACCGATTTTTAAACGATGGATTGTATGGGTCCAGTCACCCAGAGCCCGGACGACGAATTGTAATGTATCCGGTCTGGACGGCGAGGAAGCTATGGTAAACGGGTGTTCCTCCTTCGGCACGTGGTCTGAAATGGGGGTGATAAATGCAAATTGGCCCGGAATATATTCCGGAACTTTTCCTTCACAGGGTCTGACATCCACGGAATAGGTATTTCGGGCCACCGGTTCGACGCTGGAAATAACATAGCCCTTCGTGCAGGGGAATACCCTTCGGTATAACAGTCTGGCTATCAACACAAGGATAACACCGGATATCATCAAAATGGAACCCCGGGGAAGACCGGATGTAAATGTCTCACTGACGAAAAGGATATGGATGGGCATCAGCAAGATTGCCAGTAAGGCGCCGAGACGGTGAAAGCGCAGCCATTTTTGGTAGGCCATGCCAAAAAATGCACGCCAGTTTGCGGTGATTACAATGAACACTATCAAGGTCAATACACCGGCACCTAAAAATTCAGGCCAATATCTTTTTTCAAATGGAAAGAATGCAAATTTTTCTGAGGCGATGATGGTTACGGGATGGAGCAAGGCCAGAGAAGCGATGGTCATCCCGTTGATTCGATGAAGGTTATAAATTCGGTTTAAGGAAAAAATCCGATCCAGGATCTTTAGCCGCGAAACCAGCAATACCTGGCAAAAAACCAGTATCCCTGCAGTCACTCCCAGGACCTTACCGGTACGCAGGATTATCTTATATATGCCGAATTTGTAAAGTATGGAGGGAGATTCGAATAGAAATGGAATGCTTGCGGCACCCGTGACCAAAAGCAACAACAGAAAAATACACGTTCCTCCCAGAAATATACGCGTTTTATGGGGCAAAACTTTCGGCAAATTCATGTCCACTGCTTTCATTTTCATTCCGCATTTCTTGACAATACCGCCCGTTTTCGATATCAGATGGATAATTTTAGCTTCCCGTGTTCCACGATCGCCGTTTATCTGATCAATCCATGTATTATGATTCACTCTGAAACAAAGCTCAATGGTATTTTTTCGATTGTTCCGCACTCGGATCAGGCAACCCATTTTACTCATGTCGCAATCCCCCCTCGTTGAAACTGCTTTACCGTTTTTTGGGGAGGGGAATTTCTCGAGGAGATTTTATGAAAGATTTTAGAATGATCAGCACCAGAACTCAACTTTGCGCCGTCATCGGCAATCCGGTTGCACACAGCCTCTCACCTGCCATTCACAATGCGGCCTTCGCGGAACTTGACCTGGATTTCGTTTACCTGTCTTTCCGGGTTGAGGATGTAAAAAATGCCCTGGCCGGCATGAAAGCCTTGGAAAATTTTCGAGGGATGAGCGTCACTATTCCCCATAAAATTGAAGCCATGAAATATGTTGATGAAATTCCGTGGGTCGATCGTAAAATCGGATCAATTAATACGGTTATCAATAAAAAAGGCCGATTGATCGGGCTGGGAACGGACGGGCCGGGTGCGTTAAAGGCCATTTCGGATGCCGGCGTGGAAATGGACGACAAAAATATTTTATTGCTGGGGTCAGGCGGTGCGGCAAGGGCCATTGCTTTTACCTTTGCCCAAAAAACAAGGCCAAGGGAACTTCTAATTTTGGATATCGACCAACCGATGCTTCAACGGCTGACAACCGATTTAAAGGCCGGCACGGATGCCCCCGTCACATCGGAAATTCTGACAGATGCCTCCCTTGCCAAAGCGATGTCCAATGCCGATATCGTCATTCACTGCACCCCGGTCGGCATGCATCCAAACGACGATGCCACACTGATCCCTGCCGGTCTGTTTCGTCCTGACCAGGTTGTCTTTGACATCGTATATACACCCCTTGAAACGAAACTGCTCGCCGAAGCAAAGTTTCGCGGTCTTAAAGTCATTTGCGGCGTCGAAATGTTTATCAACCAGGCGGTGATGCAGTTTGAACAGTTTACCGGACTTGCCGCGCCCGTGGAGGTTATGCGTCGGGTAGTAATGGAGCATTTGAAATCATGAATATCGTGCTGATCGGATATCGGGGTACCGGAAAAAGTGCGGTGGGAGAACTTCTTGCCATGCGTCTTCAAATGCAGTGTGTCAATATGGATGTAAAAATTGTTGAAATGGCAGGCATGTCAATCCCGGAAATCGTGGAAGAGTTCGGGTGGCGAAAGTTTCGGGATTTAGAATCTGAAGTGGCCCGGAAATTGGCCGGGATGGACAAACTCATTATCGATACCGGGGGCGGAATCATTGAAAGGGCTGAAAATATCGAGGCACTGCAAACCAACGCCCGCATATTCTGGCTAAAGGCTTCAGTGGATGTCATCGTATCACGAATCCGGGAAGATACCCAGCGGCCGGCGTTGCTTGCAGGGAAAACGTTTACCCAGGAGGTGGCGGAAGTCCTGGATCAAAGGATCCCAAAATACAGGAATGCCGCTCATTATGAAATCGACACGGACCCGTTGACGCCTGAACAGGTGGCGGAAAGGATTATTGAACTCTTCCGTAAAGGATAGGATGCGACAGGTTTCAATGCGTTTTACAAAAGAGTCAACACCTCAATGGGTTCGCTGACAATGGCGCATGCGCCATTATCATTCAGCTCTTTCAGCGGCCGAAAACCCCAAAGCACACCAACCGAAAACATACCGGCAGCAGCGGCAGTTTTCATATCTATAGCGGTATCTCCGAGATAAAGAATATTAGAAGGCGGAATCGACAATTCTTTTGCAACTTCGAGGGCCCCCTTTGGATTCGGTTTGGGGGGAACAGAATCACGCTGTCCCAACACAACATCGAAGTCCCATTTTGACAAAAGGGTTTTCACACAATTTTTGGTAATGGCATCCGGCTTATTCGACAAAATGGCGAGTTTCAGATCCTTGATTTTTAACGTGTCCAACAGGTTCGGGATGCCGAGGTACGGTTCTGATTTTACATTGTAATTAAGACCATAATCTTCAATGTACGCCTTCAGACAGGCATCGATTGTTTTTTCATCACGATGTTTTTTTGGCAATGCCCGTTTGATCAACATTCTTGCACCATCGCCCACAAACCGCCGGTAGGCGGAAACGGCATGTGTCGGAAAACCGTGCTTGGCCAAAACCCTGTTTGCCGCATCACCGATATCATCCACGGTATCAATCAGCGTCCCGTCAAGATCAAAAAGTATGGCTTCAAATAACATATTTTCTTTCTAAAACAATCTGTTTCAATTCCCCTTTTCTCGGGCCTTCGAAGTTTTCATTTTTGGCAAATTCATAAAAAGTTTTTTTGTGAACACCGTAACCATCCAAAAGAGCAGTTTTTTCAATGTAATAAAGATCCGGGCCCAGAGGGCATGATTTGTACCTTTTGCAAGTCGTTGGAATGTTGGAAGATTGGAATACTGGAAGATTGGGTGATAAAAGCGGAAATGATCTGTTTAAAACTGACAGAATTCCTTCACAACCCATTATTCTACGATTCCATCATTCCATTATTCCTGTTGAATCATTTACCAGCAAAGCCATTGAGATCTGATCCGGCCCTGAGGACCGGGATTTTAAAGCTGCATTAAACCCTATTTTCCCCTGGATTCACCTTCATGAACTCTTTCTCTGTGTCTCTCTCTTTCCCTGACTTTTTCTGGTTCTCCTTCTTTACGCTTTTCGTCATCCTTGTTCTTTTCTTGAATTTTCTTCTCTTCACCTAAGCCGGAAGATCCCTGGCCTTGCTTTTCTTTATCATAACCCGGGGGAGCATCCGTTTGCCAGCCTGTCTTTTCACCCTGGCTCCATCCTTTTTGACCGGAGCTGCCCTGCCCCATTCCTTTACCTTTTGCAAAAGCAAATGTCCCACAAAGACTAAAGAACAAAAAAACAATCGTCATCCATAGTAATATTTCTCGAATCCTTGACATCTTTTCCTCCTTTATTTTTGGTAAATCCAACATTTCAAGAATTTGGAACCATAACCAGGCAAATATGAGCTTGTCATCAGTTTTCTTATCATACTTGTGATGCTCTTTACAGCATATTTTATGAACCATGTTCATTTTTTAAATTTATTTTAATTGGGTCCAGGTTTTTCGGACAATGTATTGGCAACGGATTTGAAACAATTCAAAAAAGGAGGATTAAATCTCAAACATCGGAGCGATGCGAAAAAATGTGCTGCGGATAGGCGTAAATACGTGCCGGAAGGATCTGAATACAGCCTCTAATCGAATTCCATTTTTTTCTTATTTTTACCGACAAAAGTTATGCCATTAAATTGTCTTTTCAAAGGACCCATTCCCTTTTGAAATACGTGTCGGCCGAAGGGATAGATATTCTTAATGTCATTGGTGTTTATGAATATTTCATAGAAACCTTTGCCTTCTTCCAATGTATTGATGAGTTCATATGCAGAACTCCCGTCAAAATCACCGGTCAATTTCAGATGGAGACTGTCACTGGTTTTAAAAGAATGGATTTTGAAATTTGATGCCATGATTTGCCGCCATACCAAAGATTTTGGGTTTGAAGTTAATGTTAATTATTTGTCGAATCGCACCAAAGCTCTTTCTTTTTTGAAACCATCTCTATGCCCGAGATTGTTCGCATTAACCGATAACAAGGTTTTTGTCGGCCGATGTTTTTTAGAAAATTTCCGTCCCAACCTTGCGAGGCTGACAAGGCCAACACCCAACAAAAACAAGTTGACAGGTTCTGTAATTAAAGCCATGGTCATGGTTCGTTTTCCGTTCAGATTTAATTACAGCCGATGCCAACCTTCATAGAGAGATGACGGATCGAGGTTACCAGGTCTTCAAGCGGGAATGGTTTTGTGAACACAGCATCAAACTGAATGTTTTCGAAGAGCCAGGGTGTTCCGGACATGCCAATGATCGGCGTACAGGGCTTACCGGAATTACGGATGTGATCGACAACGCCCAGACCGTCCAGCCCCGGCATCAGGATGTCTGTGATGACCAGATCAAATCGATCGTTATCGAACTTTTTAATCCCCTCTTGACCATCCAAGGCAATTTCAACCTTAAAGCCGGCTCTTGATAACCCAATCTGAACTAGATCCAGTATCATTTCTTCGTCATCTATGATTAAAATTCGATTCATGACGTCTCCAAATTTATAAAAAAGTACAAAATTCCCAAACGTTGTTCTGCCGCTTTTATTTAATTCCCTAAAGAACAAGGAAAATTTAACCCCTTATCTTAATGCTGAACGGAAAAATGTGCATCAGCGGCGGCAAGTAAAATCTATTATCCTATCCGCAATATTCATCTGCAATTCCCGTTCCGGAAAGTCAGAATAAAGCAAATAAAATTAAATATTGCGACATTTCAATAGGTTGGCCTTAATTCATTTCATATGAATAAACTGGGGGGGTGTTTTGAAACAGACCCGAAATCTGTACAAAAATGAACACCCGGAATGTAAGATGGTTTTATATCCAGATGGTTAAAAGAAAATATGCAATTTTGTGATAGGCATTTTTGGCATATACGATGCGGAGAAAGTTTGTTAAGTGAATGCAGGCAATAAAATAGAGATTATGACTAAATGCTCTAATTCATATAAACCGAATTTCAAAAGTTTAAATTTGAAAGAGCGATATATTTCTGTCCTCCTCGATTTGGCAGTTATTCAAGACCGAATAAAAAAGTCGTGATCATCGACCGCTCGGTGTTGCTACGTGTTGGGGAGGAAAATCAGGGTGCCTTTCGGGAGCCGGCTGAAGTCGTCTATTTTATCGCCGGCCAGGAGATTTTTGGGTGGAAGATAATAAATTGTTTTTCTATCTTTGTAATTGCCACCGGCGATTTGGTAGGCGGATCGACCGTTCTGAAGCGCGTAGGGACCCCGGTAATCGATGATGAGTTTTGTTCTGGCAGGCAGATCATCCCAGTCGGATATCATCGAACCGATTAATATTCGGCCTGAAGGCATGAAATAGATCGTGGATTTCTGATTATACGCCTGGCCGGCAAAGGACCATGCCGTAAATCTGTCCGATATGGTTTTTATGGGATCATCGCTTTTTATAACAGAAATGCCGTTCGCCTGATTGAGCATCACGACGGTTTTTGCCGGAATTCGGTCCCAGCCTATTTTATCTGAAATTTGATCTCCGGTGTAGATCTGACCACCGGGAAATTTGTAGACCGTTGTCCGGCTGTCGTAATCTTCCCCGGCGATTGACCAGGCAGTGTTAATTTTGGTAATGGTGTTCCCGTCATCCGCTCTTGCAACATATACCCGCCCACCGTAAAATATTTTGGACAGCTGAAGGTCCGCCATCAGTCGACCGGACCGCACATCCGGATCATATGTCCATCCAGGTCCTATCTGGGCCTTGGCGCGAATAAAATTGCTTGCACACCGTTTGCGTCCTCGCTGATCTTTTCTAAACCACCGGTTCGGTTTGCCGTAGGCCACCTGGCTGTGGGTCAGCACGGCCCGATCATCCAGACCGTATACATCCTGTAAAATATCAATCAATATGCCGAGGGATCGGTACTGGCTTTCGGAGATGGGCGTGTAGTGATACCCGACCAGTTCGATCCCAATGGAGCTCCCGCTGATATTCGTCTCCCCGTTCCACATGCTGAGACCGGCATGGTCGGCGACGTATTCCTTGTCTAAAATACGATACGTGCTTCCGTCCCGGGCAATCACATAATGGGCATGTCCGCCATAGGTTCTCCGGCCGTTTCGCAGAACTTTTCCTTTCGATACCACCCTCAACGTCATTTTACGTCCCAGTTCCGAGGTGTGGACAATAATGTATTTTGTCCTTTTACGTTTGACCTTTTCATACTTCGGATTCAACCGTGAGCGGTAATCGATGATGAAACGCTGAAAACTCCGGCGATCCGACTGGGTGTATGCGGCTGTCAAGCAGGGCAAATTAAAAAGAAAAATAACCGATAAAAATACTGCAACAAAAAACCGTTTATTGTAAAACCTCTCAATATCACTCATGAATTCAATTCTAATCAATTGGTTCAAGAAACCGGCTTCGCCGTTTTCTTGCTGAGATTTTTCAACTCCGCGTCGATGGCGGCCTCGAATCCCTTAAGCGTCCGGTCCCGGAGAAGTCTTCCATTAACAAAAATCGTCGGGGTACCTCTGACGCCGGCCTGCTGGCCGTCCCAAACATCCTGACTGATCCTTTTTTCTATCATGGGGTCGTTTGAGGCCTTTTCAAATTCCGTTTGATTCAGGCCCAGCTGAAGGGAAATGTCTCGAATCTTTTGATCGTTCAATTTGTTGTAATTTTCAAACAACAGGTCGTGGTATTCCCAGAATTTACCCTGTTTTTCGGCCGCAAGAACCGCAGTTGCCGCTTTCATTGCAAAATTGTGGTTTCTGAGCGGAAAATTCTTGAAAACGATTTTTACCTGCTTCGGATATTTCTCGAACACCTGCTCGAGTACAGGAACCATCCTGGCGCAGTACGGTCACTGAAAGTCGGTAAAAACCGCAACAACAACCGGCGAATTTTCCAACCCTTTGAACGGAGAACCCGAGACATTGATATCCTGGACAAAATCGAGCCGAATGATTTGCACGTTTTTCTGGGTTCGACTGCTGAGGATCAGTATGTCTCCTTGAGGCCCGAATTTGAGCCGATCGAAAGCGTTGCCGACACGAATTTTGTGTTTCGGGGTCGACCCGGTTGAATAGACGAGAATATCGCCTTCGGCCGTCAGCACGTAAAGCTGTCCCCCGTCCTGGGAAATGGCCAGGTCCACGGGTACGCCCTCCACATCCAGTGTCTTCAAGACTTCCCATTCCACATTTTCGGCGGCGGCGCCGCCCGGAAACAAGGATAAAAACATCAGAAACGCCAACGGAATAATGATAAATTTAAATGTGCGCATCATGAAAAATTCCCTGGTTTAAGTGGTTTATATTGGATCCCCGTGGATTCCGTTGGAGACATGACTATTTGTGCCAAAATTGGGACTGAATGTCAACCTTCGGTTTCTGGAAACAACACAAAATCAGTTCATATTGAAAAATCGACTTGCTTTTGAAGTGATGAAGAGCTGTTGTTCCCAAATGGCGAGACAGACATCGATTTCGGTTTGAGGTCCAGCTTAAGGTCGGAGAGATCTATCGGTTTTCTTTTAACTTTCCGAATTTTTTTTGATAACTTCGCTTCTCAACAGATCCGTGATCTTTTCTTGAATATATGGGTCATGTTTCTTGAATTCCACACCGCAACGCCTGGCTTCTGGCCCATTGAATATGCGGTGATTGCTACCAATCTTGATATCATAAATTATTTTGCATGGGATATCGGGCAGATAAAGTGGAAATTTGTCGCCCATTAGAATTAAACTGATTTCCGGTTCGATGTCATAATCGCCGATAGGCGCATATTCGAAAGCCGTCCCACCGAAGCTGATGTCTTTGATACACCCATGGATCGATGGATTATTGCTGTAAAAGAAAAGAGCATCGATGGGAAGCCGGTATCTGACAAATTTCCTGCGTTCAATTTTCATTATTTATCCGTTAAAGTCTCACGATCAAGATCATTTAAGTTGGTTACCTCGGATACCGATGAAAAATTCATGCCTTAAAGCTTGACATATTGTATTCGTCGAATCCAAACTACATTAAGCAATTTTTATACCACCTATGTTCAACTTATGGGGAATAAACATATAATTCAGAACTTCAAGGAGTTGTGTTTACCTAATTCCGCCGGGGACCATTTGGCGGGCGTTTGGATTTGAGGGGAGAACTTACATAATTGACCAACATTTAAAAGACTAACCTTTATGTTCAACCAATTATTTTTTTGTTCAATATTGATGGTTTCGTAAAAAGTCCGAAAATCGTCAATTTTTCATTTTCGCTTTCAATAATTTCAAGTAGTTATAAGCTCGATTTTTGCAAATTTTGACTTTTTACGAGACCATCAATATTAGAAAATTATCATTGCTTATGAACGAAAACCACAAACCTGCCGACCATCTTTTCAGGAACATGGAATATCAGAAATGTGATACTACAAAATAGCACATTAAATTCTAATACACTGAAATAACAATTGTTCCATAAATTGTATGTGCAAAAATTGCATATTCTCCGAACAGTTCATGTCCACCCCTAAGGATTTAGACCGCTTAATGTAATTGTTTCAACATATTGTTTTCACTAATTATTATATTATTTACGGATTTTTATTTTCCCTGGCACAATACTTGCCAATTAATTCCCCAAACGGATAGCGGTTTTTCGGCAATAACACCCGAAGAACGCTTTGCCCTTTAAAGGCGTTCTCTTTTTAAACAAAGCAAAAGGAGGTGATTTGGGATCATACTAGTAAGTGTTTTTGAAGTCAAACCATGTGCCTGTTTGGCACATTCAGAGTAATCAGAGGAAAAGGAGATGAAGAAATGAATAATAAAAAAATTGAAAAAAGATTCGCTGTATTTTTTGGCGTTGTGATGGGTCTGGCTCTAATCCATATGGGTTCCGGCACCGGACAGGCCAATTTTTTGTTTCCCCAGACCCACCATCCCGGCGTATTCTTTGAAAAGTACGCTCCGGGCTCTGAACTTCCCTATTTTGATGGGGTTAGGGTTGATGGAACATCTCCGGTTACGGTAACCTACGAGGAATTCCGCCAGCGCGTTCTGCCAGAGACGTTTTACACCGGCGGCGGTCCTAATGCCTTGCCTCCCGCGCTTCCCCCCTATGATCAGGGAGCCTTGGTGTGGGGGTACAGTTTAGGTGGAATAACGAACTGGCCCGGAAACACCATCGAGGCCGAAAAGGACACCCCCACCGAGGTCACGTATGTGAATAACCTGCCCATTGCCGGCGAGCTTCAGACCCGGGTGTTCAGCATCGACCAGACCATTCACTGGGCCAACCCATTGGAGGTTCCTGGTCCTCCGGCATCGCGGCTGGAACTGCCGCCTTATGCCGGTCCACAGCCGGTAGTCTCTCATTTGCACGGCGCCGAGGTGCCATCTGCCTTTGACGGTTCCCCAGACCAGTGGTTCACCTCGAACGGGATCCATGGGCCGGGTTACCGGACCTTTGGTGCGGTAGCTTCTAATGAAGCTAAATATAACTATCCCAACTCGCAGGAAGGCACCACATTATGGTTTCACGACCACACCCTAGGCATCACACGCATTAACGTGTATGCCGGCGTGGCAGCCTACTATTTTCTAAGGGATACCTATGACACCGGCAATGAAATCACCGGACTTGGCCTTCCTTCCGGACCGTACGAGGTTGAGTTCGTGATCCAGGACCGGATGTTCGACATTCTCGGCAATCTGTTGTTTCCGGACGGGCTGCCGTTCTTCGTGCCCAATGCCCAGCATCCTTTCTGGAATCCCGAATTTTTGGGGGACGTCAGCACGGTCAACGGCAAGTCCTGGCCGTTCCTGAATGTGGACACTCGGCGCTACCGCATCCGTTTTCTCAACGGATCCAACGCCCGGTTCTACAATCTGAGTCTTGCCACATCCGGAAAGGGGAAAAAGGCCAAAGCGCCTTCTTTCTGGGTCATCGGCTCCGACGGCGGTTTGCTGAATCAAGCGGTGGAGACCAGTACGCTTCTCATCGCACCGGGCGAGCGCTATGATGTGATCATAGACTTTACCAACAGTCCGGACGGCACAGAGTACATTCTGATGAATGACGCCAAGGCGCCGTATCCATTCGGGACAACCGCCGACCCCCAGACCATCGGACAGATCGCCAAGTTTGTGGTGGTGGATGCTGGTGCTGCAGATAACAGTGTGGACATTGCTGCCAGCCCCACTCTGCGAGGAGGCGCCGACCAGCCTGCGCAAATAGCTCCGCTTGGGGCCCCGGATAAAGTCCGCCAGCTCACCCTGAACGAGACCCCGGGGCCATTCGGGCCGCTTGATGCGGTGCTCAACAACACCTTCTGGGGCGGTGTTCGTGAAGACGGCTCTGCCGTAAGCGATCAGGCGTTATTCCTCGATACCGGCACGGTTGCCGGAACCACCAATTGGCTGACGGAAATGCCGCAGATCGGCAGCACCGAGATCTGGGAGATCATCAACATGACCGGCGACGCCCATCCCATCCACCTGCACCTGGTACAGTTTCAGGTGTTGAATCGACAGAATTTCAACGTCAATAAATATACCGCAGAATACGAGAGGCGCTTTCCAGGGGGTGCAGCGGCCAATCCCAATCAGGGCATCTTCATCCCGCACTTCGGACCGCCAATGCTCTACGACAATTCGACCAATCCGGATTTTTGCTCGACGGCACCTGCTACCCCTTGTGGAGTAGGTGGAGATGGTGCCATTCCCACGCTGGGCGGAAACCCGGACGTCACGCCTTATCTTCAGAAGTCTCCCATTTCGCCATCGCCTTATGAAATGGGCTGGAAGGACACGGTCATTGCCCTGCCCAAGCAGGTGACCCGCATTGCGGTTCGCTGGGCCCAGCAGGACGGTTCGCCGTATCCTTTTGATGCTACCGCGATTGGAAATCCTGCGGATGGAATCGTTACTGCTTCAGGTGCAGAAGGAGGTCCCGGGTACGTCTGGCACTGCCACATCATCGACCACGAGGACAACGAGATGATGCGGCCGTATGTGCCGGTGAACAATGAAAACAATGCATTGGATTAAGCTTAAAGCTGATCTGTAAACCCTTAACCAAAAAGGGCCGCCTTCTCGGGCGGCCATTTTTTTTTGAAAAAAACTGCGGTGGCGAAGCATCGTTTTGTAAAACGCCTCATTCGTCATCGCCCTGGTATGACGTCCCGTCGATGGTTTCGATGGCCACGTTGTCGCCCAGGACGATGCGGGCCTCGATAACGACGGTGTTGTTGCTTTTGGCCAGCGCGTTAAGGATTTTGACGTTGGGATTGTGGATGATATAGATCTCGCGAGGTATCTGCCCTTGAATATAATATCCCGACTCCTCGTTGATGATTTTTCCGGTGATGTTTATTTTTTGGACGTATTTGGAAGTACTATTCGACATGGACAGTTCATTGGCCCCAGCTTTTTTGAGCATGTCAACAATGTCGTTTTGACGGTAGGTTTGCGCTAACGACAAAGCGGTGTTCCCCTCCTGATCCCGGGCGTCGAGGTTGGCCCCCCGATCCACCAGAAGTTTTGCCGTCTCCGGCCAGCCCCCCTGCACCGCCAGCATGAGCGCGGTTTTGCCCTTGTTGTCGCGGGCGTCGAGATTTGCTCCTTTGTCAAGCAATACCAGCGCGGTGTCTGTCTTGCCGAGGGCCGATGCGACCATCAGGGCGTTTCGCCCGTTTACGGTTTCTTTGAAGTTGGTGTCCGCACCTTTTTCCAAAAGGGCCTTGGCCGTGTTGGCGCGACCGTATTGGGCGGCCCAGATCAAGGCGGTTCGATAATAATTGTCCTGGGCGTCAACATCCGCCCCTCGATCCAGCAGCAGCAGGGCGGTTTGGGTTCTTCCATTGTTGGCCGCCGCCATCAGGGCGTTCACCCCTTGACGGTTGTCCTTGGCCTCAATAGCCGCACCCTTATCCAGCAGCAGTTTGACCATCGAATCGAAGCCGCCGGTGGCCGCCCAGATCAAGGCGGACCCTCCGATCAGCGGGTCGGTCACCTCAACCTTGGCACCTTTGGCCAAAAGCACCTCCGCAACTTCCTGGGCACCGTATCTGGCAGCGTTGAGCAGGGCGGTTTCCCCCTGATCGTTGGTGGCATTGGGATCCATTCCCGCCTGCAAAAAGAGTTTCACTACTTCGATGTTCCTGGTCCGGGTGGCGTTGACAAAGGAATTGGAGGTATACGCTACTTTCATCTCAGCCAGTTTGATGCGCGCTTCTTCTTGTGGGTTGCCGCAGGCTGTCAGGGCCAAAATGAGAAAAATCAGTGGAATCAGCCGGATGTGATTAAGTTTCATTTTTCAATCTCCTGAAATTCAGTATAGCATGGTGAAATATAAATTTCTTTTTTGGACACTGATTATCACAGATTATCAAGATCCTTTAATTAATCATAGGTAAACCCCGGCTTTGCCGGGGAGACTCCCAGAGTTTGACATTTACGGAAATATACGAAAGCCTCACAAACAAGTGAACCGCTCAAAGTTTACAAGTAAGGAGGCTTTCGATGAATGATTTTCATAACTTAAGTCATACTACCTGGGATTGCAAGTATCATCTGATCTGGATTCCGAAATACCGTAAAAAAGTACTATTCGGAAGTCTGAGAAAATATCTTGGCAATATTTTCAGAGAACTGGCCCTACAAAAGGAGTCCAAAGTTATAGAAGGTCACCTCATGGGAGATCACGTGCATATGTTGGTTTCGATTCCTCCAAAATATGCCGTATCTCAAGTAGTCGGTTATATAAAGGGTAAAAGTGCTATTCATATTGCACGAACGTATGCTGGGCATAGACACAGTTTTATAGGCCAGAATTTTTGGGCCAGAGGTTATTTCGTATCGACAGTTGGTCGAGATGAGGATGCTATCCGCAAATACATCAAAAGACAGGAAGAGGCAGATAAGAGAATTGACCAACTGAAGCTGTTTTAATATCAGCCACCTTTAGGTGGCTCATGGTTTTATGACCGCTTTGAGCGGTTCACGAATCAAGCCTCCGGCTTTGCCGGAGGTCGCTAACTCGAAAAGTCATATTATCTGTGCATAGCCAATAACAACGAAAATTTCCAACCTTTAACTGAAACCTGACACCTGAAACCTAATTGCCCTCATTGGCCCCGGCCTGGACGAGCATGTCCATGATGGGTTTTCGATGGGTTCGTCTGGCAAGAGAGAGGGCGGTGTTGCCGTCTTTGTCCCTAGTGTTGACCTTGACACCTTTTTCCAGAAAAAGTTTTACCAGATCCGCGTCGGCGATAAATGCCGCCCACATGAGCGGCGTCTTGCCGTCGCTGTCCGCAACTTCCGGGTCAGCGCCATTTTCCAGAAGTAGTATAGCGACATTCGCGTGATGCTGGGCGGTGGCAATAAGAAGTGCATCCAGTTGCTTCGCCGGTTCTTTGATATGGACGTCGGCCCTATTAGCCAACAGCAGTTTGACCATATCCGTGTGCCCCCGCTGGACCGCCCACATGAGCGGGGTGCGACCGTCCTTGTCTTTGATGTTAATCTCTACTCCCTTGTCCAACAGCAGTTTGACGGTGTCGGTGTTGCCCCCCACGGTCGCGGACAACAAAGGGGTCATGCCGTTTTTCGTCTCTCTCGCCTTCGGGTCGGCGCCTTTGGCCAACAGAATCTCCACCACGTCACTGTGGCCACCCACAGCCGCCCAGATCAAAGGGGTTGCTTCAAAGTCTTTGTCTCTTGCGTTGACGTTCGCCCCCTTATCCAACAGGAGTTTTACGATCTCCATATGCCCGCCCCGGGATGCCACCATGAGGGCGGTTTTGCCTTTTTTGTCCGTGGCATTGACGTCAATGCCAGCCTCAAGAAACAGCTTCACCGCCACGGTGTCTGCATTCTTGGCCCTGTCAACAAAGGACTCTTCATTGTATGGGACGTTCATCTGTCCCAACTTCTTGAGGGCGTCCTCCTTAGTGCTGCTGCTGCAAGCCATCAGGGCCAGAACCAGTACTGCAATGGCTGAAAGCTTCACATAACCTGATTTCATCTGTTCTCCTTATGTTTAGAAAGAATGAATGATATGGGCTGGTGGTATTATAAACCTTCCGGAGTGTCTTAGAAACGCTATCTGATTTTTTATCGTAAACCCGACAAAAAGTCAATTCATACATAAAATTGTGAAACAATTTTATGATATTGCACTTGCGCATATTAATGCATTTGTTATATTATTTTTATAAAAGGTGTCTTCATTATAGATTTTTTTTCAGATTGGTTGGAGAAAAAGTTTATAGGATTTTAGTCTGGTGGAGTTAGATGTGGCAACAGGTTCAAAAACACCCAGCAAAACAAGAGTTCGCAGACCGTTGTCCTTGACGATTCTGAACATCCTGCTGGTTTTGTGTCTCGGATTTGTCGGTTTCTATACCATTCAAAAAGTGCGCAATACCGAGCACAAACCGGAGACCGAGCCCCATATCACTGCCGAACCGGTGACTGCGCTTACAGACTCGGAAATTGAGTCACCGCCCTTCACCAACTATCAGGCCATATGGAAGCGCAATTTGTTCAAAACCTCTCAAAAAAATGTTTTGACTTCAGAAAAAAAAATTGCGGCCGAAAATTTAGCCCTGGCCGGTAAAGATCTTGGTTTGAAGCTGATAGGCACGGTGCTGGCCGACGACCCTCAAATAAGTCTCGCAGTTATCGAAAATCTCAAAACAAAATTACAGGATGGTTATCGCGAAGGGGACAAGTCCGGTGAAGTGTTGATCAAAAAGGTTCTCCGCAATGCGGTGGTTATCACCACCGAACAGGGAGATATGCTGCTATCCGTTGAAGAAAGGAAACCCTTTGAAAGCGTAACCGCCTCAAAGGGTTCAAAATTTCCTGTCTCGAGAACAACATCGACGCGATTGCGTCGTAAAGAGGTAAAGGCCTCTCAAACTGATATTGAACAACTGCTGAAAGAAAAGTTGATTTCACCTTACGTGTTTAAGGATAAAACGTATGGATTTAGGATCGACAAGGTTCCAGCTCCAAGCGTTCTAAGAAAAATGGGATTGGAAAGCCAGGACATTATACTGGGTGTAAACGGCAGGGCCACTACCAATCCGAGCCAGGCAGCAGACTACTTTCGGGCGTTGGATAAATCCGGAGAGGCATCCATCACTGTCCTGCGGCAGCGTCGAAATCGAATTATACATTACAACATTGAATGATATCAGCGATGTTAACACATCAAATCCGCATAACGATCAATTAGGTTTGATAAAATCCAAGCTATCATCTCAATACATTTCAAAATCTTTTCGCCGTTATGAATCAGCAGGCTACTCAACTTCGTAGGATTCGATTTTCCGTCGCAGGGTGTTCAGGGCGATGCCCAGAACCTTGGCGGTTTTAGACTTGTTACGGCCCATTTGACGATAGACCTTTAAAATATAGTTCTTTTCGGAATCTTCCAGGGAAACCAAAGGTTCGGATAATGAAGGGCTCTTGCCCTTCGAATGCTTTTTTGCTTTGAGTAGATTTTTGGGAAGAAACGCTGCGGACATATGCCGTCCCTGGGTGAGGTTGAGGGTGGCATGGATGATGGATTTGAGCTCCCGGATGTTCCCTGGATAGTCATATGCCATCAAATAGGACATGGCATCATCTTCGATGGTGCAGGTTGTTTTTTCCTTTTGATTTTTCTCATATATCTCGCAAAATTCACCAATAAAATGTCTGACCAGCATCGGAATGTCATCTTTTCTGTCTTTTAAATCCGGAAGGTGCAGCCAGCATCCCTTGAGGCGGTAATACAGATCCTTGCGAAAAAAATTTTTACTCACCTGTCTATCCAGGTCGCTGTTGGTGGCCGCTATGATGCGGACGTCGGCCTTTTGAATCTTATTGGATCCCAGCCGGATGAATTCACCTTCCTGTAAAAAGCGCAGCAGTTTCCCCTGAAGCTCTAAGGGCAGCATGCCGATCTCGTCCAGAAACAGGGTCCCCTTGTCGGCGTATCCCAGGTATCCTTCCCGTTCGTGGTCTGCACCGGTAAAAGCGCCTTTGGTGTGGCCGAAGAACTCGGCATCGAACAGACTCGGCGTAATGGCGGCCATGTTGATGGGCACAAAACTGAATTTGCCCCTTGGACTGGCCTCATGAATGGCCCGGGACAGCAATTCCTTTCCGGTACCGCTGCTTCCGGTGATCAATACGGGCATGGCGCTTCCGGCATGAAGTTCGGCTTCTTTTAGTATCCTTTGAACGACCAAGTTTCCGGTGACAATCTGTTGGAAGGCTTCCGGGTGGACCAGGTCCGGAGCTTCACGGCTTTTGCCGATATTCACGATATCCATCAACCGCTTTTTTTCCACGGCACGATTGATCGACACCGCCAAATCGTCTCTTGAAATCGGCTTCACCAGGTAATCGTATGCACCTTTTTTCAGGCAGTCGACAGCAACTCGAACATCATCTACCGCCGTCAGCACGATACATTCCGTGTGGGGTTGGTTCGCCTTGATCAGCTCCAGCAGGTCTATGCCGCTCATTCCCGGCATGGTGACATCGATGAGAGCAATGCCAAAATCTTCGCCTTTTTCAACAAGATTCGCAACCTCAAGGGAATCCTGATAAATACTTACATTTTTATATCCTGATATGGTCAGCCCTCTTTGAATACTCGCCAGAAAATCGGGATCATCGTCCACTACGATTATGCGGTAATCCATTTCGAAACTCCAATTCCGATGAATTCGTTATACGGCGAATTCCTTGAGCCTGCCTTGCCTGGTCCTTCTTATACATAATAAACACGGCCAAGTCTACACTCTTTTCGCCGAACGCCGTTCAATATCCGGTAAAACGACCCTGAAGACACTCCCCTTTCCGGGTTCGCTCTGCACCTCGATCCGTCCTCCGAGGCCTCTTACGAGATCCCGGCAGAGATACAGGCCCAGCCCGGTTCCCTGACCGGCCGGTTTGGTCGAAAAAAAGGGGTCGAATATCTTCGACACGATCTCCGGGGCCATACCGCATCCGTTGTCGATAACCTCCATAACCAAATGGTCCTTCCAGGTTTTTCCCTGTTTCACCGCCAACCTTATCCGAGAATCATCCTTGTCGGCGGCATGTGCCGCGTTAATCAACAGATTTGTCAGGATATGCTCGACGGCATCGGGATCGGTGTAGATTTCGGGCAGGTTTTTGGGAACGTTTATTTCAAAGGATTTCACAAACTGCCCGACCTCCACCCCCGCCAAAGCGGTTATCCTTTCGATGAGTTGTTTCAGGTTCACCCAGCGTTTTTCTTTCGGCTGCTTCTTACTTCCGTACAATTTTCTCAAATCGGATACGGTGGTACTGACCCTGCTGGAAGCGTGAAGGATGTTCGCAATAATATTAAAGACATCATCTCTGAACCGGGGGTACGGCATTTGAAACAGCCCAAAATCTTCACGGCCTTTGGCGTGATCGTCCACAATGGAAATCAGGGCATCGATGTATTCCTTCAATATGGGCGCATTGAAAGAAATGGCACTGATGGGGTTGGTTATCTCATGGGAAATGCAGGAAACTGTAAGGCCAAGCGCGGCAAGCCTTTCGTTTTCGATCATTTTGCGTTCCATCAACCTGGACTCCGTGATATCATGAATACGAATCAGCGCACCGCCAAACCGGTGTGTATTTTCATCCAAAGGGTAGATGGTTACCTTCTCCAACCTGCCCGGATTCATAACGCTCCTGCGTTCAAAGGAACTGCTTTTCATGACGGCAACCGTTGCCGGAACCTGGCACCCTTCGCAGGGCGCTGATTTTCCCAGGAAGGCTTCATAACAGCATTTGCCCTCGATTTCAGCAGGTTCTTTTTTTTGGTAGTACTGCATTGCGGCATGGTTGGCAATGCTCACACTAAGATTCTTGTCCATCAGTAAAAGCGGGTCCGTGATTCCGTCAAAAACCGATTGGAGCAATTTTTTGCTTTTTTGAAGCTCTTCCTGCTGTCTTTTACGATCGGTGATATCAAAAAAGACCCCGCTGACATATTCCACCCCTGCCTTGCCGTCATAAACAATTTGCCCTCTGTCCTGTATCCACAAAATTTCTCCGGAACGGGTTTTAATCCGATATTCCCTCACAAACGTTTTATCCGCCTTCATCGCCCGGATAAAATCTTCCCTTACGGTGGGGATATCCTCCTTGAGAATGACATCACACCATTTCATGTTTTGAGAGCTGAATTCGTCAGCGCCATAACCGGTTAACCATTGGACTTTTTTGTCAAAAAATTCGATGGACCAGTCTTTGTAACCTTTATAAACGACACCCGGGAGCATATTTATCAACAACCGATATTTTTCTTCACTCTCACGAACCGATTTCTCCGCCTGAATTCGCTCTTCAATTTCCCGTTTCAGTTCCCTGTTCGCCTTATTCAATTCGGCGGTTCGCACGTCAACCCGATGTTCCAGTTCATCATGAGCCTTTCTCAGCGCTTCTTCCGCCCGCTTGCGCTCGTTAATTTCAAGTTTCATATCATTGTTCAGCGTTTTCAATTCAAGGGCTCTTTTTTCAAGCTGCACGACCATCGGGTTGGCCACCCGCAGAAAAAACCCGGCACCAATCGATACAACCAGTACGGTAATAATGATGACAATGAGGCCTGCTCCCACAAACGGTTTGCGAACCTCAGACATATCGATTTTTGTGACGATTCCCAGGCCCAATTCCTTTAACGGTTCATAAGCCGCCAACACCATTTGTCTATGATAGTCAATACCAATAATGCTTCCTGACTGGCCGGATAACGCTCGTCGCATCGGTTCCGCCAGTTTTGAATCAAACGGAACCGGCTTCGGTTTGCTATGGTCATCGTGCCTGTGCCTGAGCAGAAAAACAATATCTTCCCCTTCTTTTTTGGAGAGAACAAACTCTATCTTTCCGACAGCGACATCGTGGTCGTGAGCATCGACAATCTGGCGCAATGTCGCCTGATTTGGACCTCCGGGATATTGTTTGCTGTAAACGGCATTAAATCGAGCGGTGGATTCAATGAGACGTGAATGGCTTTTAGCGATTTCAATCAGCCGCTGCCGTTCTTCCCTAACGGCCGTCCGGTATGAAATGATGATGGTGACCCCTGCGACAACAATACAGCTGGTTATCATTATCGCAATCAACAAAAATACACTTTTGCGCTCACTCATGGTCGTCTCCCGGTATTTCCGATATTTCGCCAAACCTGAACCTCATCAGCAGATGGGAAACATAACACATGTGCATTTATCCCTCAAACATATTATCGTTCAGATTCGAAGCGCTCCGTTATCTTATCCTTGGTACTAAAGCTTTATACAGTTTTGAAAAACCTGGTCCTTCTCCGTAACACGGGATCTTCGATGGGCCAAGCCTGTCCCGCATTGCGGGAGTCAGAGTTCTTCGGCTCTGCCGTGGGGGTTTGTATTTAAAATTACAAATTCCAAGCACCAA
>ENA-OSEO01002578-OSEO01002578.1-sediment-metagenome-genome-assembly--contig:-NODE-2578-length-24779-cov-4.629828_pt1 | contig 24779 bp, 24 predicted proteins | sample MGYA00237883_ERZ534232 | MGnify/ENA metagenome assembly ERZ534232
TCACCACCCTTAAGGTCTTCCTGGGCGCGGTCGGCCTTCTGACCCTGATTCTGGGCGGGCTGGGCCTGATGAACACCATCCTGGCCTCGCTGGCCGAGCGGACCAGGGAGATCGGGCTGAGGCGGGCCGTGGGCGCCACGGTGGGCGACATCTTCTGGCAGTTCCTGGCCGAGGCGGCCTCGCTGTCGCTCCTGGGCTCCCTGGCCGGGGTGATTCTGGGCTGGGTCATGCTCAGGCTGGCCGGCCGGCTGATGCACCTGGATCCGGGCAGCCTGAGCCTGGATCCGCTCCTGGCCGCGGCCGCGGCCGGCCTGACCACCCTGGTCGGGCTGGGCTTCTCCCTGTCGCCGGTCCTCAAGGCCGCCCGCCTGGACGCCATCCAGGCCCTGAGGTACTACTGATGTCCGGGCCGGCCCCCCGCCGCGTCCTGGCCGTTCGCCTCCACGGCCTGGGCGACCTGCTCATGGCCACCCCGGCCCTGCGGGCCATGCGCCGGGCCTGGCCCGAGGCCGAGCTGACCGCCCTGGTCGGCCGGTCCATCGCCCCGGCCCTGGCCGGCAACCCCAATCTGGACCGGGTCCTGGCCATCGACGAGCAGGACTTCTTTAAACGCCGGCCCCTCAGGCTCCTCCGCTTGGCTCTCTCGCTCCGCTCCGGGCGCTTTGACCTGGCCGTGGTCTTTTCCCGCTCCCCGGCCCTGCGGCATTTCGCCCGCTTGGCCGGCTGCCGGCGGGTGGCCGGCCTGGGCCGGCCCGGGCCGGGCGACGAGGCGGCCATCGCCGACTGGCGGGAAACCGAGTACCAGGTCAGCGAGCAGCTCCGGCTGGTCGAGGCCCTGGGCGCGCCGGCCGCCGGGGAGGAGATGGATTTCTTCATCCCGCCCGAGGCCAGAGCCAAAGCGGCCGAGCTGCTGGGTTCGGGCGGCGACTGGGTCTGCCTGGCCCCGGGCGGCGGGGTCAACGCCGCCTCGGCCATGACCGAGCGGCGCTGGCCCCTGGCCGGCTTCGCCCGCCTGGCCGAGGTCCTCCACCGGGACCGCGGCCTCAAGCCGGTGGTCGTCGGCGGCCGGGAGGACGGACCCCTGGCCCGGCAGCTGGCCAGGTGGGCGAACTGCCCGGTCCTGGACGCCACCGGCCAGAGGCTGGACGTCTCGGCGGCCCTGCTGGCCTTGAGCCGCCTGGTCGTCTGCAACGACTCGGCGCCGCTGCACCTGGCCCTCATCGTTGGCGCGCCCACCCTGGCCCTCTTCGGCCCGTCCAACCACGTGGCCGTGGTCCCGCCCGGCCGGGCCGATCTGAGGGTCGTCCGCTCCGGCCGCGACTGCAGCCCCTGCTTCTGGCAGGCCAAGCCGGGCATGGACCCTCGCCTGGGCCGGGGCTGGGGCCTGCCCTGCGGCGACGAGTTGCCCCGCTGCCTGGCCGAGATCGAGGTCGAGCAGGTCCTGGCCGCGGCCGGGGACTTGTTGGAGGCCGGGCCGGCCGGCTGAATCTTCTCCCTTCCCGGCCCGGCGGCGGTCTGCTAAGCTCCGGGGCGGGCACGTCCCCAGAGTTGAATCGTGAAGAGCTACTCCCGATCATCGTTGGGCCTGGTCGGCTTCAACGGCCTCTACGCCGGCCTGGGCCTGATCCAGGCCGTGGCCGTGGCCGCGGTCTACGGGGCCGGACGGGAGTACGACCTCTACCTGGTCGCCCAGACCCTGCCCGAGCTATGGATCTATCTCCTGGCCGGGCTCCTCCAGTCCGGCTTCCTGCCCGGCTACCTGCGCCTGGACGCGGCCCAGGGTCACGGAGAGGGCTGGCGGCTGCGCTGGGCCTCCCTGGGCCTGGTCATGGCTGTCTCGACCGTCCTGCTGGCCGCTTCGGCCCTGGCCGCGCCTTGGCTGGTCCGGCTCCTGGCCCCGGGCTTCCCGGCCGAGGCCCTGGCCCCCTGCGCCGGGCTCTTCCGCCTCCTACTGGTCACGGCCTGGATCTCCAGCATCATCCGATTGCTGATCAACTTCCATCACGCCGAGCGGTCCTTTGTCCTGCCCGCGGCCAGCCAGGCCATCAGCCCGGTCCTGGTCAGCCTGCTCGTCCTGGGCTGGGGCCGGAGCTGGGGCATCGAGGCCCTCTGGCTGGGCTTGAGCCTGGGCGCCCTGGGCCAGGTGATCGTCCTCTGGCCCCGGCCCTGGCGGACCGGCCGGGCCGAGGCGGGCCTGAAGTTCTGGCACCCCTCCCTGGGGCCGATCCTGGCCCTGTCCTGGCCCCTCATTCTGGGCGTCCTGGCTAACCGGATCAACTTCGCCGTGGACCGGGCCGTGGCCTCGACCCTGAACTGGGGCGACATCTCGGCCCTGCGTTACGGCTTCCTGATTCTGACCACGACCAGCCTGATCTTCTCCATCCCCTTCGGCCAGGCCCTTTTCCCCAGGCTCTGCCGCCTGGCCGAGGCCGGCCGGATCAGGGAGATGGCCGCCTTTCTGAGCGGCCTGGGCCAGTTCTACGTGCTCCTGTTCCTCCCGGGGGCCGGCCTGATGGCCCTCTTCGCCTTCGAGGCGGTCCAGGTGCTCTTCTTCCGGGGCGCCTTCAGCGCCCAGGCGGTCGAGGCCACGGCCTGGGCCCTGGTCTATTACTCGCCCTGCCTGGTCGCCCTGCCCCTGGTCCAGCTTCTGGGCGCGGTCTACGCCAGCCTGCAGCGGACCAGGGCCCTCTCGGCCGCGGCCGGAGCGGCGATAATCCTCAACCTCATCGCCGACCTGGCCCTGGCCCCGCTGTTGGGCCTGGCCGGCATCGCCCTGGCCACCAGCCTCATCCAGGCCGCCTGGGCGGTCATCCTCTACCTCTGGCTGGTCCGCCTCGAACCCGGGGTCCTCGACCGGGCCAGCCTGGTTCTGGCCGGCCGCTGCCTGAGCCTGGCCCTCCTGATCAGCGGCGGGGTCGGTCTGGTCGAGGTCTTGCTCCGGCCGGGCCTGGCGGCCAAGATCTTCCTGGCCGGGGCCGCCCTCCTGATCTACGCCCTGGGCGCGGGCCTGCCCCACCGCGCCAGGCTTGCCGAGCTGTGGCGGATGTTCAAGGAGACCGAGACTTGAGGCCGCTCCGGGTCCTCCACCTCCACCTGGCCGACACCTGGGGCGGCAACCTGGCCGGGACCCTGCTGGTCTGCCGGGGGCTGGTCCGGGCCGGGGTCGAGGTCTGGCTGGCCGCGCCCGAAGACGGGGTCGGGCTGGAGCGCTTCCGCCGGGCCGGGATTAACTTGCTGGCCTACGACTCCCGGTCCAAGTGGGACCTGGCCTCGGTCCGGCGCCTGGCCGGCCTGATCGAGGAGCAGCGCATTGATCTGGTCCACTCCCACCTGAGGCCCCTGGACTGGCTCCTGGCCCTGACCCGGCCCCTGGTCCGCTGCGTCAGGCTGACGACCATCCACGCCTTCGACGTCAACCTGGACCAGGCCTACCGGCCCAGGGGCGGCCTCAAGAGCCGGCTCTACCGCTGGGTCCTGAGCCGGGGCCTCGACCGGGTCCTGACCGTCTCGGCCGCCCTGCGCCGCGACGCGGTGGAGCGGCTGGGCCTGCCGGCCGAGCGGGTCAGCCACGTGGTCAACGGCCTGGACCTGGAGGAACTGACCCGGAGCGAGCCGGGGCTTAGGGAGAGAACCCGGGCCGGCCTGGGCCTTGGGCCTGATCAGGCGGCCGGCCTCATGGTCGGCGAGTTCGGCCGGCGCAAGGGCCAGGCCCGGCTGATCCGGGCCGCCGCGCCGCTGATCCGGGCCGGCCGGCTGAAGCTGATCCTGGTGGGCGGCGGCCCCGACCTGGAGGCCTGCCGGGCTCTGGCCCAGCGGGAGGGGCTGGCCGAAGGGATCGTCTTCACCGGCTTCCAGGGGGAGATCAAGCCCTACCTGGCCGCGGCCGACCTGGCCTGCCTGCCCTCGCTGAGCGAGGGCCTGCCCCGCAGCCTCATGGAGGCCATGGCCTGGGGCCGGCCGGCCGTGGCCTCCAACCTGGAGGGCGTCCGGGAGCTGGTCGACGAGCGGGTCGGCCTGCTGGTCGAGCCCGAGGACGAGGCCGGCCTGGGGGCCGCCCTGGCCGCCCTGGTCGACGACCCCCAGCGCCTCCGGCGCCTGGGCCGAGCGGCCAGGGAGAGGGTCTGGCGGGACTTCGACGCCCGGGCCATGGTCGCCCAGAACCTGGCCGTCTACGAGGCCGAGGTCCGCCGCTTCCGGCTGGTCAGCCCGGCCGAGGCCGGCCTGGCCCGGGGCCAGGTCAAGGCCCGCAAGGCCGGGGCCCTGACCCTGCGCCTGAAGAAGCGCCGCCTGGAGGGCCTCTTCTACCGGGGCCTGTCCCTGGTCCTGCCCCGGCCGCCCCGGCGCCGGCCGCCGGACCGGCCCAGGCGGGTGGCCCTGATCTACCGGGGCATGGCCCTGGGCGACCTGGCCTGCTGCACGCCCCTGAGCCGGGCGGTCAAGGAGCGCTTCCCCGGGGCCGAGGTGGCCTTGCTGGTGCCCGAGCGGCTGCTGGCAGCGGCCCGGCTGGACAGCCAGGCTGACCGGCTCATCGCCTACCCGGACAGCGACCGGCGCCGGCCCCTGGCCGCTCTCAAGGCCCTGGGCCAATTGCGGGCCTTCCGGCCCGAGGCGGCGGTGGCCCTTGGTCTGCCCTTTCTGACCTGCCTGGTCACCCGCCTGAGCGGCGCGGCCTACACCCTGGGCTACAACTACAACCGGCGGGGCTTTCTCCTCCAAGACCCCCGGCCGCCCCACAAGGCCGCCCACCGCTCCGGCTGGGAGTATGACCGGGGCGACCGGGTGCCCTACGCGGCCGAGCACTGGGCCGGCCTGATGTCCCGGCTGACCGGCCCCCTGGAGCGCCTCTCCTGGGACGGGGTCGACCTGGGCCGGGCCGAGGCCGGGCTGGCCCCTGTCCTGGCCGGGTTTGGCCTGGACCGGGCCGTGACCCTCATTGGCCTGCACCCCAGGGCGGCCCAGGTCAACCGCTCCCTGACCTTTGAGCAGACCGCCTACCTGGCCCGGCGGCTCAAGGACCTGGGCCGAGTGGTCCTGACCGGCGGGCCGGCCGACGCCGAGTTCGGCCGGCGGGTCGCCGCCGCGGCCGGCCCGGAGGTGGTCAGCCTGGCCGGGCGGCTGAGTCTCGGTGAAAGCTGGGCATTGACCCGTAATTTCCGCGTGCTAATCAGCGTGGACACCGGCCTGGCCCACCTGGCCGCCGGTCTGGGCCGGCCGGTGATCAGCCTTTTCACCCAGGGCGACCCGCTATTATGGGCTCCTTACCAGTTTCTCCACTTGGCGGTTCAGGGCGATCCGGCCTGCCTGCGTTGCAAGAGCGGGCGGTGCTTTCAGGAGCGGCAACTCTGCCTGGAGAGCCTGGACCTGGCCCGGGCCGTGGCCCTGGCCAGGGAAATTGTGGGCCAATAACCGGATTACTCAGGACAGGTCGACCAGAGTCTCGCTCCGAGCGGCCGAGGGCCCGGGCCGGGGACCGCTGAGCCACTTGAGGGGCAAGATCTCGATGGCCGTCTTGCCCGGGGGGGCCGGAGGGCCGGGCGCGGCGGGCTTGGCTTCTTCCAGGCGGCCTTCCTTGGCCTGGGCCAGGAGGGCCTGGGCCTGGGGGGGCAGGGGCAGGGCCACCGGCCGGATGATCCGGTAGACCTGCTTGTCGGTGCCCGGGATGGGGTGGACGGTCAGACCAGGGACCGGGCCCAGGTCGGCCTTGCCGGCGGTGAAGAGGACCTCGACAAAGACCCGCTCGTCGTCCAGGGAGGCGATCCGGGGAAAGATGTTGGGGAAGGCCTTGGCCCGCTCGGACCAGGACTTGAACCAGTCCTCGTCCCGGACCGGAAAGCGGCCCTCGAACCAGAGGGACAGGCCCCGCCGGGCCAGTTCGGCCCGCTTCTCCTGCTTGTCCTGGTTCTCCCGGAAGACCCTGAAGAGGCTGACCTGGACGCCGTTGCCCTCCACGGCCAGGTTGGTCGTGCCCCTGACGTTGATGACGCCGTCCTTGCGCTCGGTTTCGAGCATCAGGACCGGCTTCTCGCCCGGGGCGAAGGGCGGGACCACCTCGGGCGGCGGGACGGTGATGCCCTGGACCACCACCGGCTGGCGCAGGGAGGCCAGGGGGTCCTCGGGCTGGGGTTTGGCCGCCTCGACCCGGGGCGGGAGAGCCGGGGGCTGGTCCGGCTTCTGGGCTGGCTCGGCCGGCTGGGGCGGACCTGGCTCGGCCTTGCTCTCCGGGGCGGCCGGTGGGGCGGCCGGCTGGGCCGCCGGGGCCGTGGTCTGAGGCGGGGCCGTCGGGCCGGCCGGGCTTTCGATCCGGCCGGAGACGCTGGCCGGGGGCTGGGGCGTCTGTGTGGTTTGGGCAGTCTGGGCGGTTCCGGCCAGGACCGGTTTGATCTCCGCGGCGGCGGCCTCGGGCACGGGCAGGGTAATCCGGAAGCGGATGTCCGGCGGCGACTCGTCGGCGGCCAGGGCTAGGGACTCCCGCGGCGACGGCGGCAGGGCCTGCCAGCCGTAGTAGAGCCAGCCCGAGCCCACGCCGGTGGCCACCAGGAGCAGGACCAGAATCAACCAGAGAACGCGGCGGACCATGCGATCTCCTCTCCTGCGGCGGCGGGTCGGCTCAGCCGGGGCTGGCCCGGCGGCTATCCACCAATATATAGTCCTTCTGATAGACTACGACACTATATGCAGGACGGTCAAGCCCAAAAGGCCGGCCGTCTCTCAGTCGCCGCAGGGCCTCGGGTCGCCGCTGAGCTTGTCCAGAGCGTGGGGCAGCGCGGCCAGGACCGCCTCCAGGCTCTCCCGGGCCGCCTTGAGCGAGCCGGGCAGATTCAGGATCAGGCACTGGCCCCGACTGCCGGCCACGGCCCGGGACAGGGCGGCGTGGGGGGTCTTCTTGAGCCCCTCTGAGCGCATCAGCTCGGCCAGGCCCGGCACCAGCCGGTCGACCACGGCCAGAGTGGCCTCGGGGGTCCGGTCCCGAGGAGCCAGGCCGGTGCCGCCGGCGGTGACGACCAGGTTGAGGCCCTCCCGGTCGGCCAGCTCGACGAGGCGCCGGCTGATGAGGGCCTCCTCATCGGGCAGGACCTCCTCCCGGGCGACCTCGAGCCCGGCCGCGCGGAGCAGCCCGGCCACGGCCGGGCCGGCCGTGTCTTGCCTGGAACCGGAAGCGGCCGAGTCACTGATCGTGATCACGGCCGCCTGGTATGCCCGCTCTTGGTCCATCCGGGCCCGACTAACCTTCTTCGGTCGCCGCCTTGGCCTCCTCGACGACCTTGTCCAGGAGGTGGGCCGGCACTTCCTCGTAATGGTCCATGGCCAGGCTGAAGCTGCCCCGGCCGCCGGTCATCGAGGTCAGGTCCGGGGCGTAGTGGAGCACCTCGGCCATGGGCACCAGGCACTTGATGACCTGATAGCCGCCATTGGCCTCCATGCCCAGGACCCGTCCCCGCCGGGAGTTGAGATCGCCGATGACGTCGCCCATGGCGTCCTCGGGGCAGACCACTTCCAGGGACATGATCGGCTCCAGGAGGGTCACCTGGGCCTCGGCGGCGGCCTTCTGGAAGGCCAGGGAGCCGGCCACCTTGAAGGCCATTTCCGAGGAGTCGACCGAGTGGTAGGAGCCGAAGATGAGCTGGACCTTGAAGTCGACCATGGGGTAGCCGGCGATGATGCCCTGCTGGGCCCGCTCGACGATGCCCTTCTCCACGGCCGGGATGTACTGGCGGGGGATGACGCCGCCGACGATCTTGTCCTCGAAGATGAAGCCCTCGCCCGGAGCGGTCGGCTCCATGTTGATGACCGCGTCGCCGTACTGGCCCCGGCCGCCGGTCTGCTTTTTGTACTTGCCCTGGACGTTGGCCGCCTTGCCCTTGATCGTCTCCAGGTAGGGGACCTTGGGCGTCTTGAGGACGACCTCACCGCCGAACTTGCGCTTGAGCTTCTCCAGGGTCACCTCCAGGTGGACCTGGCCCATGCCCGAGAGAATCGAGTCCTTGGTCTGGGGGTCGCGCCTGAGCTTGAGGGTGACGTCCTCCTCCAGGAGCCGGGCGATGCCGGCGAAGATCTTCTCTTCCTCGCCCTTGTCCTTGGCCTGGATGGCGTAGGAGATGACCGCCGGCAGGGGCTCGATCGCCTTGAGGATGACCCCGGGCTTGTCGGCGGAGAGGGTGTCGCCGGTGACCGTCTCCTTGAGCTTGGCCACGGCCACGATGGCGCCGGGCAGGGCCTCCTGGATGTTCTCCTGGTTCTTGCCCCGGGGCGCGAAAAGGGAGCCGAAGCGTTCCTTGGTCTCCTTGACTGGGTTGTAGACGTTCGAGTCCGAGGTCAGCTTGCCGGAGAAGACGCGGATGATGCTCAGCCGGCCGGCAAAGGGGTCGGCCACGGTCTTGAAGACCAGGCCGACAAAGGGGGCGGCCTCGTCGGGCGCGACCTCGATTTCTTTCTCTCCTGCCTTGGCCGGGACGGCCCCCCGGTCCAGGGGCGAGGGCAGGGCGGCGACGATCAGGTCGAGGAGGAGGGGCAGGCCGATGTTCTTGGCCGCCGAGACGGGCAGGACCGGCAGGAAGGTGCCGGCCAGGACCCCGGCCCTGAGGCCCTTCATCAGCTCCTCCTGGCCCAGCTCCTCGCCCTCGAGGTAGCGCTCCAGGAGGCTGTCGTCGGCCTCGGCGATGGCCTCGATGAGCTTCTCCCGGCCCTTGGTCAGGGCCTCGGCCAGCTCCTCGGGCACGGCCGTCTCACTGGCCTTGCCCTCCTGGAAGGTGTAGGCCTTCTGGCTGAGCAGATCCACCAGCCCCTTGAAACCGGCCTCGGCCCCGATGGGCAGGGCCACCGGCACCGCCCTGACGCCGAGGCTGGTGTTCAGGCTGTTCAGGGCCATCTCAAAGTCGGCCCGCTCCCGGTCGAGCTTGTTGATCACGGCCACCGTGGGCAGCTTGAATGAATGGGCGAAGGCCCATACTTTCTCGCCCTGAACCTTGACCCCGTCCATGGCGTCGGCCACCAGGACCGCTCCGTCCGCGCCCTGGAGGCAGGTCCGGGTGTCGTTGAGGAAGTTGTCGTCGCCAGGGGTGTCGATCAGGTAGAGGCGCCGTTTCTTCCAGTCAAGGTCGTGGAAGGCCGCGGAGATGGTGATCTTGCGCTGGACCTCCTCCGGCTCGGAATCCAGAATGGAGCTGCCGTTGTCAACCCGACCCAGCCGGCTGGTCATGCCGGCGTCGAAGAGCATGGCCTCGGCCAGGCTGGTCTTGCCCGAGCCGCCGTGGCCGATGAAGGCGAAGGTCCGAGTTTTAGCAACCGAGTCGCTCATGTGGAGTGGCCTCCTGGACAGATTTCAGGGGTCAAAAGCCACAATTACTCTCAGCCGGTTTACAGGTCAAGGGGAAACCTCGATCAACTCCTTCAACCGGGCGATCATCCGCTGGTGGTGGCTGCCCGGCCAGAAGACCCGCCCGCAGGCCGGACAGCGCCCGAACTGGCTCTGGCTGGCCGCCACGTAGGCCGGAACTATTCCGGCCGCCTCCTGGGGAGGCAGAGAGGCCAGGGGTTCGTTGCAGCGCAGGCACCGGCTCAAGGGGGCGAGCTTGACCCGGCGGAGGCCCAGTCTCCTGACAGCCTCGGCCAGCTGCTCCTGGGGGTCATTGCTCCGGATGAGCAGGGTTTGCCCCATCCCGAAGCCCTCGGCCCGGGTCAGGAAGACTCGGCCCCGGCCCAGGAGGCGCTTTTCCACCCGGCTCAGGCCGGGCCGGAGATAGATCGTGTCCAGGCCCAGGACCCTGAGCCAGGTGGCCAGCCGGCCGAGCATCTCATCGGCGGCCAGTTTGGGGGGACTGAGGAGGGCCTGGTCGGCTGGGTTCACGCCGGTTCACCCGACACGTTCGGGCCCGGGTTCGGGCCGAAGAGGGGCGCCCGTCCGGGCCGGGTCAGTGACCGCTCGTCGGCCGGTTCGGGCCCTGCCGCTCGAGCTTCTCGATCTTGCTTTTGATCCGGTTGGGGTCTTCGGGCTTGAGCTCCAGGGTACGGCGGTAGGTCTTGATGGCGTCCTCGACCAGCCCGGCCGCGGTCAGAACGTCGCCCAGATGCTCGTGAATGACCGGATCGTCTCCGACCATGGCGGCCGCCTTGCGGAGGATCTCGACCGCCTCCTGGAGGCGGCCCAGGCGGAAGTAGACCCAGCCCAGGGAGTCGGTGATGTAGCCCGAGTCAGGCTTCTGCTTGAGGGCCCGCTGGATCATGTCCAGGGCTTCCTTGAGCTTGACCCCCTGGTCGGCCCAGGTGTAGCCGACGTAGTTGAGAGCGTAGGGGTGATCGTTGTCCAGTTGGAGGACCTGCTGCATTCGCTTGAGGCCCTCCTTCCGCCGGCCCATCTTGTCCAGGATGACCCCCTGGCGGAAGAGGAGCTCGACGTGGTCGGGCTGGCTCTTGAGGCCCTCCTCGGTGGCGGCCAGGGCCTGCTGGTTGAGGCTCTGGGCCTCGTAGAGCGAGGCCAGGGCCAGGTAGAGCTCGGGCTTGTCGGGCAGGTGGCGGCGGGCCTCCTCCACGGCGGCCACGGCCTGGGCCGGATCGCCCTGGTCCTGGAGCAGGAAGGCCAGGCGCAGCCGGGCGCTCAGGTAGTGCTCGGTGCCCGGCTTGATCCGCCTCAGGGTCTCGATGGCCGGCTCGGCCCGGCCGGCCTCCTCGTAGACCGAACCCAGGTAGTAGAGGGCCTGGCCGCTGTCCGGCTCGTCGGCCAGAATCTCCTGGAAGACCTCGATGGCCTGGTCGTAGTTCTTGTCCTGGACGTAGAGCAGTCCCAGCTTGAGGCGCCCGTCCTGCCCGGGCGGTGAGCCATCCTCCAGGACCTTGACCGCCTCCTCCCGCCGGCTCTGGGAGAGGTAAAGCCGGGCCAGCTCCTCTCTGGCTCGCCGGGCCTGGGGGTTGTGCTCCAGGAGCTGGTGGAGCATCTTTTCCGCCTCGTCGTCGGCCCCCTGGCGGCGCTTGATCACCACCAGCTCCAGGAGGGCGGTCTCGAAGTGGGGCCTCAGCTCGATGACCCGCTCGAAGGCCGCCGCCGCCTCGTCGAGGCGCCCCAGCTCCACGTAGACGCGGCCCAGGTAGAAGTGACCCATGACCGCTTCCGGATCGACCTTGGTCAGCCGCTCCAGCAGTTCGGCCGCCTCGGCCCCCCGCTGGCGCTGGGCCAGGAGTGTGGCCAGAAAGAGGAGAGCCTCGGGCTGGTCCGGCTCCTGGGCCAGGATCTGGCGGTAGGCCCGCTCGGCCTCCTCGGCCCGGTTCTGGTTGGCCAGCAAGCCGGCCAGGAGCAGCTTGGTCTGGGCGTCGTCGGGGTTCTTGGCCGAGGCTTCCTCGGCCGCGGCCACGGCCTCGACCAGCCGGCCGGCCTGGACCATGAGGCTGATCATCTCCCGCCTCAGAAAGGCCGATCCAGGGTCGCTCTTCAAGGCCTGGCCCAGGATCTCGATGGCCCGGTCCCGGTCGCCGGCCTGGACCGCCAGCTGGGCCTCCATAAAGAGCTGGTAGGCCTTGGCCTGGTTGGTCTCGCCCCGGATCAGCCCCGACTCGCGCTCGTCCTCGGGGGGGCCCTGGCCGACCCAGACCGTGGCGCAGCCTCCGGCGCCGAAAGCCCACAGCCCCATCAGGCCCAGGGCCAGCCAGGTCTTAAGGCGCGCCATGGAAGCCTCTACTCGCCCAGGTCATGGAAGGAGTCTTCAAAATCAGGAATCTCCGCTTCCAGGAAGTCTTTGATCTTTTTGACCAACCGGGCCTGGATCTGGCGGACCCGCTCCCGGGAAATGCCGAAGCGCTCGCCCACTTCCTGAAGAGTGGCCGGGTCTTCGGTCATAATGCGCTCTTCAAAGATGACCAGCTCCTTGTCCTCCAGGCGGCTCTTGAACTCGTCCAGCTTTTCCTTGAGCAGGGCCCGGAGCTCGCGCGAGGCGACGACCTCCTCGGCCGAGGAATCATCGGTCGGCAGGAAGTCCTTGTACTTGTCGTTGGAGTCCTCCCTCAAGGGCGCGTCCAGGCTCAGCTCCCAGGAGCCCAGGCGCTGGTCCATCTCGATGACCTCTTCCTCCTTGACCTCGAGGTTGCGGGCCAGGAGCTTGGCCGTGGGCTCGAAGCCCTGGGCCTTGAGGCGCTCCTTCTCCTTCTTGAGATTGTAAAACAGCCGGCGCTGGGCCTGGGTGGTGCCGACCTTGACCAGCTTCCAGTTGTCCATGATGAACTTGAGGATGTAGGCCTTGATCCAGAAGGAGGCGTAGTAGGAGAACTTGATGCCCCTGTAGGGATCGAACTTCTTGACCGCCTGGATCAGGCCGATGTTGCCCTCCTGGATCAGATCGAGCAGGTTGCGCATCCAGACTCTCTGGAAGTCCAGGGCGATCTTGACCACCAGCCGCAGATTGGCCTGGATGAGCCGGGCCGCGGCCTCGCTGTTGCCTTCCTCCTGGGAGAGTCTGGCCAGCTTCAGCTCCTCGTCCCGGGAGAGGAGCTCGAACTGGCTGATCTCCCAGAGGTAGCGCCTGAGGGGGTCGGCCAGGGTCAGCGAGGAAGGCGGGGGCAGGGCCAGAGGCTCCTCTCTGGCCGCGACCGGCTCCTCCTCGTCCTCGGCCAGCCCCGGCAGGCCCTCGTCCTCACCGGCCAGCGCATCGTCGAGCGAGATCGCGGCCTCCTCGACTATCTCGGGCTCGTCGAGGACTTCGGTCTCGTCGTTGACACCAGTCCGGCCGGCCAGACTGAGCTGATCCACCTTGATCATGACTTCCCTTCGATCCTCTTGTTCTCGGAGGATCAAAGACTTATTTTACAAGGTCGGCCGGGCCAGTCAAATCATATCTTGGCCGGGAGAGCTTGACCGCTTCCCGGTTTTTCCCTATGCTCCAGCAGGCCATGTCGGCGAGGACTTGTGGTTGAGCCAGCCCCGGAAACCCAGGCCGGCCAAGCTGATCGTCGGATTGCTGGCCCAGCCCGGGCCCTGTTTCGGCCAGGCCCTCCAGGGCCTGGAAGAGCTCTTCGGACCGGTAGACTTCATCTCGGAGAGCCTGGCCTTTGACTTCAGCGATTACTACGCCCCGGAGATGGGGGTGAACCTTGAACGCCGCTGGCTGAGCCACCTGGACCTGGTCGAGCCCGGCCGGCTGGCAGAGATCAAGCTCCTGACCAACGGGCTGGAGGAGAAACTGGCTTCGGGCCAGGGCCGCCGGACGGTCAACCTCGATCCGGGGCTGTTGTTTCTGGAGAGGCTGGTCCTGGCCACGGGCAAGAGCGCGACGCACCGGATCTATCTGAGCCAAGGCATCTGGGCCGACCTGAGCCTGGTATTTGAACGCGGCGAATACCGGCCCCTGACCTGGACTTATCCCGACTACGCCCGGCCGCCGCTGCCCGGGCTCCTCGGCCGGCTCAGGCGCCGGCTCAAGGACCAGCTCAAGGAGAGGCCATGATCGTGAGCATGACCGGCTTCGGCGCCTCGGCCAGCCCGCAGGCCGGCGGGGGGGCCGGGCCGTCCTTCCGGGTCGAGATTCGGGCGGTCAACAACCGCTTCCGGGAGCTGATCGTCAAGCTGCCCCGCTCCCTGCTGGCTCTGGAGGAGCCGATCAAGCAGATCGTGGCCGCCGAGGTCGTGAGGGGCCGGGTGGAGGTCTTTGTCCAGGCCGAGGGCCAGCCGGTCGGGCAGAAGCTGGCCGTCAACCGGGGCCTGGCCGAGCAGTACCTGGCCGCGCTGACGGAACTCAGGGACGGCCTGGGCCTGAGCGGCGAGCCCGACCTCAGGTTCGTGGCCGGCCTGCCGGGCGTCATCGGCCTGGGTGAGGACAAGCCGGACCTGGAGGCGGTCCTGGCCGAGCTTAAGCCGGCCCTGGAGGCGGCCCTGGCCGGGCTGATCAGGATGCGCAGGAGCGAGGGGCAGAGGCTGGTCCAGGACATCCGGGAGCGGCTCGAGACCGTGGACGAATTGAGAGGGCAGCTGGAGAGCCTGGCCCCGGGGCTGGTGGCCGAGGCCCAGGAGCGGGTCAGGGAGCGGCTCGAGACCCTCATCGGCCAGGAGGTCGAGCCCCAGCGGCTGGCCCAGGAGGCCGGGATTCTGGCCGACAAGCTGGACGTGACCGAGGAGCTGGTCAGGCTGGCCTCGCATCTGAGCCAGTTCCGCGGCTACCTGGACCAGGGCGGGGCCGTGGGCCGCAAGCTCGATTTTCTCTGCCAGGAGATGTTCCGCGAGATCAACACCATCGGCTCCAAGGCCAATCGGGCCGAGGTCAGCCAGATCGTGGTCGAGGCCAAGGCCGAGCTGGAGAAGATCCGGGAGCAGGTTCAGAACCTGGAGTAGGAGGTCCTCATGGAGCGGCGGGGCATGGTCAACATCGGCTTCGGCAACTTCGTCCCCTCGGAGCGGATCGTGGCCGTGGTCAGCCCCGACGGCTCGCCCATGAGGCGGCTCAGGGCCGAGGCCAAGGAGACCCAGCGCCTCATCGACGCCACCCAGGGACGGCGGACCCGCTCGATCATCATCCTCGACTCCAATCACGTGGTCCTGTCCCACGTCCTGGCCGAGACCGTGGCCCAGCGCTACCTCCTGGCCGGCCCCAAGAACGAGGACGAGGGTTAGATGACCGGCCGCCTCTTCGTCGTCGCCGGGCCCTCGGGCGTGGGCAAGTCCACCCTGGAGAAGCCTCTCCTGGCCGAGGTGACCGGCCTGAGCTACTCGGTCTCGGCCACCACCCGCCCCCCCAGGCCCGGCGAGGAGCCCGGCCGGGACTACTTTTTCGTCAGCGCCGGGGAGTTCGACCGGATGATCGAGGCCGGCGAGCTGCTGGAGTGGGCCGAGTTCTACGGCCACCGCTACGGCACCCCGGCCCGCTTCGTCGAGGCCGGCCTGGCCCAGGGCCGGGATCTCCTCATCGACGTTGAGGTGGAGGGCCTGGCCCAGCTCAGACGGTGGTTCGGCCAGGCTATCTACATCCTCATCCTGCCGCCTTCCCTGGCCGCCTTGAAGGAGCGGCTGCTCCGGCGCCAGACCGAGGACGCCCGGGGCGTGGCGGTAAGGCTCGAGCGGGCCGTCTACGAACTGAGGCGGCTGGCCGAGCTCATCGAGGCCCACAACCCGGAACGCCGGCCGGGCCAGGAGTATCTGATCATCAACGACGACCTCGACCGGGCCTACCAGGACCTCAAGGCGGTCATCCTGGCCTGCCGCCTGGCCGACAGCCTCGGGCCGGCCAGGCGCCTGGACTTCCTCAAGAGCCTGGCCGCCGAGGCTGGATGAGCCGGCTGGTCTACGGCGTCAATCCGGTCCTGGCGCTCCTGGCCGGGGGCCGGGAGCCGGTCGACGAGCTCATTTTAGCCTCCGGCCGCAAGCCCAACCGACTCAAGGACCTTCTGGCCCTGGCCCGGGCGGCCGGGGTCAAGATCCGCCGCCGGCCCAGGCCGGAGCTGACCCGCCTGGCCGGAACCCCAGACCACCAGGGCGTCGTGGCCAGGGTGGGCGAGTTCGCCTACCTGAGCCTGGAGGAGCTTCTCGGTCCGCCCGGCCCGGACCTGGTGGTCGTTTTGGACCGCATCCAGGATCCCCAGAACCTGGGGGCCATCGCCCGGACCGCCCTGGCCGCCGGGGCCGGCGGCCTGATCCTGCCCAAGGACCGGGCCGCCGGGGTGACCGCGGCCGCGCTCAAGGCCTCGGCCGGAGCCTTGAGCCGGCTGCCCGTGGCCCGGGTGACCAACCTCAACCAGACCGCCCTGACCCTCAAGGAGGCCGGCTACTGGCTCCTGGGCGCCTCGCCTAAGGCCGAGAAGAGCCTCTTCGAGTTGCCCGGCCTGCCGGCCAGGCTGGCCGTGCTCATCGGCTCCGAGGGCCAGGGGCTTGGCCGGGCCCTCTCGGAAAAATGTGACTATTTAGTGAGTATTCCCTTGGAACAGGGCGTCGAGAGCCTCAACGCCTCAGCCGCGGCGGCCGTGGTTCTTTTCGAAATTAAAAAGAAAACGGTGAAATAATTATATTAGATAAATATAATTAATAACAGTAACGACCTCTCCTCGATCTGAGCATCCCGGCCGAGTCCTTCCCAGCGGATCAGAGCTCCTTCCGCCTTGACGGCGACGGCGGCAAGCCGCTTTCCTAGGGCGAGAGGCCAGTTTGATAATCGTGGACTCATGCGAAATTATTAAATTATTTACGCTCAAGTCGATGAGGACGGATTCCTGGGACGGAGGACTCGGGACCGACCCGCCGGGAGCCTCTCAGGATCGCCGGCCAAAGATGGCCGTGCCCACCCGGACCAGGGTCGCCCCCTCCTCGATGGCCGCTTCGAAGTCGCCGGACATGCCCATGGACAGCTCGGGGAGGGCCAGGCCGGTCCGCTGGCGGGCGGCCTCGGCCAGGCGGGCCAGGCTCCTGAAGAAGGGCCGGGCCCGGTCCGGGTCATCGAAGAAGGGAGGCATGGTCATCAGACCCTTGACCTCGAGGTGCTCCAGCCCGGCCGCGGCCCGGATCAGGTCCAGGGCCTCCGACTCGGCCGCGCCGCCCTTGGTCTCCTCGCCGGAGAGGTTGACCTGGATCAGGATTGGTACAAGCCGGCCACGGAGCCCGGCCCGGCGGTCCAGCTCCCGGGCCAGCTTGAGCCGGTCCACCGAGTGGATCAGGCTGAAGCCCTCGATCACGTCCTTGGCCTTGTTGGTCTGGAGGCGGCCGATGAAGTGCCAGGCCACCGGCAGGTCGGCCAGGTCGGCCATCTTGGTCCTGGCCTCCTGGACGTAGTTCTCGCCCAGGGCTTCCACCCCGGCCAGGATGGCCTCCCGGACCCTGGCCGCGGGAACGGTCTTGGAGACCGCGATCAGCCTGACCGAGGACGGGTCCCGGCCGGCCCTCTCGGCCGCGGCGGCCAGGCGCTCTCTGACCGCTTTGAGTCTATCGACCAAAACGTCCACGCCAGCTCCAATCCGGCTCAACTCCCCAGAGGGCCAGGGCCTCAATGACCTCGGCCAGGGGCAAGCCGACGACATTAGTATAGGAGCCCTCGACGGCCTTGACCAGCCCTCCGCCCAGATCCTGGATGCCGTAGGCCCCGGCCTTGTCCAGGGGCGAGCCGGTGGCCGCGTAGGCTTCGATCTCGCTGGGGCTCAAGGCCCGGAACTCGACCTTGGTCCGGACCGCCTCCTGGTGGAGGACCTGGCCGCCTCGGGTCAGGCAGAAACCGGTGATGACCTGATGGCTCCGGCCGGCGAGAAGCTCCAGCGTGGCCGAGGCCTCGCCCGGGAAGCCGGGTTTGCCCACGATTATCTGCTCGACCACGACCAGGGTGTCCGCGGCCAGGATCAGGTCCGCCGGCCGGGCCAAGGCCACCGAGGCGGCCTTGGCCCGGGCCAGGGCCAGGGAGAGGTCGGGCGGGGCCAGGTCAGGGCCACAGCTGGCGTCATCGTCCCCGGCCGGGGGCAGGACCTCGAAGTTAAAGCCGGCCTCTCGCAGCATCCGGCGGCGGCGGGGCGAGGTGGAGGCCAGGATGAAGGATTTTTTAACCAAGCAACACCCCCTGGCGACCCGGTCTTTACTTAGCAGATTAGTCCTCGATCGCCAAGGGGCGGGCCAGCCCGAACCGGCCGCCGGTCCGACCAGCCGGCGGGGCGATCTTGTTCCGGGACCAGGAGTCTGATAGGCTGAGCCAGTCTGGGTGTGAGGCGCCTTGGATCCGCTACGGCGTTATTGGGTTTAAGCCCAATAAATTAGCGCAGAGTGGTCAGATGCCCACTTTGGACAACCTCCTGGTTCTGGCCGTCATCATTGGGGCCATGGGCCTCTTCGTCACCGAGAAGCTCCGGGTTGACCTGGTCGCCCTGTGCGTCCTGGTGGCGCTGCTTATCCTGGGGCTGATCAGGCCGGAGCAGGCCCTTCACGGCTTCGGCAACTCGGCCACGGCCACGGTGGCGGCCATGTTCGTCCTCAGCGCCGGTCTGGTTCGGACCGGCCTGATGGACTGGCTGGCCCGCCACCTGGACAGGTTCGCCGGGCAGTCCGGGACCCGGCTCGTCCTCGTCTTGAGCGGCACCGTGGCCGTGCTTTCGGCCTTCATCGTCAACACGGCTACGGTGGCCATTTTCATCCCGGTGGCCATGGCCCTGGCCAAGACGCGGCGTGTTCCTGCCTCCCAAGTCCTGATGCCGCTTTCCTTTGCCAGCCAGTTCGGCGGCGTCTGCACCCTGATCGGGACTTCGACCAACATCCTGGTCAACGAGATCGCCGTCGCCAACGACCTGGCCGACTTCGGGCTCTTTGAGTTCGCGCCCCTGGGCCTGGCCTTGTCCGCAGCGGGCATCGCCTACCTCCTCATCTTCGGCCGGTGGCTCCTGCCCAGGCGAAAGGGAGAATTTCAGAAGGTCGACAAGTATCGAATCGCCGATTACCTGGCCGAGCTGACGGTCAAGGAGGACTCGGCCCTGATCGGCCAGACCTGGAGGCTGCTCGGGGAGAAGGAACTCGGCGAGGTCAATCTGATCAAGCTGATCAGGGGCAAGAAGGCGACCTGGCGGGCCGCGGCGACCAGAATCCGGGCCGGGGATGTGCTCCTGGTCCACGGCAACGCCGATAAACTCATCAAAATGGCCAACAACTTCGGTCTCGAGACCCAGGCCGAGGAGAGCTTCAGCGATCATCACCTCAGCTCCAGCAAGGTAGAGTTGTTCGAGGTCCTGGTCCCGCCCCGCTCCAGGCTGGTGGGACGGACCCTGCGGGGACTGGACTTCGTCAGGCGCTACGGCTGCGTGGTTCTGGCCGTGCAGCGCCGCGGCGCGATCCTGAGGGACCGCCTGGCCGACATCCAACTGGACGCCGGGGACGCCCTCCTGCTCCAGTGCGAGAGGGGGGAGGTCGGCCGCCTCCTCGCATCACCCGATTTGATCGTCACCAATGAGCTGACCGACCTGCATCTCCGCAAAAACCGGGCCTTCTACGCCGTCGGCCTCGTCGGCCTGGTGGTCGTCCTGGCGGCTCTCAACGTCGTCCCGATTCTCGTCGCCGCCCTTATCGGCGCCCTGGGCATGGTCCTGGCCGGCTGCCTGACTCTGGAAGAGGCCTACCAGGCCATCGACTGGAAGGTGATATTCCTCCTGGGTGGGACCCTGCCTCTGGGCCTGGCCTTCCAGCAGAGCGGCACGGCCGCCTGGCTGGTCGGTCTGCTGCTGAAGCCGATCATCGAGCTGGGGCCCCTGGCCGTCCTGGCGGCCCTCTACCTGATCACCGCCGTCCTGACCTCGGCCATGTCCAATAACGCCGCGGCCATCCTTCTGGCTCCCATCGCCCTCTCGGCGGCGGCGGTCCTGGGCATCAGCCCCAGGCCGCTCCTGGTGGCCATCACCTTCGCCGCCTCGACCAGCTTCACCACCCCGATCGGCTATCAGACCAACACCATGGTTTACGCCCCGGGCGGTTATCGCTTCCTGGATTTCACCCGGGTAGGCGGGCCGCTGAACATCGTTTTCTGGCTGATCGCGATCGTCCTGATCCCGGCGCTGTGGCCGTTCTAGGGTTCGACCGGCAGGTGGAAGAGCCTCTCCAGGTTGGCCGTGGTCTGGGCGGCCACCTCCTCGTAGCTCAGACCCTTGACCCGGGCCACGGCCCTGGCCGTCTCGACCACGTAGGCCGGCTCGTTGCGTTGGCCGCGATAGGGCGCCGGGGCCAGGAAGGGGCAGTCGGTCTCGACCAGAAGGCGGTCCAGGGGCGCGGCCTTGACCACCTCCCTGAGCTTCTCGGCCTTGTTGAAGGTGATCACCCCCGGCACCGAGATGTAGAAGCCCAGGTCCAGGACCCATCGGGCCAGGTTCCAGTCCCCGGAGAAGCAGTGGAAGACGCCGGCCAGCCCCCGGCCGTGCTCCTCAAGCAGGACCCTGATCCTGTCGTGGGCCCGGCGGTCGTGGATGACCACCGGCAGCTTCAGCCGGCCGGCCAGAAGGAGCTGCTCGATCAGGGCGGCCTCCTGCTTCTCCCGGGGGGAGTAGTCGCGGTAGAAGTCGAGCCCGATCTCGCCCAGGCCTACCACCACGGGCCGTCGGGCCAATTTTTCCAGTTGCTCCAGGCCGGCCCGGCTCCAGGCCGAGGCGTCGTGGGGGTGGAGGCCGACCACGGCCCGGATGAAGTCGCGGCTGGCGGCCAGATCCAGGGCCGCTTCGGCCCCATCGGTCAGCATGGCCACGGTGATGATCCACTTCAGGCCGGCCCGGCGGGCCCGCTCGATGACCTGGTCGCGGTCAGAGGCGTAGTCGGCCATGTCCAGATGGGCGTGGGAGTCGGAGACCATTTCCACCTCGCTCAGACGGCCAGGCCGGCCAGGGAGAGCAGCGTCCCGACCTCGGCCAGCTCGCCGGTGGCGCCGATCAGGTCGCCGTTGAGGCCGCCCAGGCGGCGGAGCAGATAGAACCTGGCCAGCCCGGCCCAGACGGCCGCGCCCAGGACGATGAGCCCGCCCAGACGGCCCAGGATCAGGACGGCCGCGATCAGGGCGCTCAGGAAGGCGGCCAGGACGATCCAGCCGCCCAGGCCCTCGACAAATTCCCGGCCCAGCCCGCCCTCTCGCCGGGCCGCCGGGCTGCGAAAGGCCACGGCGACCATGGCCCAGCGTCCGGCCAGGGGCGCGAGGACCAGGGCCTGGAGCTTCAGGTTGGGCGGCAGGGCCATCAGGGCGGCCCACTTGATCAGCAGAACCATGGCCACGGCCATGACGGCGAAGGCCCCGGAGCGGGAGTCCTTCATTACCTCCAGGGCCTGGTCGGGCTCCAGCCGGCCCAGCAGCCCGTCGGCGGCGTCGGCCAGGCCCTCCAGGTGCAGGCCCCGGGTCAGGAGGACCATCAGGACCACCACCAGGGCGTCGGCCAGGAGGGGCGGCCAGAAGGCCATCAGCCGGCGCGCCACGGCCAAGGCCAGGCCCAGGATCAGCCCGATCAGGGGGAAGAAGGCGGCCGAAGCGGGCAGGTCGCCGGGCCGGGCCCTCAGCCTGGGCCAGACAGTGGCCACGGTCAGGAACTGGAGGGCCAGGACAAAGCGCCGGGGCCAGTTCACGGCGTCCTCTTGTCCGAGACTCCGGCCGAGGCGAAGGTGGCCATCTCCCTGAAGAGCCTGACCGCGGCCTCCATCAGGTTCAAGCCCAGGGCCGCGCCCGTACCCTCGCCCAGGCGGAGGTCCAGGTCGACCAGCGGCTTGAGGCCCATCTCGTCCAGCATGGCCTGGTGGCCGGCCTCGACCGAGCGGTGGGCCGCGACCAGGTAGTCGGCCGCGGCCGGACAGAACTTGACCGCCAGCAGGGCCCCGGCCGTGGCGATGAAGCCGTCGACGACCACCGGCACCCGGGCCGCGGCCCCGCCCAGACAGAAGCCCATGATGGCTCCGATCTCCAGGCCGCCGACCTTGGCCAGAACGTCCAGGGGGTCGGCCGGGTCGGGCCGGTTGACCTCCAGGGCCCGCTCGATGACGGCTTTCTTGCGGTCCAGGCCGGCCTGATCGAGGCCGGTGCCCCGGCCGGTCACCTGGCCGGCCGGCCGGCCGGTCAGGACCGAGGCGATGGCCGCGGCGGCGGTGGTGTTGGCGATGCCCATTTCACCGGCGGCCAGGGCCTTGAAGCCTCGCTCGGCCGCCCGGTCGGCCAGGTCCAGGCCGACCTGGACCGCGGCCTGGGCCTCGGCCCGGCTCATGGCCGGTCCCTGGGCCAGGTTGGCCGTGCCCGGCCGGATCTTGCGGTCCAGAAGGCCCTCGCGGGGGCCGAAGTCGTGGGCCACGCCCACGTCCACGATCCAGACCTCGGCCCCGGCGAAGCGGGCCAGGACGTTGATCGCCGCCCCGCCGGCCAGGAAGTTGAGGACCATCTGGTGGGTCACCTCCTGGGGGAAGGCCGAGACGCCCTCGGCGGCCACGCCGTGATCGGCGGCAAAAGTGCAAATAAGCTTGGGCCAGACCTGGGGCTCGAGGCGGCCGGTGACGCCGACGACCTGGCGGGCCAGCTCCTCCAGCCGGCCCAGGCTGCCCGGCGGCTTGGACAGGTTGTCCAGTCGGGCCTGGGCTTTTTGCAGAAGCTCCAGGTCAAGGGGCTTGATCAGTTCCCGGACCTGGTCGAGTCGCAAGCGGCGTCTCCTTAAGCTCAACTTCACTTGAGTTTGAGGGGCAGTCCCGCGGCCACCAGAAAGACCTGGTCAGCCAGTCCGGCCAGGCGCTGGTTGAGCCGGCCGGCCAGGTCGCGGAAGCGTCTGGCCAGGGGGTTGTCCGGGACGATGCCCAGCCCCACCTCGTTGGCCACCATGATCCAATGACCCTCGGCCCCGGCCGCGGCCTCGGCCAACCGGGACTCCTCCCGGTCAAACTCGCGCCCCGCCTCCAGCAGGTTGCTCAGCCAGAGGGTCAGGCAGTCGATCAGGACCACCTGTTCGGCTCGGGCCGAGGCCAGGGGGCCGGCCAGGTCAAGGGGGGTCTCGATGGTCTCCCAGTTCGGCCCCCGACGGGCCTGGTGGGCGGCGACGCGTTCGGCCATCTCCTCGTCCCTGGCCTCGGCCGTGGCCACGAAGAGGTGCCGGCCGCCGGGGGCCAGTCCCTCGGCCAGGGAGAGGGCGAAATCGCTCTTGCCGCTCCTGGCGCCGCCGAGAACCAGGACTTTCATCGGCTCACCTCGCGAGACGAAGCGAGACGATAACACATGGCCCCAGGAGGGTCAAACCGGACCGGTGCGGGGTCTCGGCGAGCTCGCGGTTCGGGCCGGGCGGAAAAGACCGCTTGACTCAGGGCGGTCGCTTGAGTAGCCTCGGCCTGGGATTTCACCCGTGGAGCCCTCCCCCAAAACGGTCCCAGCCATCGGCCTGGCCGCCCTGGCCATCGTCTCCCTGGTCTGGGGGATCAGCTGGCCGGCCAACAAGTGCGCCCTGGCCGAAATCCAGCCCTGGACCTACCGGTCCCTGGGGATGCTCATCTCCGGGGGGACGATTCTGATCCTGGCCCGGCTCAAGGGGCTGAGTCTGAAAATCAGCCGGGCCCAGTTCATGCCCCTCTGCCTGACCGCCTTTTTCAACATGACCTGCTGGCACTTGTTATCCGCCTACGGCATCAAGCTCATGCCGGCCGGCCGGGCGGCCATCCTGGCTTACAGCATGCCGATCTGGGGAGCGATCATCGGGGTTTTCCTCCTCAAGGAGCCCATGAACCTCAGGCGCCTGGTCGGCCTGGTCCTGGGCATGGCCGGGCTGGCCGTGCTCATCGGACCGGACCTCAAGGCCTTAGGCTCCGTGCCGCTGGGCGCGGCCTGCATGCTGGGCGGCGCCTTTTGCTGGGCCCTGGGCACGGTCCTGTCCAAGCGATTTCACTGGTCCCTGCCGGCCTTGCTCATGGCCGGCTGGCAATTGCTCCTGGGGAGCCCGCCAGTGATCCTGGGCGCCCTGGTCCTGGAGGACGTCACCGCGGTGCTCCACGTCTCCTGGCTGGCCATTGGGGCCATGTTCTACATTGCCCTGGGCAGCATCCTGATCGGCTACTGGGGCTGGTTCAAGGCCCTGGAGATCCTTCCGGCCGGTCTGGCCTCTCTGGGCGTCATCTCCGTGCCTGTTCTCGGCGTCTTCAGCTCGTCCCTGATGCTGGGCGAATCCATCGGCCTCCAGGAGATCGCCGCCCTGATTCTGGTCAGCCTGGCCCTGTTCACCGTCCTGCGCGGCCCGGGCCGGCCGGGCCGGCGGGCCAAGATCCGGGAGCGAGGCGCCTGAAGGGGCAAAAGGCCCGGGCGACCCAGACCTAATTGACGCCTCGGGCGGCCGGGAGCAGGCAATTTAAACATGTCAGCGAGCCTCTTCGAACTCATTTTCCTGATCGGCCTGGCCCTCTCCTGGCTGATCAGGCTGCCGCGCTGGAGGAGGAGGAAGCGCCAGCCGGTCAGACTCAACCGCCGTTCCGGGCTGGAAGGGTTTCTGCTGGCCCTCATCTTCGTGGCCATGCAAGTCCTGCCTCTTTTTTACCTGCTCACGCCTTGGCTGGACTTCGCCGACTACGATCTGCCGACCTGGACCGGCTTCATCGGCGCGGCCGTCTTTGGCGCCAGCCTGTGGCTCTTATGGAGGTCCCACGCCGATCTCGGGGCTTGTTGGTCTGATTCCCTGGAAATAAGAGAGGATCATCGATTGGTGACCCGGGGCGTCTACGGCCGCGTCCGCCACCCCATGTACGCCGCCTTCTGGCTGTGGGGCATCGCCCAGCCGCTCCTGATCCAGAACTGGATCGCCGGCCTGGCCTACCTGGCCATTTTCGGGCCCCTCTACCCTGTCCGGGTGGCCCGGGAAGAGCGAATGATGCTCGAGCAATTCGGGTCGGAGTATCGTTCCTACATCAGCCAGACCGGCCGGGTCATTCCCCGCCTCAGGAAGCGGGGCCGGCCAGCCTGACCGACCGACTTCCCTCGCGAACCCGGCCCGGATTGCCCCTTGCCCGAGCGGCCCGACTCTGGTTCAATGCCGGACAGGACCGGCCGCGGCCGGCTTGTCCCGATCGGCCGAGACTCGAACCCTGGAAAAGGACGGGCTAATGGAATGCCAGCAGGAGAAGAACCTGGAATTCTGCAACTGCTCCTATGAACCCTGCTCCCGCAAGGGCCTCTGCTGCCAGTGCCTGCGCTATCATCTAAAAATGCGGGAGCTGCCCGGCTGCTGCTTCACCGACCAGGCCGAGAAAACCTTTGACCGCTCCTTCGAGCACTTCGCCCGCCTGGTAAGGGACAAGAAGGTCTAGCTGTAATTGCTAAAGAGGTTGTTCACCTGGTTTCAAGGGTAGAGACTGGTGATTGGCGAATCGGTCTCTGACT
>ENA-OSEO01002579-OSEO01002579.1-sediment-metagenome-genome-assembly--contig:-NODE-2579-length-24767-cov-4.128635_pt1 | contig 24767 bp, 23 predicted proteins | sample MGYA00237883_ERZ534232 | MGnify/ENA metagenome assembly ERZ534232
TGGCAAATCTTGCCATTGAAAAGGAACTTATCCAAAGATTCCCAAAGATCAAGTTGCTTAAAGAGATCAATAAAGAGGGGAAACCTAACCGAAGAACTGGATTCTTTGAGCATGACGAATTTCTGGCGCTTAGGGATGCCCTACCCGAATATTTGAAGCCTGTTGTCACCTTGGCGTATGAATCAGGCATGCGGCGAACGGAAATTCTCGGGCTGCAATGGCCGCAGGTTAATCTTGATGAGGGAACTATAAATCTGGAGCGTGGAGTTACAAAGAACGAAGAACCCAGGATATTCTATATGTCAGCCGAACTGAAGGACATGTTGACGGATTTATGGAAGGAAAAAATCAACAGCAACAGTGATGTTCCATATGTGTTTGCGAATCGAGATAGAGCCGGTCGAATTGTCAACATGATGAAATCCTGGAGAAATGCCCTTAAAGATGCAGGATTAAATAAAAAATTATTTCACGATTTTAGGAGAACTGCGGTCCGAAACATGGTGCGAGCCGGAATTCCGGAATCCGTTGCCATGAAAATATCGGGTCATAAAGATAGGTCGGTGTTTGAACGATATAACATCACCGATGAGAAGGACCTCCAGCAGGCGGCACAGTTGATGAGAGAGTATCTGAACGGGCAGTTAAAAAAGGAAAATTAAATGGTAGTGACGCAAAATTGACGCATTATCCCGACAAAACAAAATAGGGGTGTTGGGTAACACCCCTAAGACCTTAATTTCATGATGAAAAATGGTACGCCCGGCCCGACTCGAACGGGCGACCTACGGATTCGAAGTCCGGCGCTCTATCCAGCTGAGCTACGGGCGCAAAATGAAAAATGGGGTGAGCGATGGGACTTGAACCCACGGCCACCAGGGCCACAACCTGGCGCTCTACCAACTGAGCTACGCCCACCATAAAGGTTGCCTGAACTTAACAGATCTCAAGGCCTATTTCAAGATATATTCTTATGGGTTAAAGACCCCCACCGAATCCGAGCCCCTCCATCAGAAACTCGACACTGGCCACTCGAAATTTGAACCGATCCATGATACAGGATCCATTCAATTCATTCGGTATGCAGGGATACTCGCTATGAACCGTTTCCATATCTTTGTCATCCGGGTCATTCTGGGGGCCGCGTTTGCGGTTTTCATCTCGCGGTTTTTCTTTCACCAGATCCGCATCGTCCCGGTGGCGGGCCTTATGGTCTTTCTCGTGGGCCTGGCCTATGTGCTTGAGCATTTCCGGAACAGAAAATCCGGGTAGCCCGCATTGACCGTCGGAATAATCGTGTCTTATGTTTTGATCGACCCATGAGATTACAAACCCCACAATCTATCGGAGTCATCGTCCAGTGAAACAGATCATTCTCGGCACGGCGGGGCATATCGATCACGGCAAGACCGCACTGATCAAGGCGGTGACCGGGGTCAACACGGACCGGTTGAAGGAAGAGCAGGAGCGGGGCATCACCATCGAACTGGGGTTTGCCGATCTGGACCTTCCCAGCGGGCAGCACCTGGGGATCGTGGATGTCCCCGGCCACGAAAAATTCGTAAAAAACATGGTGGCCGGGGCCACCGGAATCGACATCGTGGCCATGGTCATCGCTGCGGACGAAGGGGTGATGCCCCAGACCCGGGAGCACATGGAAATCTGCACCCTGCTCGGGATTCGGCACGGGCTGGTCGTGCTCACCAAGATCGATCTGGTGGACGAAGAATGGCTGGAGATGGTCAAGGACGATATCGCAACCTTTACCCGTGGCACCTTCCTCGAGGGGGCGCCCGTTGTGGGTGTGTCCTCGGTTTCCGGGCAGGGCATACCCGAATTTCTGGAAACACTCGACGCGCTGAGCGCCGATGTCCCCAGTCGCTCGCCGGCCGGGCTTTTCCGCCTGCCGGTGGACCGGGTGTTTACCATGCGGGGATTCGGTACGGTGATCACCGGAACCCTGATATCCGGCAGTGTGCAGGTGGGGGACACCATCATGATCTACCCTTCGGGCACGGTTTCCAAGGTGCGCGGCATCCAGGTTCACAATCAAAGCGTCACCAATGCCGAAGCCGGGTTGCGAACGGCCATCAACTTTCAGGGCCTCGAAAAAACGGGCATCACCCGCGGGGAGATCGTATCGAGTCCGGGGGTGCTCAAACCGAGCTATATGCTGGATGTGTCGCTTCACTTTCTTAAAAGCAACAGAAAACGGGCAAAAAATCGGCACCGGGTACGGTTTCATTCCGGAACCAGCGAAATCCTCGGGCTGCTGATACTTTTGGACCGGGATGAACTCCAACCGGGTGAAACCGCAGTCGCCCAGATCCGTCTGGACGCCCCGGTGGCGGTGATGATGGGGGATCGGTTCGTGATCCGAAGCTACTCTCCGGTTCGAACCATCGGCGGAGGACAGATCCTCAACCCGATCCCGCCCAAACACAAGCGGTTTACCGCCGAACTTATCGAAGGGCTCACAGGGATTCTCGAAAAAAGCGCGGTGGATCTGGTCGCCTACCATGTGCAGGCCGCACAGATGCAAGGGCTTTCCTTTTCGGATCTTCGACTGATGACCAACCTTTCGGAAAGACAGCTTGAAAGCGCTCTCCAGGAACTGATGTCCAAAAAGACCCTGCTCCAGGTGGACAGGGAAAATCGAATGTATATCCACCGGGAAAACTTCGAGCAGATCAAACGGCAGATCACCGACTACCTTTCCGCGTATCACACGGCCAATCCCCTCAAGGCTGGAATGCCCAAGGAAGAACTCAAATCCAAGTTTCCCCAGCACTTGGGGCCGAAGCTGTTCACCCTGGCGCTCACCGCCTTGATAAAGGAACAGCGGCTGGTCTCACCCGAAGATACGGTCCGGCTCGCAGCCCACACGGTGGCCTTGGGGGGTGCCCAGGAGGACCTGAAACAAAAAATTCTGGAACTCTACACGGCAACCGGTCTGGAACCCCCCTACTTTCGAGATGTCGGCAAAGCCTTGAACGCGGATCCTGCTCGAGCAAAAGACATCCTCAACCTGCTCATCGGCGAAGGGTTGATCGTCAAGGCAAAGGAGGATCTTTACTTTTCCACATCTGCCGTTTCAGCACTGAGACAACGGCTGATCGACTTTTTGAAGGCAAACGAAGCGATCAGCACGCCGCAGTTCAAGGAAATGACGGGGCTCACCCGAAAGTACCTCATCCCGCTGCTCGAATACTTCGACGGGACCGGGTTGACCCTCCGGGTGGGGGATAACCGGAAGCTGAGAAAAGCGTAAGGGGGGAAGCTCAAAGCTCTAAGCTGAAAGCTGAAGGCAAGAAGTTGAAAGCTGAAAGCTCAAAGCTCAAAGCAAGAAGCAAGAAGAGGAAAACTGGTGGGTTGGAGGTGTATGATAGATTCTAATTTAGAGATTTGATTAATCCCATGAGCATTGATGCAATTTCTTTTCCTAAATTTTCAACTGCTCTATACTGTTCGTCTTTTATCCATTTTTTCCGTCGAAATATTTCCAAAAGAGTGATGGTTTCATACAAGGAACCGCGGGCAATATATAGGTAGTGCACGAATTCCTTTTTAGAATAACGGCCTTTCCCCTCCGCGATATTCATCGATACGCTTGCCGCACTCGCTTCCCTTTGTTCCAATAAACGGTAATGTTTTCGGTCTGTTGATATATCGTCGACGGCATCACTGACGACAACTGCAAATTCGACCGCCCTATTCCAAGCCTCTAAATCCTCAAAGGCAAACCTCATCGTTTCCCGCTATCTTTCAGCTTTGCGCTTTGAGCTTTCAGCTCTCTTTCAGCTTTCAGCTATCTTTCCGCTTTCAGCTTCTTTCATCCACCGCACGCTGTTTGAGCGGCACGCCGCGCAGGTGCGCTCGGCACCCGCGGTATAGGGCGCCGTCCACCGGTTTGCGCATCGCATACAGACGAAGTCGACCGGTTGGTTTTCATCCTCGGGCTTTGGGTTTCGCGGGGTCGGCACCTTGGCCTTTGCCAGCGCGGCCCGGGTTTTTTCCACCTCCGCTTCGCTGACCGACCGCCGTTTGTCCTCCACGGCCTGCATGATGGTCCGCCATCGGGCGCCTTCCGCGGCCGAACACCATTCCAGCAACAGCCGGTCCGGCCGCAGGCCGGCTTTTTCCAGCCCGTCCCAAATCCCGTCGACCCGGCGGACCGAGCTCCGATTGGCGTCGATGTAGTGGCAATCCACATAGTGGCATCCGGACACCAGCACCACCGGCGCTCCCTTTTGAAATGCATACCAGATAAACGCAGGGTTGACGCGGCCCGAACACATGGTCCGGATGATGCGCGCGTTGGGCGGATAGGTCATGCGGGCGACCCCCGCGGTGTCCGCCCCCGCATAGGAACACCAGTTGCAGGCGAAGGTGACGATCTTCTCCATGGGATCGTTTTCGACAATGGCATCGATCTGCGCATAGACGGCGTGGTCGGTAAAATGCCGCATTTCTATGGCGCCGAACCGGCATTCGGCCGCGCAGGTTCCGCAGCCGGCGCACGCCGCAGCGACGACACGGGCCGTCTCCTTTTTGCGCCAGGAGATGGCCCCATAGGGGCAGACCGCGGCGCACTGGCCGCATTTCTTGCACAGGGCCTCATCCACCATGGCGGTGATGGCCTCGACGGCAAACTTCGGCTTGGTGAGCAGGATGGACGCCCTGGAGGCCGCAGCACTCGCCTGGGTCACGCTTTCACGGACATCCTTGGGGCTCTCTGCGGCCCCGGCGATAAATACCCCTTTGGTGGGGGTATCCACCGGGCGCAGCTTGGGGTGGGCCTCTTTTAAAAACCCGCTGGGGGACTTGGACAGGCTGACCAGCTGCCGGATCGTCTCGGTATCGGTGGCGGGGGTTGCCCCCACGGCCAGCACCAGCATGTCGAAATCATAGGTCTCCAGCCGATTGGCCGTGGTGTTTTCCACCGTCACCTGAAGATCGCCGGTTTCCGGATCCTCCCGGACCTCCCCGGGCAGCCCCCGGAGATACCGAACCCCGTTTTCCCGGGTGCGCATGAGCAGTTCTTCAAAGCCTTTCCCGTAGGCTCGCAAATCCATGTAGAACACGATGATGTCTGTGTCCGGATAGTTGTCCTTGAGGTATTGCGCCGCCTTTATCGTGTTCATGCAGCAGACATTGGAGCAGTAGGGGTTTCCGCGTTCGGGGTTCCGGGTTCTGGACCCCACGCACTGAACAAATCCGATCCGTTGGGGTTTTTTCAGATCTCCGGGCCGCCCCAGATGTCCTTCCAGCGGACCCCCGGTTGAGATCAGCCGCTCGAATTCCATGCTGGTGACGACGTTGGGAAAGCGGCTGTATCCATATTCGTCCAGCGCCTTGGGATCGTACACCTCCATGCCGGTGGCCACGATGACCGCCCCGACATCCACATCCATCACCACGTCTTGCATGTCGAAGTTGACGCACTTTTTCTCGCAGGCCTCCACGCACTTTCCGCACGCGATGGGGTTCTGGCCCAGGCAGGCGTCTTTTTGCACGATATAGGCCGAGGGAACGGCCTGGGGGAAAGGAATGTAGATGGCCTTCCGGCTGCCCAGGCCCATCTGGTATTCATCCGGAACCACCACCGGGCATACCGATGCGCACTCCCCACAGGCGGTGCACTCGTCTTCTTCCACGTAACGCGCCTTTTTCCGGATGCGGATCTTGAAGTTGCCCACATAACCGGATACGTCCTCGATCTCCGAATAGGTCAGCAGCTCAATTCCGGGATGTCGACCGACATCCATCATCTTGGGTCCGAGAATTCAGATGCTGCACTCGATATCCGGATAGACCTTGTCCAGCTGGGCCATGATGCCGCCGATGGAAGGCTTTTTTTCGACCAGATACACCTTGTGCCCGGAATCGGCAAGATCCAGCGCCGCCTGGATTCCCGCCACCCCGCCCCCGATGACCAGGGCGGCATCGGTGACCGGCACCTGCTCTTCATCCTGGGGGTAGAGCCACCGGGCTCTGGCCACCGCCACCTTGACGATGTCCTTGGCCTTTCGCGTGGCGGATGACGCGTCTTCGGTCACCCAGGAGCAATGCTCTCTGATATTGGCCATCTCCAGCAGGTACCGGTTCAAGCCCGCCCCTTCGATGCACTGCCGGAAGATCGGCTCATAGGATGCCGGAGAGCAGGAGGCCACCACCACCCGGTTGAGATTGTTCTCGTAGATCGCCCGCTGGATCTCCTGCTGGCCGGGGTCCGCACACGTATACTTGTTTCGAACCGATACCACCACATCGGGCAGGGTTTCGGCAAACGCCCGGACCGCTTCGGTGTCCACGACACCGGCGATATTGGACCCGCAGTCACAGACAAATACACCGATGCGCAAGTTGTCTACAGCCAAGACCGTACCTCCCGTATTTAGTTTTTAGTATGAAATCTGTCGGTGATCCCGCCTACCCTTTCGTATCCCGCCGCCACTGCTCAAAACGGCGGCCGTGCATGTAGTCGCTGTCTTTGGCGAGCTGGCGCCGGCGGGCGGCTTCTTCCACCGCCTCCTGGACGCCCCTTCTAAACTCCTCCGAATCAAACTGCTCCTTTCGGAAAAAGTCGAACGCCTTGAACTCCCGGAACGCCTTGCGTTGCTTCTCCATGGTACCGTGGCCGCTGATCATGATCACCCGGGTGAACCCCTGATGGTCGTGCAGTTCGGAAAGCAGCTGCATGCCGTCCTCATTCAACTCGTCGGTCTCCACCAGGCGGATGTCCAGAATCGCCAGGTCCAGATCCGGGATCCGCTGCAGCTGCTGGCGTGCTTCATCCAGCGTGCCGGCAGTCACCACCTGGTGGCCCTCTCTGCGGAGCATCCCGCTCAAAAGGTCCCGCCAGTCCGCGTAATCTTCGACGATCAGTATTTTCCCTCTCATGGATCCCCCTGCAACCGGCAAAAGAGTTTCCCCCTGCCCTTTCCAAGCCCGCAGCGGCACCCCGCCGCCGTGGGGACCGCCTTTGCACTCAAGGACCGGCGGGAGCCTGCACCGCAAGCCGGACCGTAAAGGTGGATCCCCGCCCCAGGGTGCTCTCGCAGCCGATGGTCCCCCCGTTGCGCTCGATAAAGGTTCGAATCCACCAGAGCCCGAAGCCCAGCCCGTCTTTGCTTTGCTGGAAGATATCCCACATGTGCGCCATCTGATCGGGGGAAAACCCGCTGCCGGTATCCTGTATCTGAACGACCACCCATTGCATTTCCGGATGCGATTCCAGCCGGGTCCGCAGCGTCAGGATCTTTTCCGCGCCGTTTTCCATGGCTTTTTGGGCATTGGTGATCAATTCCAAAAAAATGTCCAGCAGCAGCAGGCTGCTTTCAACCTCCGCAATCCCGGGGGTGTACTCCCGGAGCACACGAATCGCCGGGGAAAGATCGGCGGATTCCAGGGCTTCGTTCAGGAGCCGGTTGACGCTGAAGCGGCCCAGGGGCCCGGTTTCCTTAAACGGCCTGAAAAGCGCATCGCTCAGCTTGAGAACAAACCGGGCGTTTCGTTCGATACGCCCCAGGTTGGCCTCGATCCACTCCCGTTCGGTGGCGGGGATATCGATGGCCGCCGTCGATCGCCGGACTTCCCCCGCACTGGCGGGAACAATGCCGATGAGGTTGTTGATCCGGTGGGCCAGCGACGTGGCCGCCTGACCCATCACCGTCCATTTTTCCGCGGCCAGCCGTTTCTCCTGTTCGGCCCTGAGATGAAGGTGCATGGACTGCAGCCGCTGATGCTGCCGCGCGTTCTGGATGGCGATCACCGCTTCCTGGGCAAGCGCATCCAGCAATTCGACGTCCTGTTGATCAAAAGCCGCCAGGCGTGAGCTCTCAAGCAAAAGAACACCCAAAAAATCGTCCGGTGAGGGTTCTCCCTCCGGCAGCGTCAGCAGGGGGACGGCCACGCTGGAGCGCATGTCCCTGAACAGAACGACATACCTCGGATCTTTCCGCACATCGGAACTCAGGTACGGTCTGCGGTGTTTGGCCACCCACTGCATGATCCCCTCCCCGACCCGGGGCGTGTAGGCCAGCGTTTCCGGGCTCCAGCCGTCTCCGTAATGGGCCTTTAGAATCAACTCGCCGGTCTCCGGATTCAACTGCCGCAGAGACCCGTGCTCGGCCCCCACCAGCTCAACGGCTTTTTCCAGGATCAGGCTCAAGACCCGATCGGGCTCAAGACTGGAGGTCAGCGCAAGATCGATGACGTGCAAAGCACGAAACTGCGCGGTCATCCGTGCCAGTCGCTGGCTCTGCCGGGATGCAGCCATGGCAAGGTCGGCCATCGACTGGAGCGTGGCCGTATCCTGCTCGGTGAACGACCGCCGGGGATTCCAGTCGTAAACGACCAGGACCCCCAGGACATCGTCGTGCAGGGCGGCCGGCACCGCCAGCACCGCGGGGCGGCTGGGAAAGGTCTCCACCAGAACCCGCCGGGACGCGATCGCTCGGCGGGGCAGCGCCTCATCCCAGGGAATGCCGGAAAGGTTGTACTTGGCCATCATCGTCGCCTGCCGGCGTGAGGCATCCCAGAAGTAAAAGCCGCTCCCCTCGGCTTTCAGGAGATAAGTCGCATGCTGGACGATGCTCTGAAAAAAATAGGGATCGAAAATTTCATTGGGTGCCAGGTCGTGACGCATGGTTGTCCTGGTTTTGGCCCCCTGCACGCGGGGCTGCGATTAACCGTTGAGCCGCAAGCGTCGTGATATCCTGAATCGGAATGTCGATTTCTTTCCGAAGCAGCGAATCCTGCTGCGCGCATCGAAAATGGATCTGGCATTTCAAACAGGCGGTCACCAGCAGCTCGGCGCCGGTGGATGAGGCTTCCCTGAGCCGCTCCACCTGGATCTGTTTGTTGACCTGGCCGCAGGCCGTCCAACAGCTGGTCCCGCAGCACAGGGCGGTGTTCCGGGAATGGGGCATCTCCACCCGGGTGTATCCCAGCGCATCGATCACGGTGCGGGGATCCTCGTACACGCCCAGATGTCTTCCCAACCGGCAGGGATCATGATAGACGACCCGCCGGTCAGCGGTCCGGCCCGCAACCGTCAGTCTGCCCTCTGCAAACCCCTTTGCAAGCACTTGGGAAATGTGTAAGACCTCCATCCCGAGCGGCCCCACATACCGCGGATAATCCACCGCCAGGGTGCGTGCGCATTCCGGGCATGCGGTTACGATTTTTCGGGCGCCGGTTTTTTTAAGCCGCTCGACATTCAGCCGCGCAAGCGCCATGAAGGTCTCCCGATCCCCCTCCCAGAGCTGGTCGTGCCCGCAGCAGCGCTCATCGGCCAGCACCTGGGGGGATATGCCCAGATGATTCAGAATGCGGATCCCGGAAAGGGCGATATCGATTCCCTCAAATCCGAGATCCTTGAACAGAACCCCATAATGCGGCACGCACCCCACAAAAAAAACGGTATCCGAATCCCCCGAGGTGCTGAGATCCCCGGTGAGCCATTCGAGACGGTTCTGGCCCCGGTCCGGATCGGCCATGATGCGCGCCCAGGTGTGGATCACATCCCCGTGGGTGCATGGCCCGGACGCGCCATCGGCGTAGGCGACCTTGCGAACATCGCGGATGAATTCCGAAAAACGGACGTCCGACGGGCACAGCTCGCTGCACCGCTTGCAGGTCAAACAGGACCAGAAAAGCGGGGATTCCACCAGGGCGTCGAACTGCCCGGACAACGCCGTTTCCACAAACCGCCGCGGGCTGGCAAACCCTTTGGTCTCCCATCGGGTGATCGGGCAGACCGCGCTGCATTTTCCGCATTCCAGGCAAAATCCGACGCTGTTGCGCCGGATCGCATCCTTAAGGTGTGTCATGGCGATGGCCGGTTCCCGTTGAGTCCATCCACAAAATGAGAAATCTTTTCCACAAGGCTCGCCCCGTCCCCCGCCCTGATATATTCGAGGGTCAGCTGGGAATCCTTGAAACCGAGCAGCCGCATCAGGGCCTTTGCCTGGGAAAATGCCGTTTCCGCTTTCCGGGACCCGAAATCGTAATGGCATTCCTCGGGGGCGCATCCCATCATCATCACCCCGGATGCACCCTGGGCAAAGGCCTTGAGGATGATCCCCGGATGCAGCCTGCCCAGGCACGGCACCCGTATCGGGCGGACCCCCGGCGGGTAGGCGCGGTGCACCCTTCCGGCGGCTTCAAGCCCGCTGTAGGCGTCCCAATTGCACGTAAACAGAATGATCTTTGGGTTTTCCAATGGCTCCGCCTTTTACCCCAATACCCCTTCAATCATCGCCGCCAGCTGGTCGTCGGTCATGGCCCCCATCCGGATGGCATTGGACGGGCACCGCGCCGCACAACTGCCGCAACCGGTGCAAATCACCGGATCGATCCGTGCGCTGGGGGGGACGGATTCCAGAATCTCGGCGGCACCGATTTCACAGGTTTCCACACAGGTACGGCAGGCCCGGCAGCGATCCGGGTCGACCACCGCCGGGACCCGGGGGCTCTTGGCATACGCGCGGCCGAACCATGCGGTCAAGCGGGCCGCGGCTGCAGGCCCGGCATACCGGTCCTCCGGAGCCGATTCGACGAGAAAAATACCCGGTCGGACGGCAACAATTCCGTCACCCCGCTTCCATCGGGTGCGGTTCGACGGATCCGCGCCTAGGGCCGCGATCAGGCGATCGGTTTCCCCCTCGGTTTCAGGACAGAGCAGGATTCCGGTCCCTTGCCAGGTGCGGCCGTTTCGCGATGCCGCATACCCATCCCCCGCATGCCGGACCCTGTCGGGGAGTTCCGCAATCCGGGTAGCGCCGATCCCCTGTCGGCCGAATTCGGCCAGGGCGTCCCGGGCGGCCCGGTTCTTTCCGGCGATCAGCACGGACGGCACAACAGCGGCAAGCGGCACCGGCGATGCAAGCGGGAGCCGGGCCTTTCCCACCGCGGCGGCAAGCAACGCCGTGGCCTTGGCCGTGGCTGCCCCCGGATCGTCTGCATGGGGCCAGGCGCACTGTTCGCGGATATTGACAAACCCATGGGCCTCGGGCGGCAAAAGGCCGGAGCGGCTTCCGGGGCCGGGTCGGTCCGGGCGGTTTTCAAGCACCCCGAGGTTTTGTTTGCAGCGGATGCGCTGGAACGTGCAGCTGGTGCAGGCCTGATCCGCCGCGCAGCAGGCGCAGGCCGCCATCACCACCCGATTGAGCGCATGGGACCTCACCGCGGTTTCAACCACCCCGGCCGCCTCATCCGAACAGGAAAACGCAAGCACCTGGGTGTGCACGACATTGGGCCAGTGCCCCGCCCGGTCGCACAGCCCCCGGGTATCCACGACCTTTGCGATCTGCTCTCCGCAGCAGCAGACAAACACCCCGATCCGGGGGGTTCCCTCCGGAGCACCGGCAGCGGATGGGACGGGATTCAGATCTCTTTGGGCAAAAACGCTAAACATCGCCTTTGCCGCAGCCGCAGACCCGGCCGTCGGATCGGTGTGCAACACCTGGACAACCCCCGGAAGAGCACCCAGCGGAAGCCCCGCAAGCCGTTGGGGATCATCGGCATACAGGACGGTACCCACGGAAAGCGCCGTCACCGATTCGGCTTGCAGGTGATCGACCGCCCCCGGTTTGCAGGCATGCACGCAGGCCATGCACTCGCTGCACGGACCGCAGGCCAGGCAGCGTTTGGCTTCGCAAACGGCCTGGGCTTGGGTATACCCCCGTTCGACTTCGGCAAAACCTTTAAGCCGCTGCTCCACGTCGAGCATCGGAACCGGTACCCGGGGCAGGGGAACCTTTTCGGATTCGCTCAGGGTTCTGCGGACCACGGGGCGCTTCGGTGCCGGTTCCCCCCCATCCCGTGCCGCCCCCCCCTTAAGATATCGATCGATGTCGGCGGCCGCCCGCTTTCCCATGCCGATGGCCTCGATGACCGCCCGCTGGTCCCGGGAGACCGCATCCCCTGCGGCAAAGACCCCGGGTCGGTCGGTCATAAACCCCGCGGGTTGCAGCCGGATCCGAAGATCCGGGGACATGCCCACCCCGTCGGTTCGATCCAGGATCCCGGCATCCGGCAGCTGACCGATGGCCGGAACCACCAGATCGCATTCCAGCAAAAATTCACTCCCTTTAACGGGCACGGGCCGGCACCGACCGCTGTCGTCGGGGTCCGCCAGTTTCATCCGGATACACTCCAGCCCCGTCACCCCGCTGCGCTCATCCCCGGCAACGCGGACCGGGGCCGTAAGAAACGCGATGGATACCCCTTCCTGCTCGGCCTCCTCGATTTCTTCGGGAAGCGCGGGCATTTCAATCCTGCTCCGGCGATACAGGATGCGGACATCGGAAAGCCCCAGCCGTTTGAGCGACCGGGCCGCGTCCATGGCCGTGTTGCCGCCCCCGAGCACCACCGCGCGGGTGCCGGTTCCGCGGCGGAGTGCACCGGCCAGTATGTTGGTGTAATCGGGATCGTCCAGTTTCTGGGACAGACGGATGGCCTTGAGAATCTCGATGCCGTGGACCACACCCGGCAGGCTCTCTCCGGGGATGTGCAGCGCCATGCTCCGGTGGGCGCCGACGGCCAGCAGCACGCCCCGGTAACCCATGGCAAACAGCTCGTCTATGGTGTGAACCCCACCGGCCCCGATGGCGGTGTTGAGCCGGATCTCCACCCCCAGGGATTGGATGCGGCGGTATTCCCGCTCGATAACCTGACGGGGAAGCCGGTATTCGGGAATACCGATCCCCATCATCCCGCCGATCACGGGCAGTTTTTCAAAAACCGTAACCCCGTATCCCAGCCTGGCCAGCCGGTCCGCGGCCGCCATTCCGGCGGGGCCGGCCCCCACCACCGCCACGCGCAAGCCGTTGGCCGGGGGCGGATCGGGTGCGGGCCGCTGTTTTTCCCCCTGTTCGAGCATCCGGTCGGATACAAACCGTTTGAGCAGGCGGATGGCCACCGGCGCATCGATTTCGGCCCGCCTGCAGTTGCGTTCGCACGGATGGGTGCAGACCCTCCCGCAGATTCCCGGAAAGGGGATGGCCGATTCGATCACATCCAGGGCTTCCTGAAAACGGCCCTGGGCGATCAAGGCAACGTACCCCTGAACCGGGATGCCGCCGGGGCAGGCATCGGTGCACGGGGCCGCCCCCTGTTTGTCGATCACGGCGCATCCGGGCTGCCCGCCCCCCGAAAGCCAGATGGCCTTCCGATCCGTGCCGGGCACGGTGACCGGGCACGCCTCCAGGCAGTCCCCGCAGGCCGTGCATTTGGTGATGTCCACATAGCGGGGATGCTGACGGATGGAGATCCGATAGGAACCGGGCCGGCCCTGGGCGGCGTCGGGTGCCGCCCCGGTCCAGAGACGGATACGGGGGTGCTTGGCAACTTCCAGCAGGCGTTGATTCGCCGCGATGGGGTCCGCACGCCCGGTCCCGGCGGGTTCCAGGAAGGGTGCAGGGGTGGAAAGATGCACCGGAATACCCGCATCGGCCAGGTCCAATGCCGCCTGGATTCCGGCCGGACCGGCACCGACGATAAGAACGGCGTTGTTCACCGGCCGCCCCCACCGGAGCGACGTTCAGGAGGAAGCTTCCGGTCTGCTTCGGTTCGAATCGAGTAGTTCTTTTCCTTTTTCATAGCCGGTATCAAAGGCTTTCAGGTTCAGATCCACGGTTTTGGGCGGCACGGATTCGGCAAGGGACCGGCGCATGGCGTCCCGGCTCACCACCCCGACCGCCGCGGTCCACAGGCCCAGCATCACGGTGTTGGCGGACCGGGAATTTCCCAGCCCCCCGGCGATCTCCGTAGCGGGGATGCCGTAAATGGCGATATCGCTCCGACGATCATCGGGAAGATTCACCAGCGCATCATCGATCAGCAGGGTCGCCCCGGGCGCCAGGCGGGGAACATACTTGTCGAACGCGGCCTGGGACATGATGATCGCGCTGGTCGGTTCGATGACGACCGGGTGATGGATCGGATCGCTGGCGATCACCACCTGGGATCCGGCGGCCCCGCCTCTGGCTTCCGGTCCGTAGCTCTGGGTAAAGCAGGCTTCCAGCTTGTCGTATAAGGCGGCCGCCTGGCCGATGATCCTGCCGGCGCTCATGATCCCCTGCCCCCCGAACCCGCCCAACTGCACTTCGGTCCGGGGGACCCGGTCCGTCCGGCGCTCGACCCGGGGCCTTTCATCAAGGGCTTTCTTTGCGCTCCCCCACCGCTTTTCGGCACCCCCGGCCAGATCGTCGATGGCCGCCTGCAGATCGGGTCGCGGCTGGCTCAAGAACTTGCCCTCGACGATCTCGCAAATCAGGCCCTTTTCATCCACCTTCACGGTCGCATCCTTGGGATGAACCTCATGCCCGATCCTGCCCACTTTCTGGTAATGCTTCATCAGCTCCAGCCCGCGCCGCCTCAGTTTCTGAGGATCGGTCCCGGTGCCTTCGGTATTCCAGCGGGCATAGGCGGTGGAGCAGGGGGCGATGATCTCGACAAAACTGAACCCCGGGTATTCCATGGCTTCCCGCAGGGTCCAGGAGAGGCGCCGGGCATGGAGCACCGTCCATCGGGCCACAAAGGAGGCCCCCCCGGCGGCGGCCAAATACGGTAGGTTGAACGGATACTCGAAGTTTCCATACTGGCTGGTCACCGCACGGGCATGGTGCGGGGTGGTGGGGCCCACCTGCCCGCCGGTCATCCCGTAATTGAAATTGTTCACGCAAATCACCGTGATGTCCAGGTTGCGGCGGGCCGCGTGGATGAAATGGTTGCCGCCGATGCCGGTGAGGTCCCCGTCTCCGGAAAAAACCACGACCTTGAGCTTGGGGTTGGCGAGTTTCAAACCGGTGGCGAAGGGAATCGCCCGGCCGTGGGTGGTGTGAAAGGAATCCAGGCGAAGGTAGCCGGCGACCCGGCCGGTACAGCCGATACCGGAGACCACCGACACCTTGTCCAGGTCCCATCCCCGATGTTGCTCCAGCCACTGAAGCGCGTTGATGAAGGTGGTCAATGCCGTACCCAGCCCGCACCCCTGGCACCAGATATGCGGCAGGCGCTCTCCCCTCAACAGCGGGTCCATGGGATGAAGGCCGGTGAGCCAATCGCTTTCAGCCGGGGGTTGGTAGCCGATATCCTTGAGCCGTTCACGATTGTTAAGATGTGTTTGGGCCATCGGATCGATCCCTTTCTCAGACGCTAAGGCTTGGGTGGGTTCACCCCTGCGGCCGCCCGGATGCAGTCCAGGACCTTTTCGGGCTCCAGAATCTCGCCCCCGGGGCGGTTGACCCCCATCACCCTGGCCCGGCCCCCGGCGCACCGCTCCACTTCACGGATCATTTGACCCATGTTGATTTCGGGTACCACAAAGGCGCGAATCCGCCGGGACAGCTCCCGGATCCGTTCTTCGGGAAACGGCCATACGGTGATCAACCGCAGGAGCCCGACCCGGATGCCTTCCTTCCGGGCCGTCTCGATGGGCCACAGGGACGTTCGCGCCGAAATTCCGTAGGATACGACCACGACCTGGGCGTCGTCGAGATGGGCTTCCTCGACCTGGATGATATCGTCCCGATGGTTGCGGATCTTGTTGACCAATCGTTCCAGGTTCCATTCCTGGGCGGCCGCGGTCATGACCGGATATCCCCGCTCATCGTGGGTCAGGCCCGTTACGTGAATCCGGTACCCCTCCCCCGCGATGGCCATGGGGGAGACGGCGTCTTTGGACCCCATATCGCGATAGATCCGGAAATGATCCGGGCTGACATCCCCCTTTCGCACCGCCGGGCGATGGATGATGTCGATCTGCTCGGGCGAGGGGATGACCACCTTTTCGGTCATGTGCCCGACCTCGGCGTCGGTCAGGACCAGCACCGGGGTTCGATATTTCTCGGACAGGTTAAACGCCCGGATGGTCAGATCGAAAAGCTCCTGGGGGGAGGAAGGGCAAAGCGCAATGACTTCATAGTCCCCATGGGACCCCCAGCGGGCCTGCATCATGTCCTGCTGACCGACCAGCGTCGGCAGCCCGGTGGAGGGCCCCCCCCGTTGGACGTTGACCAGAACGCAGGGGGTCTCCAGCATGATGCCCAGCCCGAAATTTTCCATCATCAGGGAAAACCCCGGACCGCTGGTGGCGGTCATGGATTTCACTCCCCCCCAGGATGCCCCCAGGATGGCATTCATCGAAGCCAGTTCGTCTTCCATCTGGATGTATACCCCCCCCACCTGGGGCAGGCGGGTGGACATCTGTTCGGCGATTTCGGTGGCGGGGGTGATGGGATAGCCGGCAAAAAACCGGCAGCCGGCCAAAATGGCCCCTTCCGCTGCGGCATGATCCCCCAGCAAAAAATGTTCCCCTGTCAGAAGACCCCGGTGTTCATTCATGATTCTGCCCGGCCTGGCTTTGTTGCGGCTCGAGGTCCGACGTCAAAGACGGACCGGCCTCCACGTAAATTGCAAAATCGGGGCACAGCAGCATGCACAGACCGCAGTCGAGGCACTGCGAATCTGCTGAAATCATCGGCAAGTGATACCCCTTGGCATTGGTTTGCTCCGACATGGTCAGAATCTTTCGCGGGCAAAACTCGACGCAAAAACCGCAGCCTTTGCAGCGCTCGGGGATCAGATGGACGATGCCTTGGGGAACCCGGATGCGGTTTTTGTCGAGGGGTTGTCTCCAGAATTTCACTGTTGCGCCTCACTCCGTGAATCAGAAGGGTTTAACGGTTCCGGAAAAAGCAGCATCCTGGAAAATCGGACCGAAAAATGATTATATCGGCTCAAATGAAATTGTCAAAATATTTTTTCCCTCCGCCCCGCCTCAAGGCTTGACCAGGTCGATCAAGCGCGCGGCGATGCTTTCATGAAACAGCAGCCCCCGGGGGGTCAGCGCGCAGCACCCCTTGGAGCGGACGATTTTGCCTTCGGTTTCCAGTTCGTTGAGCACCCCGGCGAACATGGCGTGAAAGTCGACACCGAAGGTTTCATCAAACCCCTGGGTATCGATCCCCTCTGCGGTTCTGAGCCGAAGGTAGAGCGCCTCGATCATCTGCTGCTCCCGGGTGAGGATTTCACCCCCGGCTGCCGGATGCCGGCCGGCGGAAATTTCCCTGAGATACCGGGCCGTATCGGCATGATTCCACTGTCGCTGGGGCGCCAGGTAGGTATGCGCGGAGGGCCCCAACCCGATGTAGGGCGAAAATTCCCAGTATTTCCGGTTGTGCCGGGAGGTCTTGTCCGGCGCCCCGGCAAAGTTGGAAACCTCATAGTGCAGGTAGCCCGAGCCGATCAGGTACCCCCAGGCGGTCTCCATCTGCCGGGCCACCTGCCCATCGGTCAAGGGGGCAAGCCGGCCGCTTTCCCGCAAACGGGTCATGGGGGTTTCCGGTTCGAAGCTCAGGGCATAGCAGGAGAGATGATCCGGTCCGAGCCCCACGGCCTTTTTCAGATCATCCATCCAGTGCCGCCGGGTTTGCCCCGGGATGCCGAATATCAGGTCCAGGGTGAGATTTTCAAACCCGGCGTTGCGGGCCGCTTGGACCGCCGCTTGGGCATCCGCCCCGCTGTGCAAACGGCCCAGCGTAGCGAGAAGTTCATCCCGAAAGGATTGCACCCCGATGCTGAGCCGGTTGATGCCGGTTTCCCTGTAGGCCGAAAGCCGCTTGGCATCCACCGTACCGGGGTTCACCTCCAGGGTGACCTCGGCGCCGTCGCGGATGGAAAAACAGGCGTAGAGCTGCTCCAGGATGCGCCGAATCTCCAAGGGATCGAGCACCGATGGGGTCCCTCCCCCGATGTAAACCGAATCAAAGGCCAACGGCAGCCCCTGCCGGAGCGTCATCTCCTTGCAGAGCGCATCGATAAAAACCGGCTTGAGGGTCAGCTCGGTTATCGAATAAAAATCGCAGTAGAGGCACTTTCGGATGCAGAAAGGAATATGAATGTAGATTCCCCCGTCGGTGGGGATGCCCTCGGGGGTCGGATGCCGGAAGGTGTTTCCTTCCAGCGGTGTGGGGGAATTCATCGATCTCGGTTCACGGGCGCTTTTCGCCGGCCAGTTCCATTCCCAGGTGCAGGGCCTCGCGGTTGATCTTTAGGAAGCTTTCCGGAATCCGGTTCTGGAGCACCCGCATGATCGAATCGGCACGAACCAGTTGGGTCAAAGCGATCACCGCGCCCAGCATGCAGATGTTGAGCACGATGGGTTTTCCGATTTTTTCGATCACCGTTGCATACATGGGCAGTTCCACCTGCCGGGCGTCCACCTTGCGTTCGGTTCTGACGTAGCGGGTGTCGGTCAGCAGCATCCCGCCGGGTCTGATGATGGCGCTGTACTTGTTGTAGGCCTGCTGGGTCAAGCAGACCAGCACATTGGGTTGAAAGACCTTGGGAAAGAAGATCTCCGAATCGGCGATGATCACATCGGTCCGGGTGGCCCCACCCCTGGCTTCGGGTCCGTAGACCTGGGACTGGACGGCATTAAGATCCTCATACAGCACGGCGGCTTCGGCCAGTATGATGGCCGCGGTGATCACCCCCTGCCCCCCCGACCCCGAAAAAACCATCCTGCACCGTTCCATTACCCCCGTCCTTTCATCGCTTTTTGAATGACCTGGTCGTACTCGGCGCAATATTCCGGAAGCTCCTTCTGGACGAATATCCCCCGCTCGATCAGACTCGGATCCTCCTGTTTGGCTTTGGATCCCATCGGCGTGGTGCGCGCCCGGTAATAGTCCATCATCTCCACCGCTCCGCCGACCCGATTTTTTCGACCGAAATAGGTGGGGCACTGGGACAGGACTTCCACCACCGAAAACCCCTTGTGTTCGATGGCCTTTTTGATCACATCGGTGGCCTGCTGGACATGGTAGGTGGTGGTCCGGGCCACGAAGGTGGCCCCGGCAGCCCGGGCCAATTCCACGATGTCAAAGCCTTGATCGATGTTGGTATAGGGGGCCGTGGTCGCGGAGGTCCCGTATCCGGAAAGCGGCGAGTACTGCCCCCCGGTCATGCCGTAGGTGCGGTTGTTCATGACGATGGCGGTGATGTCGATATTGCGCCGGGCCGCATGGATAAAATGGTTGCCCCCGATGGCCAGCGCATCCCCGTCCCCCATGGGGACGATGAGGGTCAGTTCGGGACGGCTCAACTTGACCCCGGTGGCAAATGCCAGGGCCCTGCCGTGAATGGTGTGCAGCGTATGCACATCCACATACCCGGAAATGCGGGAGGAACACCCGATACCCGACACCATCACGATATCGTTTTTTTTGAGGCCCAGCTGCTCAAAGGCCCGGAGAAGGCCGTTGAGAACGGTTCCGTGCCCGCATCCGGGGCACCAGAGGTGCGGGAAAAATTTCTCCCTGATGTATGCTTTGATGGCCATGGATCAGACCCCTTTTCCCTGTATGAGTCGAAGAATGTTGCGGATGTCCCCGCCGGTGATGAATTCGCCGTCGATCCGGTTGGCCAGAAAGACCTTGTCGGGCGCATCCACGGCCGATTTTACCGCATGAAGGATTTGCCCCATGTTCATTTCCACCACCACCACGTATTTGGCGCGGGCGCAGGTGGCACGGACAAGATCCGCCGGAAAGGGCCAGAGGGTTTGAAGCTCCAGAAGCCCCAGGCGCTCGCCCAAGGGTCTTCGGCTTTCCACCACATGCCGCGCGGAGCGGGCCGAGGATCCATAGGAAATGAGCACACAGTCCGCGTCGTCGAGATAAAACGCCTTGTGCCTGGCGATCTGCTCGACATGGTTTTCGATCTTGTCGGTCAGGTGGCGGAGAAGCCCGTGGACCACCTGGGGATTGGTGGACGGAAACCCCCACATATCGTGGAACAGTCCGGTGACATTATACCGGTGCACCCCCCCGAAATCGGACATGGGCAGCCGGCCGTCTTCACGGGGAAGATAGGGGTGATAGTCGACCCCCTCGGGAACCGAGGTTCTCAAGCGCCCCACCAGGGGAATCTCCCCGGGCTCGGGGATAAACACCCGTTCGCGCATGTGCCCGACGACCTCGTCGAAAAGAAGAACCACCGGGGTGCGATAGGTCTCGGCGATATTGAAGGCTTCCACGGTGATACCGAACACATCCTGGTGGTTGGAGGCCGTCATGGCCACGATGGCATGATCGCCGTGGGTTCCCCACCGGGCCTGATTCACATCCCCCTGGCTGACGTGGGTGGGAATCCCTGTGGACGGGCCGCCCCGCTGGACATCGACGATGACACAGGGAATTTCCGCCATGATGGCATACCCGAGGGCTTCCTGCATCAACGAAAACCCCGGACCGCTGGTGGCGGTCATCACCTTGTGACCGGTCAGCGACGCACCGATGATGGCGCACATGGAGGCGATCTCGTCTTCCATTTGGATGAATTTTCCGCCCCGCTGGGGAAGCCGAGCGCTCAACAGCTCGGCGATTTCCGTGGACGGCGTGATCGGATAGCCGGCAAAAAATTCGAGCCCTGCATAGAGCGCGGCTTCCACACAGACTTCATTGCCTTGGAGAAATTTTACGATCTGTCCCATGGGTCAACCCTGTTCCGTTTCGATTTCAATGGCCAGATCCGGGCATCGGTATTCGCACAACTTGCAGCAGATGCAATCTTCGGGGCGGGCAGCAACAACCTTATCCTCTTTATCGAGCTCAAGAACCTTTTTCGGACAGAAATGCACGCAGATGCCGCACCCCTTGCACCATTCCCGGTTGATGCAATGGCCCTTTAGCTTCGGTTTTGCCATTGAAACGCCCCCCTTATCCTCACCCGGATGAAAACCGCTTTCTTTAAATGAACCCCCCCGCCGCAAGCAGCGGGGTATCAATCGGAAATTTTTCAGCGCCCCTCGGAGCGGGGAACTTGTCCGCCTCCGGAGGACTTGTCCGCCTCTGGAGGACCCGTCCGCCTCCGGCGGATTAAATTGCATACCCTCAGGATCCATGTCAAGGCAAAGACGATTTCTTTCTATCATATGAGCCTTGCAAGGTCCATGCGATTCTTTTATGATGGGGTGTCGTGGGGCGTACGCCCCATTAAAAATTTCCGATATGGATGGGGATATGACACGGGTAAACGATCTTGTTTTGGTCTATTTTGAGGACAAACCCCTTGTTTTCGCCCGAATCGAAGATATCTCTCCGGATATCAAACCGAACTGGTATCACCTCAGACTGCTGATTCTCCAGGTTCCGGTTCAACAGGTCACCTGGATACTCAGGGATGCCTACATCAACGGCGAAACCTTCACCATGAACGGAAAGAAAATGCGGCTGGAACGGGTGGTCTCCCCCGACCCCGAACAGACCGCCCCCACCGACGGTACCGTGATCATGGCCGATAAGCCCGCCGGAAAATCCGCTACCCGGACCGGGGCAAAGATCATTTCAATTACGGACGCAAAGAAAAAATAAGCCGCGTATGCCGGCACCCCCCATAGAGAAAATCGTGCTTTCCGCCTCTCGAAGAACCGATATTCCGGCCTTTTACATGGACTGGTTCATGGAGCGGATCGAAAAGGGAACCTTTCAAGTCGTCAATCCCTACAACCGCCGCGTGTCCACGGTTTCCGCCGCACCCGAAGCGGTTCACACCATCGTCTTCTGGTCCAAGCAGTTCGGTCCTTTTCTTAAGGGAAATTACGGTAAACGGTTAAAAGAAAAAGGATATCATCTCTACTTCAGCTTCACCATCAACTCAACCGATCTTCTGCTGGAGCCGAACCTGCCGCCCCTCACCGACCGGCTGGACCAGTTGACCATGCTCTGTGAACGCTTCGGCCCCCAAGCCGTCGACTGGCGGTTCGATCCCATCTGCTTCTATCGCAAAGACGACGGGGGCATCTGCAACACCCTGGGGGATTTCGAAAGGATCGCAGCCGCGGCGGGAAGCTGCGGGGTACGGCGCTGCATCACCAGTTTCATGGATCATTACCGGAAAATCGAACGGCGGGTCAAATCCCTAAACGGCTTTCGGTTCCTCGACCCTGCCCTGGAGGAAAAAAAGGCCGTCCTAGTGAACCTGAATCGGATTTTACAAGCCGGGGGTCTGACGCTTTTTCTTTGCTGCGAAAAACAGCTGTTGGCCTCCCTCCCGGCATCGGCCGGCATCCGGCAAAGCGCCTGCATCCCGAATCACCGGTTGAAACAGCTTTACGGCGGAACCCTGTCGATGGATCCGGACAGGGGCCAACGCACCGGGGCGGGGTGCGGTTGCCGGGTGTCGTTTGATATCGGCTGCTACGACCTTCACCCCTGCCCCCACAATTGCCTGTTCTGCTACGCCAATCCCGCCCGGTGGAGCCGCCGGGGGCAAGCGTAAGATTTCTCTATTTTTCGGAATGCGCGAGCACTTCGGCCGGAACGACCCGAAATGCCGCCTCCCCCGGCGGCTGCCAGAACATTTCCAGGCCGGCGGTCCCTTTCCGCTGGAAGTAATCGATCTTCAGCGGGTACCATCCGGCACGCGGGGCGTGCACCGTTGCCGGGGATGAAAACCGCGCGGCATGCTGGTCCGGGTCGTCGATAATCATTTTCCCATCCACAAAAACCCGGACCCCGTCGTTTGATTTCATCAGCAGCCGGTAGTCGCCGGGGGGATCCAGCCGGATATAACCGGTCATCCGCACCCCGACCCCCTGCTTTTCCCCGCTGTCAAACACTTCACCCCGGCCGAAGTCATGATTCAGAAAAGGGATGGGTTTGCCGGGCTTGGATCCGCTCAAGGCCTTTCCATCGGCCAGCATCTTATCGACATGCCGCCAGAATCCGTAGAGGTAGACAACCGAAAGACCGGGGGTGAGCCCTTCTGAATTCAGCGGAAGCACTTTCGCTTCGTCCGCGGCAAACCCGGTGGTCTCCGGACCGCCGAACCCCCCGCAAAGGGCCGTCAGCGACAACACCATCCCCCAAAGGAGGACCTTTTTTCCCAACGTGTATGGTTCGGATCTCATGTGACTTTCCTTTTTTTAAATCAACCGGCACACAAATTCGGCCGCCTGCCGCGCCCCCCCGGTGCCGGACCGCCGGACCCGAGGCAGGGCGAAAAGCTCGGCAAGATCCTCCAGCCATCGGCCCTCCTCAAAGGCCTCGGCGGTGATCCCCCGGCCGTGCATCCGGGATTGGATAAATTCCCCAAGCACCCGGGACTCGCGGAAAACAGGCCGGGTAACGTATAGAAACGGGACACCGGCATCGAACACCTCGGCAAGGGTGCTGTAGCCGACTTTTCCGACGACAAGATCCGCCGCCCCGATGAGGTCCGGATGATAAAACGATGTATGGTGGGGCAGTTCCACCACATTGCCCTCCCGTTTTGGGCTCTGCCTGCTCCCGGAAATGACGACGGTCGTGTCCGCAATGTCTCTGAATTGTTCTTGAATCGAATATTCCCGGGGGATGCCCCCCATGGTGACGTGAACCATCCGATGGTCTTGGGGGATACCCAGCGCCCCACGGATTTCGTCACGGGGTCTGCGCGGGGTACGGCTCATCGGCGAAACGGTGAGATCGGCCCGGGCATACGGGCGGCACACCGGCTCGGTTTGGATGCGATACTCGGCGCTTTCAAACAGCGGCCCCAGCAGATCGATGACGGTTGCAAAGCCCGGTTCGATCCCGAGATACGCCTGGTAAATCCAGTCCCAGGTAAAATTTTCAACCAGCACCGCGGGTATCCCGGCCGCCTTTCCGACGGCGATTCCCATGGGGGATATATCGCAGAGGATCAGCCGGCAGCCGCTTTCCTTGAGGATCTGCGCGACGGCCCGGATTTTGGCCGGATCAAACGGAAAAAAGTCCTTCAGATCCGCAACCGTCTGTTTGAGATCTTCCCGGAAAGGGGTTTGTTGCCGCAACCCGATATCCACCGGCATCGGATGATAGCGGAACCCGTCGGACAGGGTCTCGTGGAAAAACCAGGCGGGTACCGTGGTAAAGATCTCAAAACCAACCGATGGAATGATCCGCCGGATCGATTCCATCAAAGCACCGGCACGGGCCGCATGCCCGAACCCATGGGAAGAAATGAAAACGGCGATCGAACGGGTCATACCAAAGATTCCTCGCGGCCAACCGAATCCAGTCGATCGCCATGGGGCGGAAAGGTCCTTGCCTTCCCAGCGGCCGCATGCCTGCGGCCGGGGATTGGTTTTCTCGCCGCCTGGGTTTATCGACCGGCTCCCAACTGATCAATAATAGGGATCGACCCTTGCCTGTCAAGACCCGGCCGCCCGTGCACCATCGGATGCAGGACCGGTCCTCCCGACTGCCCGCGCCCCGGCCAAGGGGTCTTCGTTGGGCAGGCACAAGCGGCAGGAGGCCGGTTGGAAATAATTTCACCCCGCCTCCGGCGGATTGAACCCTTCACCGCGGTATGCTATGACCCCTGGAGTTCAATAACCCACAAGGAGGATGTATGGAACGGATCGGATTTATTGGAATCGGACTGATGGGCGGGCAAATGGCAAAGCATCTTCTCGCTGCCGGGCACCCGTTGACCCTCTGGAACCGGACCCGGGAAAAGGCCGGAGCGCTGCTGGACGCCGGCGCCCGATGGGCGGACTCCCCCAAAGCTTTGGCCCAGGCATCGGATGTGGCCATCACCATGGTCACGGATTCCGCGGCCTCCGAACAGGTCATTTGCGGGCCGAAGGGCATCCTGGAAGGGGCCCATTCCGGATTGACGATCATCGACATGGGCAGCATCGCACCGGAAATGTCCCGCACCATCGCGGAGCGGGCCCGGGGAAAAGGGGTTCCCATGCTGGATGCGCCGGTCACCGGAAACCCGAAGGT
>ENA-OSEO01002581-OSEO01002581.1-sediment-metagenome-genome-assembly--contig:-NODE-2581-length-24740-cov-4.763086_pt1 | contig 24740 bp, 23 predicted proteins | sample MGYA00237883_ERZ534232 | MGnify/ENA metagenome assembly ERZ534232
CAGAGCACGCCGCTGAACGAAAAGACGCTCGGCACCTGCGACGCCGTCCTCATCGTCACCGACCACCGCAACGTGGATTACTCCCTCGTCGCCAAACACGCGCCACTGGTCATCGACACCCGGGGGATCTACCGCGCACCGCTTCCTAATGTGGTTAAGGCATGACCCGCCGAAATGAACCACAGAAATGAACCACAGAACAATTACCGTCTTGGACGGCGACTGACCACACCAAGAAGCCATCCTTATCCCATCAATCCGAAGCTATTCGCTGACCTCAGGGCACCGACTCATTCGGCGCATCGTCATACTGACTTATGCGGGTTCCACTGCACGATGACATAGGTACTCGTCGTGGCTTTGTATGCTTGGAACGCTCTATTGAGAAAGAAAAAGTGCTCTTCCAGGTCTCTTCCCTGTTGGATACATTTTCTGAGCATTTCCCAGTGAGAGTCTTTTGTATGCACCCGAAAGACATTCGAGAGATGTGTAGAAAAATAAGGGGAACTGAACTTCCAATCTGAGATGCGATTGGGATCGAATTGATGATAATTGAGCGCTTATCATGTTGTAATTATTAGAGGTGGCGATGAGAATTGGAGAATTTTTGACATCGATTGGGCCGGAGAAGTTTTTCGATCCTACAGATGAGCATCGGGCTCTGCGCAAAATGGTCCGACAGCTATCGGCATCAGAGTTGGAGCCTTATGCCGCCCGTGATGATGAATCCGAACAGTTCAACGAAAAATTGTTCCGCCGATTCGGCTCTGAGTTCAATCTGTTTGGACTGACTGTGCCGGCTGATTTGGGAGGCGCCGGCCTCGATCCCGTTGCGTCGGTGCTCGTCACCGAGGAGCTTTCAGTCGTAGACGCCGGTTTCGCCTTGTCATACATGGCCCATGAGGTCCTGTTTGTTCACAATTATTTCCAGGGCGCCTCACCGGAGCAGATCGAACGGGTGCTGCCTCGTGTCCTCGATGGTTCCTGGATTTCCGGAATCGCCATGACCGAGCCGGAAGCCGGAACCGATGTTCTGGGAATGCGCACGACGGCTCGACGTACCGCCTCCGGATACATCCTCAACGGGGTGAAGCAGTTTATAACCAATGCCGGACCGGGAGACATCTTCATCGTATATGCCAAAACCGGTTCAGATGACAAATCCATCAGCGCATTTCTTGTTGAGACAGATCGAAAAGGCGTATCGATCGGAAAGCCGGAAAAGAAACTCGGCATGCGCACTTCGCCCACGGCGCAATTGGTATTCGATGAAGTCGTTGTTCCATCCGAGAACATTGTGGGAGCTGAAGGTCGCGGTTTAGTCCACATGATGCGGAATCTGGAAATCGAACGGGTGGTTCTGGCGGCCCAGAGCCTCGGAATCGCGCGGCGCTGCCTGGAGGTGGGCGCCACTTACGCCATCACACAGCGCAAACAGTTCGGTCAACCGCTCAGTCATTTTGGGCAAATCCAGAAGATTCTGGCCGAAGGATTCGCAGACTTTCAGGCTGCGCGGGCTTTGGTTTATGCGGTGGCCCATCAGATCGATTTCAACGAGCGACGCAGCGCCGGTGCCGCTGCCGCTAAGCTGATGGCGGCGCAGATGGCGGAGCGCGTGGGACGTGACATCATTCAGGTTCTGGGAGGATATGGTTACACACGGGAATATCCCGTGGAGCGCCTGTACCGTGACGCCATTCTCATCAGCATCGGCGGCGGGACCAATGAAGCGATGGAGAAGAATCTGGTGAAGGATATGGCACTCTGTTTTAAAGATCAGTGAGCATTAGATGATGAAATAGGGGTCCGACCATGAACAATCCTAATGTTTTGATGGAAGTGAACGATCATGTGGCCGTGATGACCATCTCTCGGCCGGAGGCACTGAACGCGATTAATCAGAATCTCTTGCTGCAAATGGAAGCAGCGATCGAGAATATCGAGGCAGACCATCAGATTCGAGTGTTGGTGATCACCGGAGCCGGCCGGTCGTTTGTGGCGGGGGGTGATATCGCTTCGATGTCCAGAATGGATCCCTTTGAGGGACGGGCGTTCGTCCAGTTGGGACAACGGATTCTGGGCCGAATCGAAAACTCGCGGATGCCGGTTCTGGCAGCTGTGAACGGTTTTGCTCTGGGTGGCGGCTGCGAGTTGGCTCTGGCCTGTGACATCCGGTATGCCTCGGACCGGGCGACGTTCGGCCAGCCCGAAGTCAACCTGGGGATCACACCAGGATTTGCCGGTTCACAACGCCTGGCCCGGATCTGCGGGCCGGGTGTGGCCAAAGATCTGGTGCTCACGGGCCGGATCATTGATGCGCAACAGGCGCTAAAGATCGGTTTAGTTACGGCGGTGTATCCAGCGGATGAATTACTGTCGAGAGTTGTGGAGACAGCGGCTTTAATTGCATCTCGATCTCCGGTGGCGGTTCAGATGGCCAAGTCGGCGATAAACAGAGGATATGATTCGACTTTTCAGACAGGAAGTCAGTACGAGGTCGAAGCATTCGCCCTCTGCATGTCGCACGCCGACTCGAAGGAAGGGTTGCGCGCTTTTCTGGAGAAGCGGAAGCCAAAATGGAGTTCTTGAATTGCTGTACATCGTGCAACCTTACACTCAAACAGGGAGGTTCCAATGATCAGCTCTCATGCCGTGGTCAAAACAGACCGGGTGAGCCAGGATGCAGAGATACGTGAATTTGCCGTGATCGCTGAGGATGTGACCATCGGTCCTCGATGTATCATCCACCCGCATGTTGTAATCGAATCGGGCGTCGTGCTTGAGGAGGAGGTCGAGATTTTCCCCGGCGCTGTGATCGGAAAAGTGCCCAAGGGCGCGGGGGCGACGGCGCGAACACCTTCATTCAAGCAAGGTGTAAAGATTGGCCGCTGTACCTCCATCGGGCCGCATGCAGTCATTTTTCAGGACGTCGTGATCGGCCAAAACTGCCTGATCGGCGATGGCGCGTCGATTCGCGAGCAGTGCGCCATCGGCGACTATTCTCTGATCAGCCGCTATGTCACCATCAACTACAACACGACGGTCGGACATCACACCAAAATCATGGATCTGACCCACATCACCGGCAACATGAAAGTGGGGAACAATGTGTTCGTCAGCATTCTAGTGTCGACCACCAATGACAATGCCATCGGCACCCAGGGCTACCGGGAAGAGGAGATCCGCGGCCCGCAAATCCAGGACGGTGCCATGATCGGTTGCGGGGCCAAACTGCTGCCCGGGGTGGTCGTCGGATCGGGATCCATCGTGGGTGCCGGTGCGGTCGTAACAAAAGATATCCCGAATGGAAAGCTGGCGATCGGCATGCCGGCTAGAGTGATACGTGATGTATGAGAAGATTTCACATACCGGGTGATTAAACGATGTCGTTAAATTTATGCAAAATCATTGCGTTACCCAAAAACACCGATCCCCGCGGTAACCTAACCTTCATTGAAGGCGGGGTTCATGTGCCATTTCTTATTCAGCGGGTTTACTATTTGTACGATGTGCCTGGAGGAGCAGAGCGGGGGGGGCATGCCCACAAAGAACTCCACCAGTTAATAATCGCCATGTCCGGCAGTTTTGATGTGGTTCTGGACGATGGATCGGAGAAGAAACGTTTCCACCTCAATCGTTCATATTTCGGTCTCTATGTTTGTCCGATGATATGGCGTGAGTTGGATAACTTTTCTTCTGGATCGGTATGCATGGTGCTAGCCTCGAATCGTTATAATGAAAACGATTATTACCGCGAATACGCAGATTTTCTAAATGTCATCCACGACAGGAGCAATTCAAGTAGCTTTCATGGATCATAGGCAAGTTATGAGAATTCCGTTCCTTGAGCTGCTGCCAGCATATCGTGAGTTGCAGTCGGAATTGGATGCGGCCTTCCATCGAGTCATGGCCTCGGGACAATACTTACTAGGGCCGGAGCTGGAGTCTTTTGAAGCGGAATTTGCCGCCTATTGCGGTACTCGGGAATGTGTGGGGGTGGGTAGTGGATTGGATGCCCTCCTCCTTATTCTGCGTGCCTGCGACATCGGGCCGGGCGATGAGGTGGTCGTCCCTGCCCACACGTTCATTGCCACCTGGCTGGCGGTGACGTTCACCGGGGCACGGCCGGTACCGGTGGAGCCGGATCCGAGAACATTCAACCTTGACCCAGAGCGACTCGATGTGGCGATCACACCTAAGACCAAAGCCGTCATTCCAGTTCATTTGTATGGCCATCCGGCGGATATGGATGCCATCACAGCCACTGCCCGCCGTCACGGCATACTAGTAATTGAAGATGCCGCTCAAGCACACGGTGCCTCATACCGTGGCAGGCGATGCGGAGGACTCGGAGACGCTGCGGGCTTCAGTTTCTACCCCGCTAAAAACCTTGGGGCTTTCGCTGATGCAGGCGCCGTGACTACAAATTCTGGCAAGCTGGCAGACAGGATCCGAACGCTGCGGAATTATGGTTCGCGAAAAAAATATTACAATGAATGCATCGGGTACAACTCACGAATGGACGAGTTGCAGGCCGCCATGCTGCGGGTAAAACTTCGATATCTCGATGAATGGAATGAGCGGCATCGGACTATTGCCCGAGAATATAGCAAACTACTGGCAGAAACGCCCGACCTTCTACTCCCTCAGGTTGCCGAATGGGCTGAGCCGGTATGGCACCAGTTTGTGATCCGCCACCCCAAGCGAGATGAATTGAAAGATCAGCTTGCCGCACAAGGAATCGACACACTGATCCATTATCCTGTACCCCCACACCTTTCGAAAGCTTATGCATTCATGGGATTTGACAGCGGTGCCTTTCCTGTGACTGAGGATATCGTACGAACAGTTTTGAGCATGCCGATTGGCCCACATCTCACGACGGAACAATGTCACATTGTGACCAATGCTGTCAGATCAAGAGGATTCATTTAAGCATTTTTTAGCGTTGAGAAAACACCCAGCTTAGTGGATAAATCACTTAATACTGCAAAAGTTTTCAAAGAGTCCGAAGGACAGCGGGCAGCGGAAGAGAATCAAACAGAAAATGCTGCCGCAGCGCCCGATGCCTCCGATGTGCTAGACGATTCTTGCTCTGCTTCAGGTTACCGCGAGGTCCTTAAGGCGACGTCGATCACCGGCGTTTCATCGCTTGTCCAAATACTCTTGCGTATGGTGAAATCCAAGGTGATCGCCGTTGCCGTGGGGCCGACGGGCATAGGGATGTTCGGAGTATTAACCTCCGCAACCGGACTCATCAGCACCTTAGTCGGTTTGGGAATTAACAGCAGCGGTGTCCGGCAGATAGCGGCCGCCGACGGGGATGAGGGCCATACGGCCCGGGTAGTCCGCACATTGCGGCGCACTTCGTCGGTGCTGGGACTTTTGGGAACAATTGTTGTGCTGATCTTTGCAAAGCCGATCGCCCGACTCACGACCGGCTCTGAGGAATATGCCGGCTATTTGATGCTGTTGGCACCTTTGATTTTTTTCACAACGGTCAACGGGGGGCAGATAGCGCTGCTACGCGGGCTTCGACTCATCTCGACCCTGGCGCGACTCAGCATCATCGGGGCGGTTGTGGGGACTGGACTGGCTGTACCGTTCGTGCTCATCTTGGGACTGGACGGCATCGCGCCGGCCATGCTGGTGACTGCTGCTGTTACATTGGGGGCATCTTGGTTTTACGCAAGGCAGGTCAAGATACCCGATGTTACTCTGACCCCCGGCCAGTTTAGAGACGAGGTGGGCAGACTGCTTGGGTTGGGAGTGGTCTTTCTCTTGACGGGTGTCCAAACAAATGCGGTTCAGTTCACAATCAGAACAGTACTGCTATATCTAACCGACCTCGTGACCGTCGGCCAGTTCCTTGCAGCGGCCATGCTGTCTCATGTGTACGTCGGGTTTGTCCTTCAGGCGATGGGTATGGACTACCTTCCCCGACTAACCCGCAACCATCACGACGCGAGATCTTGCAACCGGCTGGTCAACGAGCAGACTGAGGTTGCGTTGCTCGTGGCCGGCCCAGGTATTGTGGCCTTGGCAGTTTTTGCACCCTTGCTGATCCCGGTTTTTTACAGTGCTCAATTTTCAGCCGCCATCGAGGTGTTTCGATGGCAGTGTCTGGGAGTCTTGATTAAAGTAGCGAGTTGGCCGATTGGATTCGTGCTCATCGCTAAGGGAATGCGCCGGACGTACCTTGTCACCGAGACGGTATCGAATGTCTTGTATCTGGCTATTTTCTTCATCTTTGCTAAAACATTTGGTTTGATCGGGGCGGCGCTTGCATATGCGGCTCTTTACCTATTCTATCTAGCCATGGTGTTGATTCTGGTTCACAAGGTCACTGGATTCTGGTGGTCAGCCTGCGCACAGACTGTACTTGTCACTACTGTTGCATCATATGTCAGTACGCTGGCGATAAATGCGTGGGTACCCAGTCCGTGGGGCGCGATTGCCGGTTTCTGCTTAGTTATTGCCACTTGCCTATGGGCTTACCATCAGCTATGCCGACGTCTTGACTTGCCGCTTGCACGAGTCGTCGTCCAGAAACTCAAGCAGATCACCCAGCGTACACCATTCCGGAGAGGGTGAACCGGTGGGAGCTCAGAAAAATGATCGCCCGCTGGTCACGTTTGCACTTTTCGCATACAACCAGGAGCAGTACATTCGGGAAGCAGTCCAGGGCGCATTTTCACAGACGTACTCGCCTCTGGAAATCATCCTTTCCGATGACCACTCCGCTGATCGAACTTTCGATATCATATTGGAGATGGCCGCCGGCTACGGCGGTCCCCACCAGGTCCGCGTGCGGCGCAACGAAGAGAACTTGGGAATAGCCGGCCACGTGAACATGGTCATGGCCCAAGCGGCGGGTGAATTGGTGGTGATGGCTGCGGGTGACGACGTGTCGATTCCTTCAAGGACGGCGCGTTTGTTGTCCCTCTGGCTGAAGGAAGAGAGAAAACCGGACGGACTCTTCTCGGGTTATACGGCTGTGTCGGCGGGTCGATGCAAAACCGTCAAACCCACTGGGAATTACTCAATCGATTATTGCTTCCATCACACGGCACTCAATCTACTAGGTGCCACCGCTGCATGGACCAGGCGGCTCTGGGAAACATGGGGGCCTCTTCCTGCGGATGGCTTGTGCGAAGATCGGAACCTTTCTTTCAGGGCACTACTGGGGGGCGGTCTAGCGTACACCCCCGAAGCAATGGTGCGGTACCGCTCATCGGCCAAACCGGCGCTCTCTGGAGATGCCCAATGGCTCACTAGAACACTCTGGAGATGGAAGCGCGAGCTTCACTTCTACGATGACTATGCTAAAGATCTTCATGCGGCAGGGAAAATGGAGAAACAGACCGTCGATACGGATAAATTGCTCAACCTGCTCTCTCAACGTAAAGCGCTCCTAGCCTGCGACTGCCAACTTCTTGCCGGCAGCAGGAAAGATATTCTGCGTTATTGTCTCAGATTGCTTTTCAATAAGGCCTGGCTCGATGCCAGTGTAAGAAGCCGAGTGTATATTGTATTGACTCTCGTCCGTTGGTGCGTGCTGCGCACAAAGAATACCCCCACTCTCGACACTCGGAATCATCGTGCACTGCGTGGATAAGTTTCTAGTGTGGGAGCTGCCAATGTTGCCCTCCTCATTTGACCATCAAGAGGCAGGTCATTTTTTAGGATGGAGCGAAGTTGCGTGTTTACACGAAACTGACATTTGGCTATCAGATACACAACGCATTACTCGGGCGAGCAAGGGCCTCCGAATATTTGAGTGTACAAATTCGACATCAGCGGCATGTGAATGAACCGAACGTTCGTATTTTGGTTCTATTGGGGGGCGGAGATCAGGGTTTTTGTCTTCAGTGGGCTTATCGATTACCTTTTAGATTATGGAGAAGTTATTGTCTGCGCGAGGTTCCTAAATCAGGACCTGATGTCATCGGCCGATCCAAGAGTCAAATGGATTCAATCCAAACTAACAAAGGGATCCCCCTGGCAATCACGTTTGCACTCTTTTGCTAATCGTGTCCATTCGTTGTGGTTACGTAATCGTTTCGAGGGTATGGCTGTTCTTGATCGAGCAGCAGCGGCGGGTGATACAGAACCACAGAATACGCTACGTGAGGTTGGCGCAAAAGCTTGTGCGCGCCGGCCATTGGTTAATATCGTTAATAAACTTGCATCGAGAGCGCTTGACACAACCGTGGAAGATCTCAACTGGTTGTCACCTATGGACCCATCGAAAAGAACGACGATCTTGGTGTCCAGCGATTATCTGAGCGTTGCAGGTGTACGTACCATATGTGCAGCTAAAAAGCGAAAGCTGGCAACAGTTTTCTATCCTTCAAACTGGAGAGATGTTTACAAGGGAGCCCGCTTATCCCTTCCCTTCAACGACTGGATCATGTGGAACGCAAAAATGGTGGATGCAGCACGAAGGAATAATCCGTGGTTAGGCGACGCCAGATTCAAAGAAACAGGTTCAACGCAGTTCGATTCGCATTTTCGCTCTGATTGGCTTGTTCCGCGTGACAATTTCTGCAAGATACTGGGCACCGACCCCCAAAGACCACTAATATGCTACTCGGCCGTGAGTGATTCAGCGTTTAAGGGAGAAGCTGAAATTGTGGAGCAGATTATTGATGCTCTTCAAAAATCTGAAATTGGGCGCTCGGTTCAAGTTGTGGTTAGACTCAACCCTGCGGGTAGCGACCCCTTTTATCGTGACCTTTGTCTAAAATACCCACAAACATGTTTCATGCAATCACCTGAATGGTGGATAGAGCGTCCACCAGATGGTGCACCGATTTGGCGATCGAACACTCCTGCCGATGCTCGGATGATGGCTAATCTTATCGAACATTGCCTTGCCAATGTTGGGCTTCCATCAACTATGATGTTGGACTTTGCGGTGAAAGGTCGGCCTTCGATCTGCATCGGATTTGACCCGAGTGAATGCAAAGGTGGAACCACTCGTGCGAAAGATTTCCTTGATCAGGAATTCATCCGACCTGCGTTGGAACAGAATGTGTGGCCTGTGGCCAGTTCGGCGACCGATGTGGCTGAACTAATTGTCAAGTGTATAAAAGGAACTATTGAGGAAAATAAAGCTGCCTACAATTTCGTGACAGCGACAGTGGGCTCATGTGATGGAAAAGTTCACCAGCGGTTGGCACAGGATATTATCTCAATCTGCGATCGAGTGCGCCAAACAAGGCGTGAGAAACCTTGAATGTGGTGCGATTGATAACCAACTTGAATTGGGAGGACGGATAAGTGCGCATACAGTTTGTCTCTCATGAGGCTGTGGGTATTGAAAAGGCGATGGACCACGGCGGCGTGGGTATCTCACAACGTGTTGTTGCCGAGGGTCTGGCAAGGAGAGGACATCACGTGGAACTCCTGCTGCCGTCCGACAAGGAGTGGAACAATGAAAATGCTGGTGTCAAACTCCGTGGTTGGAAATCTGACAGGCGACGATTTGTGGGGATATTTCGGAACATGAAACGCCAGAAGCAGTTGGCGGCCGATTTTGCCAAGGGCGACAGTGACGCATTCACTATTATTCCTGATGTCGGTTGTGTAAGTTGGCCATATCCCCTAGCTTCGATAAAGGTCATTAAGTTCACATGCACACATCTATTACAGAAGCACGAAGCTCATCATGATCGACCCAATTTTCTAAGAGCAATCGCGGAAAAACTCATGGTACCCCGCGCCAACGCCTTTTTCTCTATCAGCGCGCGAACTGCAGATGTCTCTGCCCATCTTTTTAAAATTGCGAGAGATCAGATTGTAGTGATTCCGAATGCCGTTGACACAGAAATGTTCCGGCCGCCGGAGAATGAATCCCGCGATCCCAATCTGCTCCTTTATACGGGGACAGTGTGTGAGAAGAAGGGGGCTTGGGAGACAGTAGCGGCGCTCCGGATTCTTGAAGAGCGCTATCCTAATCTTAAACTTCTGATGATCGGACGGAATGGAGTGGATTACAACAATAGAGGCGATTTCATCGGACGAATAAAGACGGCTTTTCCTGATACATGTCACTCCCGTGTCGAGTTCAGAGGTCATGTTAAGAACGATGAACTTCCATCTATCTATCGGAAGGCTGCGGTGGTTGTGCTGCCATCGTATTACGAGTCTTTCGGGCGCACGACTATTGAAGCGATGGCGTGTGGGGCAGCGGTGGTCCGAAGTGATTCACCACCGGCATCAGAGATTATATCAGATGGTATCGATGGTCTTCTCTGCCGGACAAAAGATGCTGAAGATCTTGCTAAGAAGATCGATACCCTCCTTTGTTCGCCAGAACTCAGACAGAGTTTAGGTGCCAAAGCACGAAAGACATCAGTGACCCGGTTCTCTGTGGATGTTGTCGTGGAAATGACCGAAGCATTTCTGAAAAACCTGCTTGACGAAGAGAGAAGGTTTAACGACTTTCACTTAAGTTGATTAGAGGATAAGTTGCCCAACCAAAATACTCTAGTTTCGGGATCTCAGGATTTCGAGGCAAATCTAGTACTTGCTGTTAATAAAGTTGTTCACGATTTAGAGGGTTTTTCATACCACATCAAACACGAAGCAATGTTCGCTTTGGAAAGTCCGCGATGGCAGGCTGTCACAAAGCGTTTCATTGTTGATTGTCTCCAGCGAGTAGTAGTATTGGACATTGGCTCAGGAACCGGATTTGTGCCTCAGATCATCGCACCACAACTGAAAATCGGTGATCTGTGTATCTGTTCAGATGTCTCTGCCACAATGCTCCAAGTATGTAGAGATAGGTTATCTGAAACGGAAGTAAATTGCGGACTAAAATTCCTTCTTCTCGACGGGGAACGGATCAGCCAAAATTCAGAATATTTCACCCATGTTACAATGAACTCGGTTCTTCATCACCTAGCAAATATCGATTCCTTACTCATCGAAGTAGACCGGGTACTTTGTCCTGGCGGCAGGGTTTTCATTGGACATGAACCAAATGCTGCTTTCTACAGAAGCCGTTTTCTTCGTTGGGTAACACGTATTGTCCGTGTATTTTTAGATCCTCTCCACGCCCCGAAGAATATCTGCTCCTTTTATAAATTTCGGGCAAATAACTCGAAAAAAACAAACCGAATTGAGGCAGAGAGTGCATTCGAGAGCGCATTTGTGGAAGAAGTCAACCAAAGTCTCCTGAGAGAGGGTATCATTCAGAAACCACTATCGAAAAAAGAGATTGGCAACATAGTTGACTTGCGTTCAGCAGGAGGTTCGGGCGTCACTCAGGGAATAGATATCGAGAAAGAAATAATGAGTAAACTGAACGAATACCAGGTCGAGTTCTTTCAGACTTACAATCATCTTGGCAAAGTAAGCAACAAAAATTTTGTAACAAGAGCAATTGATCACACACTCAGATTGCTATTTCCGCACACAGGCGGAACCTTCTTCGTGGTTCTGCGAAAATCAATGGCAAATCGGGGATGAATTTAATTTGAGATTCGCTACGTGTTAACGACAATATCGAGATCAGCTTTTCGATCGGAATGAAAAGATATGAAGAGAGATTCGAGTTTGAACAATTTGAGATTTTTCAATGCGCCAAATGATGTCTCTTCTTTGTAGTAGCGAGACAAGATGAGCAAGATGGAGTGATTTGAATAATCGACTTCATTCTGTAATTAATGTGAACCTGATCGGATAATTTTCACTGAGATAATCGTCTCCTTTTGAATAGTAGCAAAGCATCTAACGAGGACAAGACACAAGTAGCCGATCGGCCGCATGTGTTATTCATTGTAGGCACAATGTCTCTTGGGGGTGCCGAAAATCTGGTTTTCGAGTGGTGTCGCGCTTTATACAACGAGAAGGTTTCCTGCGCGATTGTCTGTCTGATTCGACGGGAAGGTCACTACCTCTCGTTAGTTGAGGAAATGGGCATTCCGGTATTTGAGATTTCACAGGCAAAATCATCCAAGATAAGTTTCACCTGGAAGCTTGGTGCCCTGATTGCATCTTGTGGTGCATCGATCGTCCATAGCCAGTGTAGCTGGTCATTAACCCAACAAGCTTTAGCGTCTAAACTTGGTCGAGCCAAGGCGTTTCTGCTTACAATGCACAGTGCTTTTACACCGGGAAGCAGAACAGTTCGTTTGAAAAGAAAAATTGCAAATTTGATAGCGGCTCCCTTCATCAACAAGATCATCGGTGTATCCGATAATGTGAGTATACATGCCGCAGAGTGGACCGGAAAAAACTCTCGAAACATTGTGACTATCCGAAATGGGATAGATCTTACAGCTTTTGACACATGTCGCAGCCAACGACATTCGATGAGAGCGGAATTTGGGGTTGCCGATGACGTCCCCCTGTTGATCAATGTGGCAAATCTGACGGCACAAAAAGACCATGCAACGCTTTTTACTGCTTTCAAAATTTTGTTGCAACGGTGGCCTTTGGCGCACCTACTTATTGTAGGAGATGGTCAGCTCCGCGAAACTTTAGCGCAATTGGCCTTGGACCTCAGAATTTCTAAGTCTTTAACATTTGTTGGTCGCAGAACAGATGTGCCTGCCATCCTGGGTGCGGGTGATGTCTTTGTTCTTTCTTCGATCCGGGAAGGCTTTGGCCTTGCGCTGGTAGAAGCTAGTGCAGCCTCACTTCCGGTGGTTGCAACTCGCGTCGGTGGTATTCCAGAAGTGGTGCGTCATGGAGAAACAGGACTTCTTGTCCCGCCTGGAGATCCGCCCAAACTTGCAGAATCAATCGAGATTATTCTTAGTAAAGAGGACTTTGGTCGGGAAATGGGTTCCGCCGGGCGTAGGTTTGTTACCGACCGCTTTGGAATCGATCGTTGCTTTTCAGAGTATCTCGCCCTCTACAAAGGGGTGCTTGGTGCAGAATGGGAAGCATAGGATTATAAAAGAAAAGTACTTTTCTGAAGGTGACACCCGGATTCACAGAGACCATTTTTTCGAGCCACTACAACAAGTCAAGATGTGAATTTGCATAATGACTAATTACCATCCAACGTTGACCCAATCATATAAATCGGTAGGAGGCTACACTCAGAATGTGGGTGTTGCGGTACCAACAGCATCTGTGTCCAAATGGGAATTGGTTCTCCTCGGGGCTTGGATTGCATCATTTACGGTGGGGCTTGATGCTTTTTTTGATTTAAAACTGTTTGACATCATAGGTGCCATTACAATTTGGCGCTACAGATCAATTGTTTTATGCGGATTCAAGGAAAAGTCAAAAACAGGTGTTACGCTCCGCTGGGTATCGATCATGTTCTCAATTGGAGTCTTAATAGCAATACTCAGGGTTGGCGAACCTATATTTGTTGCAATCGTCTTGTTACGGTTAGCAAGACTATTTAGTTATTTTTCAGCTTTACTGATCTTTCGTGCACTTCCTTTTAATGCAAGACAATTGCGGATTGTCATTTGGATATTTTGCGGCTCATGTTTGGCCCAAGCAATTCTAATTCTCCTGCAGGAACAAGGACTGGTGCCGCTTTTCTGGTCAATTGCAGAAATGGCAATCTATGGCCGGATCTATTCAACTGGGACATTGGGCCTCAACCACCTTAACCAAGTCTTGTTCATGGTCGTCGGCCTCTGTGCGACGCTTTCATTGGTTTTCACTGGACGAGTTAGAAGATCTCTTCGTCTTGTCATCGTCGGCGTTGGATGCCCCATGATGTTATTTGCTATGCTAGTTGGCGAAGCGAGAAGCGGTCTAGTAGCACTTGCCGTCATGAGTTCTATTATAGCGATTCGAATGAAAAAACTCATATTGATTGTGTTAATCATACCGCTATCTATTGTAATCGATGCGTCACTGGGCTTAGACATACAAGCGCGTATCTCCAATATGTGGGAACAAAAATTCACGCAGAGAATGGTACCCGGTCTCCCAGGAGCCGAAACAATCGAGGCATTAGACGCTCCGCGCCCTCTGATTTGGAGAAAGTCTGTGAATAGGCTTGTGGAAGATCCCATAATTTTGCTTGTTGGTGCGGGTTTTCAAAATTATAAGGGACTTGGGGCTGGAGGTGTAGCTGCAGGCCACAATCTCTACCTTCATGTGTTAGTTGAGCTTGGAATAATGGGTTTAGCATCATTCTTGGCCTTTCTCATGGTATTGTACCGATCACTTAAAAGTGGAAAACATGACTCAGCCGATTCATCTAGGATCAAAATGTTTGGGCTTACTCTGTTCATCACATTGCTCGTTCTTGGTCTGTTTAATGAAAGTTTGTACCCTCAACGTGCCATCATGGGGTTTATGGGATATGCTTTAGCGTACATTGCAGTTGCGGGACACCGAGGGTGGACTATCCAGCCTTATCAGAGGGTTGGGGTTCATTAGCTGCCTATCACAGTCGACTGCTGGTTCATTCATCCAATAATCAGAACAGCATGAAGCTCCTCATCGTCACTGAATGTGGGCACTACCGACGTGCAGAGCGAGTGCTGGCGCCCAGGCACTTTGTGAGAGAGATCTCTCAATGGGCCAGGATGTTCGATTCGGTGGTTCTGATCACGCGGTTTCCGTCTTGGCAGGAGCCGGCAGATCTGGTTGAATATGGTTGTGAAAATATCACATTCCGTGTCGGCAATGGTGCCTTCGGAACAAGCCTGATTGAGGTGTTACGGTCACTCGCCCGTTCGACGGTGGCAGTTTGCAAGATCACGCGCGAGTACATTCGTACTGATGCTGTGCACATCCGATGCCCCTCTCGGCACGGGTTGCTGGCGCTCTTGGTTTGGTTTCTGGCACCCAAACCTTGCTATGTGAAATGGGCTGGAAATTGGGATTTTCAGGAAGGCGTGCCATGGAGTCTCCGGTTGCAGCGGTGGCTGGTGAAGCGCATGAGAGGTGCGGTTGTAGCCACGGTATATGGGAGATTGGACGACGATCCGCCGCACATCCACGAGACACTCACGACCAGCCTCAACGAGGAAGAGGTTGAAAGGTGTTTAGAACTTGACCGCAAGCATTCTCCGAACGAACTCCGGCTCCTTTGGGTGGGCAGATCCTCGTCCAACAAGAACACACGTGTTCTGCTGGATGTTGTAGAGCGAGTATCTCGCGCATTTCCACTAGTCACTTTGCATCTCGTGGGGGACGGTCCTGATTTGTCGGATTTGAAGGCGGAAGCTGAAGCCAGGGGAATTGGTCAAAGGATGGTGTTTCACGGTTCTCAACCCTGGCAACGTTTGTGTGAACTATATGCAAGTGCCAGGCTTCTGCTGTTGCCCTCGTTGTCGGAAGGATTCCCCAAAGTCGTGATAGAGGCCGCACTTGTTGGCACTCCATCGATCGTGTTCGCCTGTGGAGCGCTTCCGAACATTGTCAAGAACAAGGGGGTTGCAGTTAAGCCAATAGGAGATAATCAAAAATACGTGCAAGCAGTTTTGGATCTGTTGGCAGACGAAGCACGATGGGAAGCTTTCTCTGCCAATGCTCGCAACTGGGCCTCACAGATCTCCATTGAGTCTGTGGTGGATGGGTATCGGAGGATGATTGAAACTTCGTGGAATGTAAAGCTCCTTCAAGGCTAAGTTGAAAGCAGTTATTCTGCCTGAAATGAGCGATATCCGACGAACCGAAAACCCGCTAACCCCTTCCTCCCGAGTTGTGATCGTGGCGGGACAACTCGACATTGGAGGAGCGGAGCGCGAACTGGTCACCTTCTTGGAAGCCGCACGAAGTTGCAGATTTGAATTCCGGGTGATTTGTCTTGCTCCCGGAGGAGAGTTTCGTGCCGATGTCGAACAGTTTTCTGGCAGCGCAGTTCTCACCCCGCCGACGGCGAGTAAATTCGGCCGATTACGCTGGATGTGGCGGACACTGCGTTCGCTCAATCCGGCTTTGGTTCATTGCTGGAATCTGTTTCCAATTTTCTATATCCCACCGTCCCACTGGCGTAGCTATCCACTGATTGGTTTTCTTCAATGCATCCCTTCACAATGGCCGGCCGGCATGATTGCAAAGAAAGTTCTTCGCCGACTTGTTCGCGTTCCCGAAGGTTTGGTGTCCAATTCCTCTGCTGCTCTGGATGAACTTGCACTGCTCGGGATTCCGACCGGCCCGTCTGTTGTGGTCAGAAATGGGGTGCGGAGTGGGTTTTTCAACGGCAGTGCGAGAGACGAGTTCAATCGGATCTCGGATCAGGATACTGTACTGATTGGCTTGGGAAGACTGATCGGCCGCAAGCGGGCAGACTGGATGATACGTGCCCTTGCGATTCTCCGCAAAGAACAGTTACCTCTTTCGCTCTGGTTGGTTGGCGATGGCCCTGAACGGGTGAGTCTGTCACATCTTGCAGAAGAGTTGGGTGTCGAATCTAAAGTTGTGTTTTGGGGTAACCGAAATGATGTGCCCGATCTGCTTTCGGCGGCAGACATCATGGTTCATTGCGCTTGGGCCGAGGGACTGCCGAATGCAGTGCAGGAAGCAATGGCGGCTGGACTGCCCATCGTAGCAGCGAGGACAAGTGGAATTCCGGAAATCGTGGAAGATTCTGTTGAAGGGATATTGTGCGATCCCAACGACTTCAATGGTTTTGTTGGTTCACTCCGTAAACTGGTGAGCGATTCTGATCTCCAGGCACGCATGGGTGAAGCTGCGCGTAATAAGGCTCAACGGGATTTTTCTCCGGAGACGATGGCGAACAAGATGATCGAGTTCTATAAAACCATCCTCGGTGTCTGGTCTGAACAAAAAGGTTATTAGGTAAAACCGTGACCTCAGGTGTCACAAATAAAATGAAGCTCTTGCCGGGTCTGTGTATCATTGGGAATTTCGCCTCCGGTTGGGACTCAGCCTCGCCGCAGTCATGTGAGTTTCTAGCCAATTCGCTGAAGCAGTCCGGGCTTTCTGTTTACACCGCGAGCAGAGTACAAAATCGTGCCCTCCGGTTGATCGACATGCTTCTTGCCCTGGTGCGCAACCGGGACTTATTCGAGGTTGCAATCATCGATGTGTTTAGTACCAGCGGTTTAGTGTGGGCGGAGGCTTCAGCGGCTTTGGGAAGCAAGCTGGGCAAATCGATCGTGCTCGTTCTGCGTGGGGGGGACCTACTTCGTAGGTATCAGAAATCTCCGTCTCGCCTTGGACGGTTATTCAGCAAAGCAGATGCAATCGTGAGTCCCTCGGGTTATCTGGCCGAAGGCTTTCGAGATAGAGGCTTCTGCGTGCACGTCATTCCTAATCCAGTCGAGTTGAATTCATTGCCGTTTAGGGAAAGATCGAAAGTCATACCGCGAGCCATTTGGATGCGTTGTTTTGACCGGGACACTTACAATCCCCAAATGGCTGTGAGAGCAATTGGAAAAATCCGAGAGACACTTCCAGATGCTCAGCTTGTGATGGCGGGGCCAGACCGCGGCGCGCTTTCTGATATTCGTCACCTCGCGAAGCGCCTTGGTGTGAGCGACGCCATCGAGTTTCCTGGGTATCTTCGTAAGCCCGATTTGCTCAATCGGGCACATGAGTGTGACATCCTGCTCAACACCAACAATGTGGACAATATGCCAGTGAGCGTGATCGAAAGCCAAGCCATGGGGCTGTGTGTGGTGTGTACAGCGGTCGGCGGCGTCCCTCATCTTGTGACTCATGAAGTGGACGGCATGCTTGTGCCAAGCGATGATGATGAAGCAATGGCTGCGGCAGTGGTCGGACTGGTGAGGGATCCAGATCTTGCTGCCAGAATCTCAAGAAACGCGCGCGCACGGTCCGAGCAGTATTCGTGGCCGAAAGTGTTTGAGATGTGGAAACGTCTCCTGTCAGAGATCACGTCAAAGGCAAAAGGGAATATTACAGGACAGAATGCCAACAGCAGTCATGGATCTAGCTGACTTTATCTATTCTCGCTCTCCTGTACTCGCTCAAAACCTGGCTGTTTCATGGTATGGATGGAGCACGGCGAGGCGTCGTTACCGGGGTGAATTTCTGAATTTTGTGGAGCAGGTCAGAGCCCGGGAGCGCTGGTCCCGTGAAGATCTTGACTCGTATCAGGACAAGCAAATCCTCAAACTGTGCCACAGCGCATCGGCGAGTCCGTTTTACCGCAAGCGGTTCGAGGATGCAGGATTCGAGCCGGAGAGAGACGCCCATCGTGAGGGCTTGAAGAAACTGCCATTCCTTACAAAAGATGAGTATAGGTCCTGTGCGAATGAACTGCTGACTCGCAATCCGGAACGGGGTGTCATTACCTTTAAATCGAGCGGAACGACAGGAACTCCCTGCAGGATCCTGCGCTCAAGACGCACGGATCAGCATATTTGGGCCTATTGGGAGGCCCGTTGCTGGAATTGGTTTGGATCCGACTGGCGCTCGCGAAAAGCGGTGTTTGGCGTTCGCAAGGTGCATCCGGTAGACCGTCAGCGGCCGCCTTTCTGGCGCCGTGACTGGTTGACCGGCGTTTGCTATTTTTCCGTCTATCATCTCCGGCGGGACAATATGCGCGCATACTGCGAGGCGCTGCAGGAGTTCCAGCCTGAACAGGTGCTGGCTTACCCGAGTGCAATTTGGCCCGTTGTGTCGTTTGCTTTGAATGAAGGAATCAAGCTCCCGGTGGTAAGGGGAGTCGTCACTACATCAGAGACACTGCTCGATCAACAGAAAGCTGCCCTCGAGGCGGCGTTCTCATGCCAGGTATACGACCAGTATGGTGCGGCCGAAGCCTGCGTGTTCGGCGCAACGTGTGAGCACGGTCGGCTCCACCTGTCGCCGGACTACGCGTTTGTTGAAATCCTGCTTCCAGACGGTCGACCAGCCAAACCAGGTGAAGCAGGTGAAATTGTCTGCACAGGATTCATGAACGATTTGCAACCACTCATCCGGTATCGGTTGGGTGATGTGGTACGGCTTTCGGACAAACAGGAATGCCCCTGTGGTCGCCAGATGCCGATTCTGGACAGAATCGAAGGTCGAGTGGAAGATACTCTCTGGACATTGAATGGTGATCCTGTGATTCGGTTTGACACCGTGTTTAAAGGGATTGATGGTGTGGTTGAGGGGCAGGTGGCGCAGCTTGCTCGTGGTGAATTCGAGATCCGAGTAGTGGTTGACGGTCGCTTCTCAGCATCTGAATCGTCCAGTCTGGTATGCAACATGAATACGCATCTCGGCCCCGGTCACACGGTCTCGGTCCGGGTAGTCGAGAGCATACCCAGGACCAAAGCCGGGAAATTCAAGGCTGTCTCAAACGAAGTTCAACTTCAACCTCATGGCTAGTATGTTCCTGGATCCAACATTGACCTATGGTGTTCGTCGATTCAAACTTTCGCAATTTTCGCTTTTGCCGAACTTCAGACAATACTCTCTGCATGTACAGAGCAATCAAGGAAATCGCTGAAATAGTGGTATGAATATCGATCTTGTAGCCGGAGCACGGCCCAACTTTATGAAATTGGCCCCTGTCGAACGGGCAATTCGAAATCTCGGCACAATCAATGTGCGGATCATTCACACGGGGCAACATTACGACCCTGAAATGAATGAAGTGTTTTTTTCCGAGCTGGGTATTCCCAATCCCGATGCCCATCTCGGTGCCGGCTCCGGCACCCATGGGGCGCAGACCGCCCGCATTCTCGAAAGCTACGAACGACTGCTTCTTGAGGATCGACCGGACGCCACTGTGGTATTTGGTGATGTCAACTCCACTATCGCCTGCGCCCTGGCGGCGGTGAAGCTGGGGGTCCGAGTCGTGCACGTGGAAGCCGGATTACGCAGTTTTGACCGTTCCATGCCGGAAGAGATCAACCGGGTGCTGACGGATGCAATCGCTGATTGCTTGCTGGTTTCGGAGCCGTCGGGTGTCGATAACCTCATCCGTGAAGGGATTCCGGCAGAAATGATCCACCTGGTGGGCAACGTCATGATCGACACCCTGATACAAGAATTGAACCGGTCACGTGCTCTAGATTATCCGGCCAAGCTGGGATTGTCGCTTGGCGAATATGGTCTGGTCACATTGCACCGCCCCGCGAACGTGGATGATCCAGTGGTACTCAAGCGACTCGTGGACCTTTTTGTGGAGTTGGCGACTCATCTGCCGCTTGTCTTCCCCATCCATCCCCGGACTCAAACCGCTTTGAAGCGTGCGAACCTATTGAATAAGCTCCAGGAATCGGGGCGAATTCTTTGTCTCAATCCAATTTCCTATCGTGAAAACCTGGCGCTTATGGAAGCGTGCCGGGTCGTGCTCACTGACTCGGGTGGCATGCAGGAAGAGACTGCGGTTTTGAATATTCCTTGCCTGACGATGCGTCCTAACACTGAGCGACCTGTTACCGTCTCTCTCGGCACTAGCCGTCTGGTGGGAAATAACGCTGAGCAAATTCGCATTGCGTTTACTGATGTCATTGAGGGCCGTTGGGCTGTTGCGCAACCAGTGCCCTTGTGGGATGGACATGCAGGCGAACGTGTTGCTTGCGTCATCGAGCATTTTCTCCATAGTCGCCATTAGGCGAGTAGCATGCGTTCGGCGAATCAATCATCAGAAGTCCAGCGTTGAAACTCCTCGTCATCCATCAGGCATTTGCATCACCGGACAGTGCAGGCGGAACGCGACATTTCGAACTGGCTCAACACCTGGTCCGCTCCGGTCACGAGGTGACAATCGTTGCGAGCGACGTGAACTATCTGACCGGGGTGCGTCAATCTGATGATGGAATCAGAGAAGAGAATATCGACGGGGTGCGAGTTGTTCGTGCGCGGACGTTGCCGATGTTACACCGGAGCTTCGTGTGGCGGATCGCTTCGTTCCTCAGTTTCATGGGGTCGTCTATTCTGGCTAGTCTTAAGGCAGGTCGCCCCGATCTGGTCATGGGAACTTCGCCGCCGATTTTTCAAGGAGTCTCTGCTTGGTTGGTATCACTGATCCGCAGAAAACCATTTTTACTCGAGATCCGCGATCTGTGGCCGGAGTTCGCCATCGACATGGGGGTGCTTCGCAATAAAACCCTGATCGCTTGGTCCAGAAGGCTGGAAGGTTTTCTATACTCCCGCGCTGATCACCTGTTGGTAAATTCTCCGGCTTACCGCGAATACCTGCTAGAGAAGAACTTGCCTCCTCACAAAATCTCACTTGTGGCGAACGGCGCAGATCCGGAGGCGTTCGATCCCAATGCTACCGGGACCCCTTTTCGCAGCAAGTGGGCGCCGGGTGCCCAGTTTGTGGTGACATATGCCGGTGCGCTGGGGTTGGCGAACGATATTTCAACGCTAATTGAGACGGCGGCGTTGTTGCGGGATACGGGAGTCAAAATCTTGATTGTTGGTGACGGCAAGGAGAGGATAAACCTGGAACGCCAGGCCAAAGAGCGAGAGCTTGAAAATGTTTCCTTTGTTGGCACCGTTTCTAAGACCGAGATGCCTGAGGTTCTGGCCGCCTCTGACGCCGGCCTTGCGATTCTGAAAAATATCCCAATGTTCACCACAACCTATCCGAATAAGGTTTTTGACTACATGGCAGCAGGCCGGCCGGTTATTCTGGCCATCGACGGAGTGATTCGTCAAGTGGTGGAAGATTCGGGTGCTGGAATCTTTGTGCGTCCGGGCGATGCGTTGGCTCTCTCCGCCGCAATCCAACATCTAGCTGCATTACCTGACCACGGTCAGACAATGGGTATGGCGGGGCGGCGTGTTGTTGAGGAACGCTTCAATCGAAGAAAACAGGCCGGCGAATTCCAGTTGCTCCTGGAGCGGCTTGTTGAAAGGTGACACTCTGTGGGCTTTTATCATCGCGTCGGTAAGCGTGTTCTGGATCTGATGATCGTGCTCGCTTTCCTTCCTTTCTGGTTGCTGGTTTGGATCACTGCGGCAGCTCTAGTACGATTGCAATTGGGCCTCCCGGTCCATTTCCGTCAGACTCGACCAGGCCGATTTGGCGAGCCATTTGTCTTGTTGAAACTGCGCACCATGACCAATGAGACAAGACATGACGGCCGGCTTCTTCCGGACGAGCAAAGATTGACCAGGTTGGGAGTTTTTCTCCGGACGATCAGTCTCGATGAGTTCCCGACGCTGTGGAATGTTCTAAAGGGAAACATGAGTCTGGTTGGACCGCGACCCCTGTTGATGCAATATCTCCCCCTCTACTCGTTAGAACAAGCGCGACGCCATGAAGTCAAACCCGGCATCACCGGCTGGGCGCAGGTGAATGGGCGAAACGCACTGTCATGGGAAGAGAAATTCCGGCTGGATGTCTGGTATGTGGATCACCTGTCTTTCTGGTTGGATGTCCGGATACTCTGGCGAACAATGATTCAAGTGATCCGGCGTCAGGGAATCAGCGCCGACGGCCATGCCACAATGCCTCCCTTTACCGGTAATCAGGAGGATACTCGTGAAACCACGTGACCCCATCCATGTGCTGGGTGCCGGCGGGCACGCAAAAGTCGTTGTGGCGGCGCTTCAGTCCGCCGGTATGGATGTGGCTGGGATATACGATGACGATCCGGTGACTCACGGCCAACATGTGCTCGGAGTTCCTGTTCTGGGCGGATTAAATATGCTGGCTTCCCTGGGCCAAATTCAAGCGGTGTGTGCAATCGGCAACAATGAGACACGTCGGAGAGTTGTATCTTCGCTAGAATCCATCCAGTGGGTCTCGGTGATCCATCCCGCGGCGTGGGTGCATGAATCAGTCAAGATTGGTGTGGGAACCGTGGTGTTCGCGGGTGCCGTGATTCAACCCGACACTATCGTTGGTGCGCATTCCATCGTGAACACGGGCGCGACGGTGGATCACGATTGCCGGATAGGAGATTATGTCCACCTGGCTCCTGGGGTTCACTTGGCCGGTGATGTCACCGTGAATGAGGGTTCGTTCTTGGGCATCGGCGCTGTGGTTATTCCCGGTGTTCACATCGGTGCATGGACAACAGTGGGGGCAGGCGCGGCAGTATTGAGTGATTTGTCCGATGGCGTCACGGCTGTCGGAGTACCGGCACGAGCCATTCGGTGAGTGTCTTCATTCGATCGCTTTGTCTGGAACACCGATCATATAACCATAAGACGAAATGGTAGAAACCATCCACATGCCCAATTCAGAGGCAGCTCACCATCGTGTATTGAAGTTGCACGTGTTGACAGAAGCCACAATTCAACATATTCAGGAATGCCTGACCGTGGTTGGGATAGCTTGCTTGACTTTAAAAGGCCCACATTTAGCATACAGCGTTTATCCGCTACCCTTGGAACGTGTGTGGTGCGACCTGGATATATTGGTCAGATCAAATGAAGCAATGAAAGCTGTCGATGTGCTTGTTCAAAATGGTTGGCGGCGCATACCTGAAGTCAGACAACGAAGATTCAGTGCTAAACATAGTTATAACTATAAAATTTTGAGCCCTTTCGGCGTCTCTGTCGAACTACATCGGGATTTCACTTCTCATGATCGCTATCCTGTGCCCATTGAGGCTTTTTTCCAAAGGGCTGAATCGTTTCGATTCTTGGAAACTGAATCGCGGGGGCTGGCTCCGACTGATTTGCTGCTCCATCTGTGTCTTCACATGACCGGCAGTTATTTCCTGGTGGAACTCAAGCATGTCCGGGATATTGCCCTGCTGTTGGCGGCTCGAGCAATCGACTGGCGGTTGTTTGTTGACAATGTAAAAAATGCCGGCGCCAAGGCAGGCTGCTGGATGTCGTTACGTGCGGCGATGGCTCAGCACGGAGCCTTGGTGCCCGAATGGGTTTTGGCGGAGCTGGAGCCGACACAGCGGCGGCAGCGATGGCTGGAGCGCTGGCTGGATCCGGCAGTGTTTCCCATCTACAGAGGACCAGCACAAAGCATGTGGGAATATCAGTGGCGGCTGGGGCTCGCGCTTATGGACCACCCGAGAGACTGGATTCCGCTGTTGATGAAATACGGAGCGCGGCGGATCATGGACCTGGTGGGGCGGATCGGATCTACTCGGAGTTGCGAGTTGTGAGTTGAGTATTGATTACTGTTCATCAATGTCTCATTGAAAATTGCACGAACAAAATCTGAAATTGTCGCGGATGCAGTATTGGCTGCCGTTGGTCCTTTGGCTGGCGGGGATGGCGGCGGCGACGTCAATACCCGGCGACAGGATTCCCACCTTGCCGGTGCCGGGTTTGGACAAGGTTGTTCACGCGGTGCTGTACGGCGGGTTGGCCTTCCTGCTGCAGCGCTGGCTGCGCGGCGGGCTGAGGCGTCCGCCGGCGCGGCCCCTGCTCCTGGCGGGAATTGTCTGCGGCATTTACGCGGTGCTGGACGAGTTGCACCAGTTGGCCATCCCCAAGCGGACCTTCAGCTTCGGGGATCTGGCCGCGGATGCGGTGGGGATCGGAATCGGGCTTACTGTTGCTGCCATCATACTCGCGCGAAGGCGCAAAGCCGCGAAGGCAGTTGAGGAAGGTGGATTGAGCGGGGAGAGGGGTTTAGAGTTGAGGGGAGGGCGGTAGAATTGGCAGAGTATCAGGGTTTGCAGGATCAAGGAGATGTTTGAAGGTTGGAAAGTTGAAAGGTTGGAAAGTTGTGATTTAGGCACGTTCAAACCTTCGAACCTTTAAACCTTTAAACCTTTAAACCTTCCAACAGTCCCGATTACGAGCACGATTACGAGTGCGATTACGATGACGATCACGAGCACGAGCAATACCGAGAATGAGAACACGATGGGCGAGATGAACGAGGATGGCTAGACTGTATTTGTCGCCGCCGTATCTGACGGGTCGAGAGATGGAGCTGGTACGGGAGG
>ENA-OSEO01002582-OSEO01002582.1-sediment-metagenome-genome-assembly--contig:-NODE-2582-length-24729-cov-4.962640_pt1 | contig 24729 bp, 17 predicted proteins | sample MGYA00237883_ERZ534232 | MGnify/ENA metagenome assembly ERZ534232
AAGGATACAACCTTTGCGAACCTTGGCGTTCTTTGCGCCTTTGCGGTTCATAAAAGGCTGTATGGTGAACGGTTACGCTTTTGCTTCACCCACCCTACGTCAAGTGCGAGCTCCAAAATGAGAATTGCTAAGGATATTGGCATGAGTGTTGACTTCCGATGTGCTTGCAGATATTTTGGAGAATAATACGGAGCAGCCAATGGACGCATTGGGATTCGACACTCACGCCTATGTAAAAAAACTGAAGGCAGTTGGATTTACCGAAGAACAGGCCGAGGTGCAGACGCAGGTCATCGCCGAGCTATTGAAGGTCGTCTGGCCACCAAGCGCGATATTAAAGAGCTGGAAGTGACTGTGAAGGAGTTGGAAGCAGCTCTAAGGCGTGACCTGAAAGAACTGGAAGCGGCTGTAAAGCGAGGCATTGAGGAACTACGGCGAGATACGAAGGAGCTGGAAACAACTCTGAGGCAAGACATGCAAGCAATGGAGCTGCGCCTGAGGCATGACCTGACCTTGCGCCCGGGAGCGATGCTGACCGCCGGTATCGCTGTGGTAGCAGCGTTGGTAAAGCCGCTTTGACTTAGAATTCCAAACTCGAGACTGTACCGCCAGTTCACCGAACTTTTCAACTCTCGAAACGATGATCCAGGCCCCAACGACCGTCCCCTGTTTTCTCATATCAAGCATCCGTCTCGAGGCAGCCGTTACAGCTCACGCCTCGCAAGCCAACTCGCTCTAAGTTTTCAGACAGCTTCTCAAAAAAAGACGGGCCGAAAACGGCCCCGTCTTTTTCACTGAGGATCTGGAAAATCGTTTGGAAGTGTATCATCTTCGTCCAGCAACAGTAGGATCCACGGCATGAATATTATCCTTTTGGTGGTAAAAGACAGGTCGCTCCCGTAAGCTGTGCCTGCACTGTTGGTCGCATATGCCCGGACGTGATAGACGGTCTTGGGGTTCAATCCGTTAATGGTGCTGGTGAAACTGCCGGTGCCCGTTCCATCTGAGGTGCAGTTGTCATTTATCGTCGGGTTGGGGGAAGTACTCCAGCAAACGCCGCTGGCTGTTACGGGAAAGCTTCCGCTTGAGGTGATATTGCCGCCAGTGACGGCACTGTTGGTGGTGATTGAAGTCACTGCCGTTGTTGTCACTGTCGGCGGATCGGCACTGGCCGTAGTAAACGACAGATCGCTTCCGTAAGCTGTGCCCGTACTGTTCTTCGCATATGCTCTGACGTGGTAGGGAGTGCCGGGATTCAATCCCCTGAGGTAACTGGTGAAACTGCCGGAAATCGCACCATCCGAGGTGCAGGTGTCATTTGTGGTGGGGTCGGGGGACGTGCTCCAACAAACACCGCTGACCATCACGGGTGAATTGCCGCTCGAGCTGATATTGCCGCCGCTGACGGCGCTGTTCGAGGTTATTGAGGTCGGCGGTGTTGTGCTGACTGTCGGTGCGGTGGATGCAACAGGGGCAAGGTGAAGTACAGTCACTCCGTAATGTTTCATGTTGTCATAGTAGCCGCCCCAAGTCATTGTGTGACTGTAGTGGTCCCAGGTATTATGAATATAGACAGTCGATCCGGCATCATTATATCCGTAGCCTAGCATTGTATGGCCTTCAACTTGTATCAACACGGGACGGCCGGCATCGATTTCATTTTTGAAATCGTTGAAGGTGAAGCCCCGGGTTTGCGAAGCATAGCCGTAAATGAATTGAGAAAAGTTCGTCTCGACCTTATATCCTCTGGATTCGGCAAACAGCCGCATGCCGTGGCAGCCGTCACGCACGGACGGCTCTGAACCGGTATAATCATAGAGTGGAAGGCCGGAATCATCGTAGTAAAACCAGGTAGATCCATCGACGCCTCCATATCTGGACTGGTTAGTTCCCATGAAGTCGGCAGTGCAGTCTCCCTGGGTATGCTCCTTCCAATTGCCGATAAATGGGTCGGGCAACGAGCTGTAGATTTTTACCCAATAATCGTCCACATGGCCTTTGATGGTGCGGCCGTCGTCGCCCAAACGCGTAGCGCTGAGTGGGCACAGAGCCCTCGATTCGCCTTTGATATCTGCGTAGCCCCAAGCTTCATTAGTCATCGGAAACACGCCGCCATTGGTTGGGCCGGTGTACATATTGGGGTAGCCGATGTTGTCATAGTAGCCGAACATCATGGCGGCAGATGTTGCCGAACAGCCGAAAACCCATGATAGGGCGGGCACGCCGGCAATGACATTTATTCCGGCCGCCATGTCAGGCTCGGGAACCAATGCCGCCTGCGCTTTGAAAGCGGCTGAAGGTGGGCTGGAAGGAACCATGACCTTGTCGATGGTCTTTCCGTCTTTTATGAATCGGTCCACAACATAAGGATTGATCGAACGAATGCCGTATTGATTTAACGGTACTTCGTTGTTGGCCGATTCCTGCGAAATTGCCGGCCGGCTTGAGAGGGAACATGTCAAAAAGCACAGAGCAATAAATGAAAAAACAATCCTTGTTAACTTATTCATTATTTCCTTCCCCAGAACCCGAGTCTTTCAGTCTGACGATCAAATCTAGAAACCGGTCTTCAGATTCAGTGTATTTGTTTACGTCTGCAGCGAACTTGAAATGGAGAGCCTTGATGCCGTCGGCTTCTATCAGAAACTCGGCAAGGTGTTTGTCGTGTGAGCCGGAGCCGAGCGGCCTGTATTCATCGCTTGCGCCCAGCTTCTCGAGCAGGACCACTATTCGCGAGCCCGGGGAATACTCTCCGTGATATGAGCTCGGGCCGGCCCTCATCCCGACAATCATCTTACCCGGCCGGTTCCCGGCTTTGGCAGCGCCGGCCGGTAGCGGCGGCTTGAGTATCGGATAGGTTTCTTTGATGAGGATGCTTCCACCTTCAATTTCGCCCTTTATTAACTTTTCCACTTCAAGGCTCGCCAGCACCGTTTTTCTTGTCTCTTCCCCAACGACACTCTCGGTATGCTCAACCTCGCCGATTCTTCCGACAGCGACCACATCTGCCAAAGAAATGAGCTCTTTTAACTGTTCGATATTCAATGGTGGCGGAGGTGGCTGCATGGTGTAACCTTTATGAGCAAGCGAGAGAAACAGAGTACAGACGAACAAGGCTGTCAGGGCCGGCTTTGCCTTGATCTTTCGAGCGCCTGGAAATACGCGTAAAACGCAGGATAAATATTTCTGCATAAGTCTCACCTGAAGGTTGTAGTCTATCGCCAAAAAACCTTGGCATTAGATACGGCAAGCAAAAAAAATGCCATCTGCAAAACGAGATCCCCTGATTTTGTTCCTGCGAGAGGACGGCGAATCCATCACACCAGTTCGTTCTCGACTATGCAGCCGATGGGGGGCGACCTGCTAATTACGAACTAGTGATCATTTCGTAATCATTATTACATAAACGTAGATCTGTAAATTTTCAAGAGAAACTTGCCAACCATCAGCAATTCTCATTTTGGACGTCGGACATATGGTAGGGTGGCTGAAGCGATTAGCGTAACCCGCCATAGATGCGGCATTTGGTGGGTTACGGCGCAAGAAGACGCGCCTGCACCCACCCTACGGCAACGGGGGGTAAGCCGAAAGCTGCGCCGGAGATTCGTCGGGGCCTGCTGAATCGACGAAGCGCGGAAGGGCCTGGGAGCTTGTCCGAGAATACGTACCGAACGGCATTCCCGCGAAGGTGTGAATCCAGAGAGGCGCTTGTGGCATGGATTCCCGCAAGAAGCATGCGGGAATGACGGAAAATGATAAATGGCTATTCTCGGACAGCCTCGCCGACTGAGCTACAGCCCACGCCATTCCCTATCACCATGTCTCTGCGGCAGCGTGTCTCCCTATCTGCGTATCTCCGCGTCACCGTATCCCGGCTCCACGCTGCTAGTCGCTCAACAGGAGCAGAAACAAGGCGGCCGTTAAGCCCCGGTCGCCTTGCAGTCGAAGGTATGCGTTATCCGCATCGACCAAGCCGTAGCCGTAATCGTTGTCCGGTCCTGATGGGCCCAGGTCGCGGGCTGATTTGATGAGCGCCTCTTCAAGCTCGGCCAGGCCGGCATCAGGGAAAGCACTCATCAAGAGAGCCATGGCGCCGGTCACATGGGGCGCGGCAAAAGATGTGCCCGAAGCGCCGACGTATGAGTCCGGGATGACGCCGCCGGCTGTGAGATCCGCCGTTCGAACGCTCACTCCGGGGGCAACCAGTTGCGGAAAAATGGCGTCATCGCAGGCAGAGGGGCCGCGGCTGCTGGAGGGAGCTATGCCCAGGGATTCACTTATCGAGCCCACCGCCAGGCTGTCGGGGTAATTGGCTGGGCTCACGCTGGTTGAGGCACCCAGGTCACCGAAATTTCCGGCGGCAAAGACCACGCCGATGCCGGCAGTTTTGAGGACTTGAATGTCTGCTTCAAACTCGGTGACACATTTGTTGACAAATTTGTCGTCACGGTCCAGGCCCCAGGAATTGTTGATCAGGTGCGGAGCATCATCGGTCAATGGATCCCCGTCCGGGTCGAGCAGCCATTGAAATCCTTCATGAATCACACTCTCGGCAGCTGTTCGCGCGTCATTGAAAATCTTTACGGCAATCCACTTTGCATCCGGCGCCATGCCGATGGAGGAGCCTCCCGCATCGCCCCCGACGAGCAGTCCCATCACTTGAGTCCCGTGGCCGTCGGCATCGTGAGGCAGGTCCGGGTGCTCGCCGTTGGGGTCGAGCCAGCTGTTGGCTCCTCCGCGCCAGCGATCGGTCAGGTCCGGGTGCTGTAAATCCGCTCCTGTGTCCATGGCGGCAACGACTACGCCCTGCCCCCGGTAGCCTCGATCCCAAAGCTCCGGCGCTCCGGTCAAATCGATGTTCCATTCCACAGCTCCCGCAGGCGTCGTGGTGGTCTCCGGCAATTGAATGACCCCATCGAGTCGAACTTCCTCGACCTTTTGAAAACTCGCGATAATCGGTATCAGGCTTGCCCGAACCGTAAGGCTCAAGCTGTTAATGATCCAGAGTGTGGTCACTTTTTTGATGCCCAGGCCTTCCAGAAATGCTTTGACTTCCTGGTCGTTGAACCGGACTCTGTTCTGTAGCGCCTGAATCAATCTGCTTGAGGGCAGTCCGGAAAATTGTTCGAGCTGCGAGCTCAAATCGTTTGTGAACTTGACAATCACGGAGATTTCATCATCTGGTGAGATAGCGTCCATCATCCCCTGCAGTTCGGGGTCCAATCTGCCTGCGCAGGCGATTTGTCCCAGGGATGCAAGGCACAGCCACATCGGCAGAAAAAGTATGATGATGAGTTGGCGGGCCTTATTTCGCAAATCTTTGTTTCCCTTCGTGCGCTGATTTGTGGTATTGTTTTTTATGAGCTGGAAACGAATTGCCCTCTACAGCGGTCTGTTATGGATTTTATTGCTGACCCCGCCGGCGTGGTCGGAAGACCTGTCCCATGAGCCTTTGCCTGCTCCTTCACAGGGGATTGCCTGGAAAGACCGGCAGCAGAAAGAATCCTGTGAAAAACTTTTACAGGTTATTCTGGAACATTTCCATAACGCCAGATTCTATTCTATCCAGGGCGATTCGTGTCGAACAGCCCTCCATGCCAAAAAATTCGTGGAATCCGTCGAGTCCTGCCGCAAAGAATGTCCCGCCGATTTCCTGGAAAAAAAAGGCTTCAATGAAGGCATCATAAGAAACGTCCGCACCCTGCACGAGTTGGGCACCAAACGTTGTGCAGACGGCAAGTAGAGACACGGATGGACACGGATGGACATGCTTACCTTCTGTTATTAATTCACGTTCCTTTTCACGTTGCTAGCTCACGCTCATGTGCTAAGTGACGTTCAGGTTGATAAAGTCACATTGATAAGTCACCTTCCTGTGATCAGGTTCTTGTGATGTTCTCGTGATAAGTAACGTTCATGTTCGTCTCAATCCTTTTTTTCGTTGGTTCAAGTCTTTTTTTTGTTGGTTCAAGTCTCCGACTTGAACCATTCCGACCTTAACCATACTCAGTATGGAGGGCAGCCATGGCAACCCCTGGGACCCGCAAATCATCGCCAAACTCGATCTATTCCTGCATCCTGCCCGTGCTCGAGTGGATAGACATTTTTACCCGTCCCGTCTACTTCGACCTGCTGATCGACTCGTTCTCCTTCTGTCAGAGGAATAAAGGACTCAACCTGTTCGGATTTTTCAGGTTTGCCAGCCAAGCAATTTTTCCGAGATGATCGAGTCGGCCCGGTTCTTTCTGCAAAAACTCAATTACATGCATCTGAATCCTGTGCGGAAAGGGTACGTGATCCGGCCGGAGGACTGGAAATATTCATCGGCGCGGAACTGGATCAAGGACGATCATTCGGTCATACGTGTGATAACAACGGAGTTGTTTTAATGTCAGCATGGTTCAAGTCGGGACTTGAACCAACCAGAGTCGGAGACTTGAACTAACCTATACCCCGGCGTCTCAACATCTCCCCATCCCCCCATCCCCGCTCCAAGCTGCTATTGAAACTGAGACGAAGGGCGCGGCCGGGTGGTATCGCCATATTGGCCCGGTTTTCTGCGTTGAATCAATCCTCTGAAGCGATCTCGCTGGTAGTCATTCTCCCGCGCTTCCACTTTGACTTCTTCATCTTCAACCATCCGGCTTTCGGCTCGCTCCGCTGAATAGTCTTCCTGCATCTGCTCGGAGCCGCCGTGCGACTGGTGCTCGATGGCTGAATTGCCGTCCGGTAGAGACATCATGCTGGGCTTGGCCAGGATCTGCACCGCACTGTCTATCTTGAAGCTGCCGTTGACAACCACCTGCTCGCCTTCTTGGAGTCCCTCACGCACTATGTAGTAATCTCCGGCTCGCGGCCCCAAAACGACCTCCCTGCCTTCGTATTCGCCCGATTTATTCGCATCGGCAACGTAAACCACCGCCCGTTTGCCGGTGATCAAGGGAGCCGACGCCGGGACCACCAGCGGCAGTTCGCTCTCCTTGCCATGATGGTTCGCCGCACTTCCCATTGAATTCAGCTCGGCGTGAATGGTGGCACGGACTATCATGCCGGACTTCAGGCTGGCGCCGCGATCGGGAAAAACCGCACCTATTTTAAAGGTGCGCGATTCCTTGTCCAACAGCACCGGATCGATATAGACCACTTTGCCCTTGAAAACTTCCCCGGGGTAGGCGGCAGTTTGCAGGGAAACCTCCTGCCCCTTGCGAATCCAGGGATAGTCTGTTTCGTATGCATCCAGTCTGGCCCATACATAGCGCGGATCTGCCAGGACAAAAATGGGGGCGCCGGTATTGACATAAGTCCCTTCAAAAGCTTTTTGCTCAACCACCACTCCATACATGGGTGCATATACCGTGGCGATCCCGGTCGGCTCCCCTTCTTTCATGAGCTCGTCGATATCGCGCTTGGGCATTCCCAGCAGTCGGAGCTTGTGTCGGATGGCATCAATGGTCTGCATGGCCGTTTGTTCTTGTGCCTTCTTGTCCTCTTCATCGTTTCGATCCGGAGAAGAGAAGACCGGGGCTTCCTTGGCAACGTGAGGTTTGCCAGTCTGGAAGGCCAGAAAGCTGGGCACGTATTTCATCGCTTCCATCAGTTGCTGTGCTGCGTCATATAAGTCGGAAGAATAAAGATCGAACAGCGGGTCTCCCCAGCGCACGAACTGGCCGGCGCGCTTCACATAAACCCGATCGATGACTCCACGCATGAAAGCCGTTACGTAGCTCATGTGGGCGGGATCATAGTCGATTTGCCCGTACAACCTGACCTCGGAGGAGACGGCCTTGCGAATCACAGGTTCCGTCCGTAAGGCCACCGTCTTTTTGTCATGTTCGCTAAGCTTGAGTCTGGCATTGGCTCCTTCTTCGCCGGTTACATCATAAGGCACCGCTGTCAGCTCCATTCCGCACACCGGGCATTGTCCGGGCTTCTCCATGGGTGGCACGCACATCATCGGGCACACATAAATGCTGCCGTCCGAAACCGATCCAGGTGCGGTGCCTTTGGCGATTGAAACGGCACTCTCGAGGATAGGAGTTTCGCCCTTGACCAGATACCCGACGACGAAGCCGAGGATGATTGCGGCAATCAAAAGGGAGATTAAGCTCCTAAATTTTTTGATATCGCCAAGATTCATTATTAACTCCCAACTCTGACCTAAAAATAATTTCGTCGGCAAAACTCGTAAGCGTTCAGCGTTAAGTTCGTTATGGATTCCACAATAACCACCTTTTGCAGAAAAAAAAAGCGGGGTCGAGTCCCCCCGCCAAAACTCACCACAGGCCGACAACATGCCTTGATCATCGTTCCAGCCGCGATGGGGCTCCGATATCGCGGCTGGAAGCCGCTCTTACAGTCTCCCTCGCAGGTTCTTCTCGGAGCCGAAACAACGATCAAGGCCCGACAACTTATTCGGATGATTCATCGACCGGGGTGAACGATATAAAAAGTTCAGGCTGCTTGCAGATTAAATGCCGGTAAACCAAAATCAGGTCTATTATCTCGCTAATCCGCGATGAGCCGAAAACTCTACAACATCAGCAGCAAATAAATAGGGGAAAGGTTTGTGTTACCTTCTACTGCCGTTGCATTGGCCATCTCGAACGGCACGATGCCAGGCACTGACGCGCCGCTGCCGTCCAATCCATGATTATGTTCCCATAGTTGCCAGATGGTGTCTCCCCACGCCTTCAAGCCGGTGAAAAAGGCATCGGTTTGAACAATGTACGCGCCTGCATCCCCGCCTGGTTTTAAGGGCGTTGAGCGAGAGAGGGTATTTGCGTTCCCATTGATTTCATCCCGCAGAAATTTTACATATTCCCGGGAGGTTCCCTGGTAATAGAGCCTGATCTCCACTTTGTCGGCCGCTTTGGGCAGAACACCCGTGAGGCTGACATCATCATAGCCGCCGGCATATTCTGCGGCACTGAAATGGTTCGGCGCCGAAACGCCGTGGTCAACGGGGTCGATAAGCCGGTTGGCGGCATTGGCAATATCAAAACCCTTCGGCGGGATGCGGTTGTCCTTGTAGCGGCCGGTGGCCAGAACAAAATGGAACGTTTCGTTCTCCCCGGTTAGATCGCTTTTTGGGTGGACCTCGTAAACCAGCGCATCCACGTAGCTTTCATTTGCCCCAAGAGCCGGCGAGTCGGGGTGGGGAAGTCCTTTCAGGGTTCCCACCGTGTCGCTGTAGGGGTTCACTTCATGAATCAGCGCTCCGACAGCGTCGAAGGCTTTAATATTCACAAACATTCTTCGGCCCTCGGGAAAACCCGAAATCAACTTGTGGCCCGTGTTGTTTTGAATGCGAAACGACAGATTGCCGCTGGTCGGGTTATACGCCGCGTTTTTGATGGTGGCGGCCCACCTGAGTTGGTCGGCGGCTCTCAAATGAGCATCCAACAGGGCGTCGCCGTTGTCGGTCGGAGTGATGCCGGCCGTCATATCGAGGGTCAAATTGGTGATATCCGCAGGTACAAGAAGATTGTAGTTGAGCTCATCATCGGCGAGAGAGTCATCATCCAGGCTGGCCAGGATATATGTGATCCACAGATTCCCTCCCTGCAGGTCGTGCAGGGGCGCCCCCGAGTTGGGGTGCTCCGTGCTCTGATCGGGTCGAATGGGAGCCCCTGTTTCTCCGCAGCCCTTGCCTCTTACATCCGGCATATGACAGTCCTGACACTTTGCCGCCAGAGAAATCCCGGCCGCCGTTTGAAATTCCGGATTGGTGGCTGCGCCTCCCTGGCGGCCGTAGGCGGACAGAGCGAATTCCGAAAAGGTCCGCTCCACATGGAAATATCGATGGGCCGAATACTGTTCGGTAATCAGATTCGCCCCTCCTGATTGATCGGGCAGGCAGTTGAGAGAAGGAATTAGTGTTTTAAGACCCTCGCAAGCATTTGCCAGGGCCGGATTGGAGACATCATGGCAGGTGGAGCAAAAATATTTCGATTTGTGATAGCGACTGTATAAATTCGAGTGATCCGATTCGGCGGGATCGGCAAAGCTTGCCCGTTTCTTTACGAAGCCATTGGCCGTGCTTACAAAATACTGGCCCCCGCCGTTCTCCGAATATGTGTTGAATTTCGGCAGATCATTGATGAAAAAATCTAAACCTGAAAACAGCTCAATTGCCGTTGCGAGAGTTCGGTCTTCCAACAGAGTCACGCCGGAGAGAACGTAGGAGCGGGTCACAGCCCATGGTCCGGTATTGCCGGCTTCGTCCCAATAGCCTATCCAGTCCGACCCTTCCCTTTCACCGGAGTAGGTGGTTTTGTGGAAAGGATCCCACATGCGGTGACAGGCATCACAGTGCACGCCGTCGAGATCGGAACCGGTCATAAGACTGGCATTAGGTGGATCCGAACGACCGGCCAGCCAACCTTGAGGAAAATGACAGCGTTCGCAGATATCTACAGCGTTCGGATTGCCCAACGCCCACACAGAGTCCTGCGCGGCCACCGCCATACAGGCCCAAAATATGGGGTCGCGTCCCGCCTGCGCCATCATCGAGCCTGACCAGGTAAAACCGGGAGCTATAATGTTCCCCTCACCATCGGTGGGATTCTCGCCATGGCAATTGATACAGCCATTGGGGTCGCCTATCGGATCTTGCAGCAGCACTCCCTGGTCAGGTTGGGTCCCGGGCATTCGAACAAGCGGATCGTCTTCGACAGGCAGCGGCGTAAAAGCATTGCTCGCCGAAAGCAGGATAAAAGTGAATAAAAATCCAATGAAAATAGATTTGGGGTTCATTTCATTCCTCCTCCTTTTCGATCCAGGCCAGTCATTAATTATCAATACTACTCAATGAAACATCCACTTAAGATTGGAGACCGAAGCAAGGAGGTGGAAAAGCGAGGTTATTGCACCACGATGTCTTGTGCTTCGAAGTCTCCTATGCGCAGGTTTACCCTGCTGCCGGACTTCACCAAATTGCCCGCATTGGTAAAGAGCATAAAATAGACCCGGTCCTTTTCAGGCTTGCGGGTGGTTTGGCGAATAGGGCCCAGTTTGGTAATGGGAACGGGCAGTTCCGTTTGGCTGGCCTGGTCGATGAGGACCGCTTTTTGTGAGCGATCGAGCAGTGCTGCAGCTTTTTCCGGATCCAGCACGCGATAGCGAAAGTCGATGAAGTGGCCTGCGCCTGAGAGGCGTATGCTTTCCACCTGAATGCCTTGTTCTTGCGACGCAGCTGTTGCGGCGGAATCCGACTTGGAGGGCGAATCGGCGGTGCAACCTGACAGGGGAAATGCGATAAAGGTGATTATAAGATAAATGTGGACCGGCCTCAGCATTTGAAAAAGGTGTGGTTTTTTTTGTGACATTTTCGATCTGAACCTTCTTGGTTGGCATCCGTCCGAGTCAAGTACCCGGTTGCTTCAAGTCTGCGGCCGCGGTTGGTTCAAGTCTCCGACTTGAGCCAACCGGCAGAAACAGCCGGATGGATTCCCGCCAAGACCTGTCCCCGCAGGGTTTAGACGGGGAGCATGCGGGAATGACGGGGCGGTCAAGGACCAGGGAGAAAATACCTCTTGCTGCCCTCGGCCTTCCGTCCCCCGTCCTCTGTCCTCCGGCATCTGACATCCGCCTTCTGTCTTCTGTCCCCTGCCATCTGCCACCGACATCAATCCAGCAGCAGCAAATAAATCGGTGCCAGTGTAACAGGAGCACCTGGAACAGGAGTAGGTCCAACCCACAGAGAGGCCAGCATTCCTCCGCCCTGCATTCCTCCCAGTCCTGAAGAAATGGAGCCGGCGTTGGTCAAATTGAGGCGGCGATCGTAGAGGGCGAATCGACCTTCCTCCGTCGGCTTGAGAACCGCCTCCACAGTCTTGCCCGCAAGCAGCTCCACCGTCACCTGTCTTTTGGGATAAGTGAAAGGAACGCCGTCCTCGGCCACAATGGACATGTGGGGCGTGTTCAGAATTGTGGGAATATGCGTTTCCAGCCCCGCATTGAAAAATCTCAGCAGGATATCCTCGTTGGCATTCCTTGCTGCTGCGAAGGGCTGCAGGGCGGGGTAGGCTTTGCCGTTGATCAGAAAATATCTCGGGTGATAATCGATGGTGCTCGGGACCAGTCTGCCGGGGCCGTAGTCGCCGTTGGCCACAGCGTTAGTGATGATCGGATCGATCTCGCTGAAGAACAGGATGACCTCGTTGGAATACCGCGAGCCGGCGATCATCCCCCCATAGAGGCCCATGGAGACCTGCATGGCCGGATTGGTGCCGCTCTGGTAGATGAAGGTGCCCGGTCGAACGTTGGTCCACTGATAGGTTTGAGTCGCATTCGTGGCTGTTTCGTGGGTGAAGGACCGCACCCGCGCCGTATAATTGTTCTGCGGTCGAGATCCCGATGAAATGACCGTGTCGCTGAGTCCATTGGTCCAGACCGGCCCGGAATTGTTGGCGATCACCTGGCCGATGATATGGAGAGAGGTCGGCCTTGGCAGCCTGTTGGTCAAATTGATGGTCAGCGTGGTGTCTCCCGATGGAACGACCAGCAGAGGTCCCGGCACCATGACCGTGCCGTCGCCGGCCCCGGGAGAGGATTCCCGGGCATAACCCCACATGGGGACAACCGTCCCGTCGGGCATGGTCACCGTTGTGGCAGCCGCCCTGAGATTAAAAACCACAGCCGACGCCGTTCCGGCTACGACCATGCACAACGCCGCAGCCAATAAGCCTGTCAATAACCATTTGATTTTCAACATGCAAATCCCCCCTTTCATCTATGGAATCGGCGTTCCGGGAGGCTCCACGATCATAAAGGAAACCAGGCCTCCGGGCCAGATGTCGTTGCTGGTTAATTCTTTTTCCGTATGGGAATGCCACATGTAGAAAAAGCCGCCAAATGCGTTCAGGCCGGGATGGCCGACGGGCAGTTCACCGCTGCCCCCAAGAAAAGGAGTTCCTGAATAAAATTGTCCGAACGTCAACTCATCACGCGGCGCAATGATCACCGGAAAGGGCTTGCCGTGATCCGTCGGGTCTTCACCGGGAGCCAGGGCATCCCCCGCCGCATGACCGTAAATGTCCCAGCCCAGTCCGGCCCCGGTCCAGGTCCAGGTGACGTCCACCGTCTGGCCGGGCAGCACCCTCATGGTATTGGCCATCCACTGCAGGTCCGCACCCTGGCCGGGGGCGCTTTCCAGCATTCTGCCGTCGACCGCGAGGACCGAAAAGTCATTGCCGTGCTCGTGCATGGGATGAGGGTCGCGCCCCGCACCGATGAATCTTAGCAGCACCGTTTCTCCCGGAAGCATCCTTGGCTGGCAATTATACGGCTGATTCGGCAGCCAGGGGACATTGTTTTCCGCCATCACATCGGGGAAGTTCCTGCCGTTGATGAACCAGTTGGTGGCGTAGTAATTACTGGTGTCCACCTGGTTGTATTGTCCGAACGCGATGCTGCGGTGAATGCGCGGGTCCATCTCGGTCAGCAGATAGAGATACTCGCGATCGAAGCGGGAATTGGCATGATTGTACGCATAGTTTGCCCCCAGAGAAGGCCGGATGACAATTGCCCCCACCAGGCCCATCTCCACCTGCAGATCGGGGCGGGTGCCGCTGTGATACAGATAAGTGCCGGGCTCGCCGGCGACAAAAGTATAGGTCACCGTGTCGGGAGGATCAGACGATGCTTCGCGGGTCAAAAGCCCCTGCATTCCACCGGATGCCGTCACGATCTGGCCCGGGAAAACAATGGAAACATTGCCCGCGTCGGCCGGCAATTCGTTTCGAAGGGTTACGGTGATGGTTTGGCCCTGCTGCAGGATCAAGGTCGGCCCCGGATACTGCATGGACGTTCCACTGGCAAGACCGTAGCCCCACATCAGAAAACTGTCGCCATCCGATGTGCTGATGCTGCCGGCTCTTGCCACCAGGTTGAAGGTTGTCCCGGTTTCTCCCACGATCGTTGCCGATGCGCTTCGGGCCACCCCGAGGACCATCAAGACAGCGATGACAGCTGCAAGCAGGGTCCTGCATCTTCCGATATCGATTAGTTTAAGCATTGCGAACCCCCTTTCAGTTGATCACGATTTCAGTCATGAGACCACCGCGTTCCTGCTGGTTGTTGCTGAGAAATCTCAGATTGGTGGTATAAAGAAAATAGGTGCCCTGAGGCACGCCCGTTGTATCGAGAATAACATCGAAGTGTTCTCCGCCGGCGGTATTCAAGACGTAAGTCTCGTAGCTGAGGTTCTGGCCGGTCGGCGAGCGCAACAGTTGTGCTCCGCTCCCCACCACCTTCATGGGGACACCCAGCGTGGTCGTAATGCTGAAAAAATCCGTTGTGGAAATGTTGGAAACCCGCAACAGTATTTTTTGCCCGCGAGTTGCGGAGATCATGGCGTTCATGGGCTGGGCGGCAAAACCGTCCCTGTTCTGTATCGAGTTTGGATTGACGGTGCTCGGATAGCCCCTGCCATTGATCATGGGGTAGGTGTCCTTCATGGCCGCGAACGGCAAAGGCTGCACTGCGATATGGGCGTCATGGAAATTATGGTCGAAACCGGTCAATTGAATGGCAAAAGATCTATCGTAAAGGGTCGACCCGTCACCGTCGTTATAGACGTACTTGTTGCCGGTGGTGTGGATAAAGCCGTTAAGATTGGTGAGGTTGGGGAGGTCATCCTGAGCGGGCAAGACCCAAACGTTTCCGATCATACCCATCTGCATGTGCTCGGCAGCCTCTACGTGGCAATGATAGAAGTAGGTGCCGGGATCCCGCGGCTTGTAATAGTAGGTGAAGCTGGCACCCATATTGGCGGTGGGGGAGGGCTCCGGCAGTCCGTCGAAGATGGGTGCGGCGTTTTTGAACCCGTGCCAGTGAACCGAATGGGGATCGAACAGGTCCGGGCGCATGACCATCCCGACATTGGTCATAGTTAAATAGAGCTCCTGGCCCTCCTTCATAACGATGGTAGGCGCGGGAAATGTCGCCTTGAGCGTGTAATCGGTCAGCACCTGCGCGTCGGGCGTCCCCGGCGCAACCCGTCCGAAGCTGAAAATGTACTGTTCGTGGCCGTCGGCCATGTAGGTGAAACCGTCTCCGCCCGTGATGTGCATGCAAACCACGTCTCCGGCTCCCGGTTCGCCGGGAGCCAGCCAGGTTGCCCCTGCGGGACACTGCGTCAGGACCGCCCTGGCCGTTCCTGCTCCCGAAACCAGGAGCAAAACCGGCACGATCCAGACGAGACAAATCCATTTGCCTCTTGCCTTCAACCTCATTGGAAACCTCCTCTCAGCTCATCTCGATAAACAATATCTAAAACGCCGTCATTGCTTTGACCGTCAAACGCCTTCGTTATACTCGTTAAGTTGGTTGACCTCAGCTGGCTCAAGTCTCTGACTCGACCTCACACCTCAGTTGGCTCAAGTCTCTGACTTGAACCATTCTCGCATTAACACAACTCTTTTGTGAGAAGGCCGGCTGAGAATCATTTGCTCATATCAAGGGGTGGCAACGGAGTTGCCTGAAAGTCATTTTGGTTCAAGTCGGAGACTTGAGCCAACCCATACTGGCCTGAGTTTTGTCCAACCCGTTTCGACCGCAAATTGCCTGCTGTAAGCATTTTCAGACAGCCTCTTAGTGTTTTGAACCAATCCCATGTTGCTTGTAGGGGCGGGGTTTATCCCCGCCCGCTTCCAGTCGTAGAGTATTACCGCTGATTATCAGTCGAGCAGCAGCATGTACACGGGCACCATACTGCCGCCGGGAGACCGGAGCTTAAAGCTCTTGACAAGTTGCGCATCTATGCCGGTTGGCGACTGGGTCCCGACATTCCTCACCTCTACCCGAATTTCGTAGGAACCGAGGTTCTTGCCGGTGGTATTCCAGGCCCAGCTATTCGATGCAGCCCATGTCCGCTCGATGCTCCAGGTGGCGCTTCCAGCCGGTCTGGTGGAGAACTGGTACTCTACATTGCCGCTGCCCACGTAGCCCGTTGCCGTGAACGTGACCGTGACACCGGGTATATACGGCCCAGGGCTGCTTACCAGTTGCAGATTCTCCGTGGTTGGAAGGATGGTGAAGGACAGGCTCTTGGTGGCCTGAGTTGCCGCCTCCCCCGCATTCCTTACTTCAACGCGAACTTCTGTGACGCCCACATCGGCATTGGTGGGAGCATTCCACTCCCAGATATGGGGAGAGAGGGTGGGCGTGTTGTAGGCTTGTTTGATCACCCACGCGCCGCCCGTTCCCGGTCCACGGATGGAGAACTGAAATTCATAGTTGCCGGTTCCACCTCCGGCTTGCGCAACGAACACGATGGGGGTCCCGACATGCTGCGGGCTGGTCAGGTAGGATGTCAGGGCAACGGTCGGGGCGCCGGGGTTGGTGATGGTGTAGCTGATTGGAGAGGACGAGACCACCACCCCACTGCCTGCAATGCGAACATCCACTCTCACCTGATGCGTGCCGAGATCTCCCAGGTCGGTCACCCAAACCCACGTGTCGAGGGTGGAGAAGTCTTGCACCAGCACCCCATCGAGATAGAATGCGTATTCATATGTCCCGAGGGGGCCCAGGCCGGCACCGGTAAATTGAATGGCGGTTCCGGCCGGAGTTGATGTGGGAATTCCGGCAGTAGCCGTCGAAGTGATGGTGACTCCATTAGCGTTGGGTGGTTCAGTCCACTCATCGGCGCCTCTATCCGAAGCCCTCGAGTCTCCGTCGAAATCCACGTTTATATTGGCCCCGAAGCGGTCTTGAACATTGCTCAGAGCGTTTCCAATACCAATCGATCCGGCCAGCAGGTGATAGTCGCCGATCGGGGTGAGCGGTCCATACCGGACGTCGATAAAGTTGCCGCCTTCGTCTATGGCAGCAGCGGTGTTAAGAGGGGTGGTGTTTTCGGGAATCAGCACCAAACCCTGGCCGCTGTTGACATAAGGTTCGACGAAGGTGGGAGATCCTACAATGTTGTTCGATCCGCCGGCGTAAGCCGCGGTCAGCACACAATAGCGGGGATTCAGATTGCCTGTAACGCCCAGCACCGCCAGGTCCCGATAGTCCGGGGTGGTTGGGCTGGGAAGCAGTCCGCCGATGGCGCCGTTTGCGGTCACATCCCAATAGAAGGAGCGATTGTGCCAGATGATGTTATTGACCATCTCGGGGTTCGAGAACAGGGGCTGGCCTGCCGGCAGAACTGCAATCAGGTCATTGCTGTGTCTCCTTGAAACGATGCCGGCCGGCTGTTGGGTGGATACGCCGATCGCCCCCCCCGGCGCGAAGGCTTCACCCGCGGTGGCGGTGCTATCGTTGTTGGCCACCGTATTGTAAATGATGTTCGTCCGCAGCGCATCTTGCAGCGAAATTCCGCCCGCCGCAAGGCCGGCGACATTATTTATAATCATATTGTTGATAATGTCGATGGAGTGCCATTGCGTGGGAGTACCCGGGTTAGTCTGCACATCCGAGCCATTGATAAAGGCCAGTCGGATACCGCCGCCGTCGCCGGAGCCGGCCAGATTGCCCTGAATGTGGTTGGCCAGGATGCTGACCGACCCGGAGCCGCTAGTCAGTCCGCCGCCTACCGGCAGGCTGCCTTCAATGGCGATGCCGCCGCCGGCGTTCGATCCCAGCTGCACAAAGGACTGGTTGAACAGGATTCGGTTGTTTGCAATCTTGCCGTTATTGCTCAACCCCTGGTGGCCGATGCCGGCGCCCGAGCCGGTAGTGAAATTGCCGCAAATGTAGTTGCTGGTTAGTTCGTAACTGTCGCAACCCGTATAAACGGCGATGCCTCCGGCGCCATCGGTGGTTGCGCCGTTTTGGGTGATGTGGTTGTGGTGAACTTTAATAAAATCGTTGAGTGAATCCACCAGCTGATCGCCAAGGAACGGATGGCCCAACCGGATGCCGCCTCCCCGGAGGCCGTGATTGCCCACCAGCTTGTTGTTGCCGATCTCAAGATATTGGGCATAGCCGTTCACCACAATGGCCCCGCCGATATCCGAGCCGGTAATGGTGAAACCGTCGATGCGGGCATTGGGATCGGCTTTCCAGGCATTCGGATCGATTATATCGGGCGCCATAACAAACACACCCGGTCCTTCCGCGTCATTCAAGAGCCCCGGCTCATTATTGACCGGGTCGAAGTCGACGGTCTGATTGGGAAGCAGGTCCACCATCCCCGTATTGACCAGGTTGGTCACCTTGTCTCGCCATTGCTGGAGCTTTTCGCCCGGCGCTTTGACCGCGTTGATGATGGTCGATGGGGCGCCGGAGCCCTGCAGCTGCACATCCTTCCACAGGACCACCAGTTCATTGTAAGTGCCGGGGGTCACCAGAATGAGGTCGCCGGAAGCGGCGCCGTCAATTGCGTTCTGGATTACATTGACACCGGGTGTGGCATCGACTCGACGCACGGTGCCGGCAAAATCCCAACCCACCGTCACGGTCAGCCCCACCCGGGTGGATTTTCCGTTGTCTGCCCGGGTTATCACAAGTTGGCCGGAAGGAACGGTGTTCGGGACCAGCACGTCAATGGTCGCGTTGGTCCAGGTCACGCGGTTCGGGGAGACAACCACGCCGCCGATGCTCACCGTGCCTTTGGTATTGCCGAAGCCGTAATCGCGCTGCACGGTCTGCGGCGTGCCGGTGGTTTCGTTGTAGGCCGGGTTGGAAACCGCGGTATTCCCCATGGACTGAATTCTTAACTGGTCATTCGCATTCTGCACATACGGTCCCATCCAGGTATTCGTAAAAGCCTGTTTGATCACCGGGGTGCCGTTAGGCAGCTCGCAATCCAGGGGCAGTTGATTCGGCCCCGCGAAAGCCGCAATCGGCAGCACCGGGGTATCCAGGTAGGTGGTCACGCCGGGCATGTACTGAAAGGTGTAACAGAATGTGGTGTACTGCCTGTCGTAATAGGGATCGGTGACGGTCTGGCCGAAGGTCGGGGAACCGGGCGTGTTATCCACCACCGGCCCCGGATCGTTCATGCAGGTGATCAGCATATTGGGCGACATGCCGCTGGGGCTGGGGATGTTGGTGGTATAGGTGGAAGGCACCAGAGCGTTGAATTGCCCGAACTGATCGGCGTAGATGCGGTTGATCTCCACACCTTTATAGTCGCGGATGGAGACCGGCACCCATCTGGGCGCCTGTTTTTCACCGAAGGTCGGATTGTTGGGATCGAACTCGTTGGCCAGGTCGTTCAGGATCATACCCTTGATGCGGCCTGAAACCGGAGCCGAAGTGAAGAGGAAAAAGTCCGCCGGCGTGTTTTTGCCGTCCTCCAACGGTACCTGCTTGCGGTCGCAGAGCGGCCTCATTTGACCGGCATAGGGAGCAGGCACCCGGAGATCTGGATGCTCGAAGAGCGTAAGGTAGGTCGGCACCAGATGATCGTCTCCCACGCACACAGGCGGCAGAGCCAGCGGGCTGGGGTTGTATGAGTCCCCGAAGTCGACGTTTTTGCTCTCTTCTTTCACCAGCTCGTAACCGGGAGGAACTGCAGCTTGAACGATATAAATGCCGGTCGGGAGCCCTTCGACCTCGGCGCTTCCGGAAGCCATGCCGTTGGGATGGTAGGAAGAGAAGGCATATCCGCCGTCGAATACGCCCGGGCGCACCTGGTTGAAGTTGCGCAGGCCGTCGTAACATTTTCCCTGGTTATAAAAGGGATCGGTGACATCGCCGGGACAGCCGTCAGGAAGATTGTCATCCCAGCTGTCCGTCCAGGCGATCTGCAGGGCATCGCCCGGATTGAAAATGCCGTTGTTGAGATGATCGACGTCTTCAGGCCCTTTGACACCCGTGTAATCCGGATGCGCGGGGTCGAATTGGCCGGTCCACTGGAACGGATAATTATCGACGTCGGCCAGGGTCACTGCGCCGTTTCCATTTAGATCATCGATAATGCCGTCCCCGGTCGCATCCCGGTAGAGATTCATCTGTACTCTGGGGATGCCGGGCTGCCAGTTTTCACCGAAATTGTAGCGAGGGTCGTCCTCGGCCCGTGTGGTGTCGTAGAAAACAATACCGGATATGCCGCCGTTTTCCCCGGCCACGTAGGCGGCCTTGCCCCAGTTGATTTCGTTGGTCTGGCCGAGAAACACCTGGAAAGCCTGTGTGAGCACCTCACCGGTCTCAGTGCGGTAAGGCAGGTTGAAATTCTCCGGCTGCCTTTGCGGGGTCAATTTCCCGCGAGAGGGCCAGGTCCAGCCGTTGTCCGGCAGCACTTGCCCGCCCGCATCCACCACAATGGTTGCGCCGGTCGCCTTATAGCGGGCGAAATCCACTTCGGCCACCAGCCAGTTGAAGAATGGGAAGACGGTATCCAGAGCATAATTACCGCCGGAATCGGTTGTGGTGGACTGATAAAGCGAGCCGTCCCGCCAGCGGATATTGACCGCCTGATCGACGAGGCCCACTTCGTTCGAGTCCGGGAAGCCGTTTTGGTTGGTATCGTAAAACACCTTGCCGGCGAGATGGCCGAACCAGTCAAAGACTGCAACCTGGCCGAGGTTGAGATTGGAGCTCGCAACGGTCAAGCCCATGGAAGCAAAAATGATGTTGAGGTTTTCATCCCAGATGACCAGCTGATAGTTGCCGGGCGGCACATCCGGAATCGAAAATGTGCTGTTGGCTCCGCACGGAGCAGCGTAAACGCCTCTTCCCAGCCCGACCGACATATCGTTCAGTCCCACCCAGGGAGAAGGGAACGCGTGTCCCTTCCAAAATGTGTAGTCGGGGGGCCGCGACATATGCGTGTTGACCACCTGGCCGCTAATGGTGACCCCGCCCGAAAGCACCGGGTCCTTCATCTCGCGTATAAAACCGAAGTCGCAATGATGCCCCGCCGGACCGAACTCGGTAAAGTAGGGCGGTTCATTGGGTTTCACCCAGGCGTCGATGACCCGCGTGCCCTCAATGGTGCTGGTTTGAATCCAGGGCTTTTGGCCGGCCGGCACGGCCGGCGGCGAAACGCGCATGCCGTATTTCCCCGGTGGGATGTATTTAATGAGCGCGAGGCCGTTGGCATCGGTTTTAATCACGCCGGTGCCGAGGGATATAACGGTGCCGTCCGGATTGTAGGTGGTGCCCAGCGGATTGCCGAAGGCGTCCTGCAAAACCAAGCCGCCGCTTGCTCCATAACGCCCGCCCGCCTCTTCGACGATTATGGTGAAGCCTTGCAGGCCGCGCTCTTGAGGCAGATCGGGGGCATTGTTGATGGGGTTGGTGTCTTCAAAAACGAAAACGGAGATTTGAGCGGTCGGCAGGGGAAGCTGGTTGACAACCGCTGTGGCAGTGGTCTGGCCGGGCGCGACGGACACGCCGCCATTGGTGTAGCCGGCATCAGGAAGCACCGAGATGAAGTAATATTTATTTGGATCGAGGCAGATCGGGTCCGCAGCCGCGCCGGTGCACACCGGGGGCAGCGGCGTCGTCTCGTCGCCTTGAGCCAGTACCGGCATGTAGCTCGTGTGGAAATTGATAGAAAGGGGATCGGGGTCGGCAAAGCCGGGTACGGGATGAAAGGTCGCATCTTCTTCCACCAGCCACTGATACCCGCTGATGGCTTGCCCGTTCGGGCCGACCACGTTTAAGGTGAGCGCCTGGAGCTCCGGCGCCGCAACAAGAAGCGCGGCTGCCAGGAACATGGTCAAGCCAAACAGGGTACGATAGCGGCTGACCCTGCGGACAGCCTGATTTTTGATTGCAGACACCATGGTTCCTCCTCATCGTTATCCGGTAGCTATTGAGTTTTGGTGAGGGAGCAGGACGTCCTGATAATAGCCCGAAACATTTGATCCCGCCCCTTTCGCCAACCTGACTAAGAATGCAATATGGAGAGTGCTCAACAGGATACACACCCCGATCAGCATTTTCAATGGGTAAAACTCAGTATTTTCTTTGTAAGTCAGAGTAGATGGGAAACTTCTAATAAACTACTTCATATCCAAACGTTTATCAAATACTATTCATGTACATTTTAGCGGCACCATGAAATTAGCCGCTCCCGGAAGAATGTTCAATGGGTAAAAGTGTGTATTTTTGATGTACCTTACAGTGTATATGACAATTGCTGTTTCCGCTCCACCGGTGCCGGCGGGGGGAACGGGGAATCGCTTATGGGGCGGGTTCAAGCCGCAACCGCGGATGAAGCGAAACCCCCGGTTCGGCAACAGTCTCTCAGCCCGGCACCGGAGGGCCAGTCCAGGTGTGTGTGAATTACAATATGGTAATGTGAGGCAAATCTTGAAATTTGTGTAAGGTGGGAAGCGGGAAGCGGTGAGTGGGGGGTGGTGAGCAAAAACGCGGGAGCCGTTGTGCAGGGGGAATGCTTTTGGAGTGCACTGGATTCCCGCTGGAAGCAAGCGGGAATGGCACAGCAATTTTCACTTTGGAGCTCGCACTCAGCTTAGGGCGGGTGAAGCGATAGCCTAAACCACCGCCAACAAAGCTTCTGCTGGGTTGCGGCGCAAAAAGACGCGCCTCCCCCCACCCTACAGGAAGGATCAGCATCCAAAATGAAAATTGTCGGGAATGGCAGGGGCGGCTTTCTGCCGGTCGGGGAGTGTGACAAGGCTCCTGCGCCACGGAGCTCCTGCCGGTTGCACTCCGGCCTTGCGGCAACTCCGCGGCGGTGTTTCCTTCACCTGGACAGCCCCTCCGATTGCCGCGCGGCACGAATGTTGTATCAATGACCCGCAACACCCGCGGAAGCAAGCAGCGCAGACAGGTTTTTAGGCAAACAGCAAGGCTTCCCTTCTCTGCGCTCTCTGCGGCGAAAAAAACAAGGCTCATCGCGGATTACCGTGATTTACGCACTCGGTTCGTGCTGAGGTATCGAAGCACGAACGGATGGGTTGCCCTTCGATACCTCAGGGCAAACGGCTGCAGAGCGACACGATCACGCTAATCCGCGATGAGCCAAAAACAAGAAGTGGATCGCTTGATAAGGGCAAACCATTCGAAAGGGTGGGACGCAAAGCTACTGGCCTAAGTCTCCGGTGAAGGAGATAGGGTCGCAGGGCTGCCGGGCGAATACGGCGCCTCTCACAGCGGCTGTATTCGGCACGGCCGGATGTAATCAGTGGGAGGTGTTGTCATGAGGCTTCGAGCCGGTTTCGATCGCCGCTACTTTTCATCGCTGAATCTCGGCGCTGTCTTATTTATCCTTCTAGTTGTCTCTATTTTCCCGGGTGCGGGCAGTGCACATTGCGCTCAACTGACGGTGGCATGGGACCCGAATAATGATGCGAGCACCGCCGGTTACAAGATTCACTATGGAACGCAGAGCCGCAACTATACCACGACCATTGATGTGGGCAACACCACCCAACACGTGGTAACCGACCTCCAAGCGGGCGCCATTTATTTTTTTGCCGCCACCGCCTATGACGCAAGCGGCAACCAAAGCGATTTTTCCGTCGAGCTGGCGGTCAACACCCCCAATGATCCCTCCCCGAATGCTCAACTGGACAGCGATGGAGACGGCCTCTCCGATGCCGACGAAATCAGTATCTACGGTACCGATCCAAACAATCCGGATTCTGACGGTGATGGAATGAGCGACGGCCAGGAAGTTGTCTACTGGGGCGACAACTGGGACGGCGATGACGATGGCGACGGAATAATCAATCTTTTAGATCCCACACCAACCAGGCAAGCACTTCCTCCAGAGAAAAAAGAGAAAAAAGTAAACATGGGCCCCATCTTGTCCCTGCTGCTGGATTGATGCAGCCCATTAAGCTTTATGATCGTTCAGTTTGCTAATGGCGTTAAAGGGCTGCGTAGCGGAAAGATTTAGCGACCACTTATCTCACTTCGGAGAAAATCCCGACCGAGAGCCCTGCCGGATCTATATGGGGGAAACTCAAAATTCAGAGCTCAAAGCTTTATCAAAAGATGTCATGAAGAGCCACAGAGAAGCCATTTAAGACCTTCGAGAACACGTGCTCCTCCCCTTCGGCCGCGCACAGAAGTCTAAATTTCATGTTGACGCTTTCGTATACTTCTATCTTCTTTATGCCCGGGTCAACGATCCAATACTCTTTCACGCCGCCGGCTTCATAGGTTTTGAATTTTTCCCGTAAGTCGTAGTATGCCGAAGCGGGTGAAAGGATCTCGATGACGATATCCGGAGCCCCTTGAATATTCTTCTTGCCGATAATATCCTCTCGTTCTTTGCCGACAAAAATAATGTCGGGCTGAAAAATGTCCTTATCCGATAAACAAACATCAAGCGGGGCATAGTAGACTTGACCCAAGCCAGCCGGCTCGGCAAAGCTCACAATCATGAACGCTAGTTTTTTGGACACTTCCTGGTGCTTCGGAGAAGGTGAAGGGGTCATCACGAGCTTGCCCCCAATCAACTGATAGGGAGCCCCTTCGGGCAATTTCAAGTAATCATCATAAGTGTAACTTTCCCGCTCCTCGATAGCATCCTCGAAGAGCTCAAGAGAATATGTTGCAGGTATAAGCAATCTGCGCCGTTCTTTTTTGCGGCTGGTTCCAGTTTGCATGACTTTTCTCCGCGCCACCCGGGTTAAGCATCCACAAAGGTGCACAATCTATTTCCTATAGAGCATACGTTTGCATCTTTCTTCAACTCAAAACTTTAAAATTAAACACACCTCTGGGGGTGCATGTGTGTGGTGCGGCTGAGTTGAGGCCGACATAGGTTCATCGCATAGGAATTTGCATTTTTTGATAACCAAATCGTCATGTTATTGCACGGTCTCCTGACCGTGCAACTTTTGTGACCGA
>ENA-OSEO01002585-OSEO01002585.1-sediment-metagenome-genome-assembly--contig:-NODE-2585-length-24692-cov-3.790737_pt1 | contig 24692 bp, 20 predicted proteins | sample MGYA00237883_ERZ534232 | MGnify/ENA metagenome assembly ERZ534232
GGTAGGCGGTACTGGATTTGAACCAGTGACTTCTACCGTGTGAAGGTAGCACTCTCCCGCTGAGTTAACCGCCCGTTCTGTGTGTTGGTGATATCGCAAAGAACGTTCTTTTTCAAGACAAAAATAGGGAATCCTTCTTCTGCCGGGCATTGCTTTAAGCCTTGCGCGTGCGCTATTTCCGGTACGCGTTACAGTATTTTCAGCTCCGTCAGCGCGGGGGCGATTCCGCCGGCGGCTTCCCTGATGGCACCTTCTGAACCCAGAACCTTCACCAGTGCGCGTTCTTTCACCGCGTCCAGAACGTCGGCGAAGCGCCTGAAGTCTTCCTGTGTGGTGGCAAAAATCTCGTCGCGCACCTGCTGGATATCCTCGTCGGTATTCCCGGTCAGGTACCGGACCATGGAGGAGTATCCCTTGGCATCGGGAAACATGTAGGCATCCATATCGCCGATGGCGCCGATGATTCCCTTGCGCAGTTCATCGCCGCTCAGCGGTGCGTTTCGCAGGAACCCGGCTGTTCCGTCAAAGGCCTCTATGGTTTTCAGGAGGTTCGGGTCCCGATAGGACAGGAAGGTCAACACGCCGGAGAATTTATCAAAATTACAGAAGGCGCCATACGCGCCCCCCCGCACCCGCACCTGATCCCACAGCCATGACGCGCGGAGATACCGGGTAATGACCCGGACAGAGCCGTGATAGGTATATCCCGCCTGGTACAGATCAGATCCCTTCCCCACATAATTGATCTGAGAGGGGACAATGAGCCCTTCATGGCCGGGGATTTCCATCTCCGCGGCGAGCGGCGCGGCGGGATCAGTTCCCGCAACGAGCGATTCGGATGGCAATCCATCGAGAAAATCAGTGAGACGCGGCCGCGTCTGTTTCCACCCCGCCTCATCAACCGTCACGTTACAGAGCATGGTCCCTCGGTTGACCAAGGCACGCCTCATCTCTTCGAGCGCGGCATGGACGGCAGGCCATTCCTTCTCTACCCGCCGGGCAAGGTCGCGCAGGAAAAAGAGATAGCTGACCCCGTTCATCTGTTCGGACAGCCGGCCGGCCTCGTTAAAATGCGCCCTCAGGCGCAGGTTGACAATCTGGTGGCCGCCGGGGATCAGGGACTGCTCCTGCCGGGCCTTTTCTTCCAGAAGCATCTGTTTGAACCGCTCCCGGTTGTCCAGCCTCACATCCATCAGGATGTCTCTGATGATATCGAAAAGTTCTCCCGCCTGCGGAACCATAGCCTTTCCGCAGAGGAAGAGCCGGGCCTCCGCCCCGCTGTGCGTGTCCTTCACCGCCGACACAAAGAGCGAGGGATGAATCCCCCCCGTCTTCCGGTCGATTCTCTGCGACAGGGCAACGTAATCCTCAGTTTTCGTGCCCATTTCCAGAAGGGCCCTGCTGAACAGGGGCATGTACGGCACATAGCGTCGCGGGAGGGAGCGCAGATCCAGGCCGATTTCCGCATACACGATCCCGCTCGTCGCTATGTCGTGATAGAGCACCCTGGCTTCTCTCTCGTCCAGAACGGCAATCGGTATCGTCCGGTTCCTTTTCTCCAGATCGGCGATCCGCAGGGTAGGTATGGTTGCCAGGGACTCGGGAGTGTCCGGCGTTTCCTGCATCTTTTTGAGGTGTATCGTATTTTCAATGATACCCTGCAATCCGTCCGGGCCGACCGATTGCCGTACGGCATGAAGCCGTTCCTTTTCCGCCGCCTCCGTTTTTCGTTCCAGCTCCGGGTCCGGGCGTATGATAACCGTGGCGCGGTGAGGATTCTCCAGAAAATATTCTTCTATCAACTTCTCAAAAAATGGCTGCTTCCGGCCGACGCGAGCCTTGATCTCCGACAGGAGTGATTCGAAGGAGAGGAGCGCGAGGGGATCGCCGTCGTACAGCCAGGTCGTCATCGCCCTGAGCATCAGCACGAGACCACGGGGGTAACTCCCTGTGTTGTTTTCACGGAGGCTGAACTCGATGGTGTTCAGGGCCGCCTCCACCGCCCCCTGATCGATCCCGTCATGCGCCAACCGTTGCAGGGTCTCCACGATGAGCGTCTCAACGGCGTCCTCCCGCCCTGCCTTGATCCCCTTGAGCCCCACGGAGAAAAAGAGCTGCCGCAGCTCCCCCTCCAGCCCCCCGCCGGTCACATCCTCTCCCAGCCCCGATTCGATGAGAGCCTTGCGCAGGGGGGAGCCGGGGGTGCCGAGGAGGATGTATCCCAAGATGGTGAGCGCCATGGTCGTGACGGCATCGGCCGTTTCGCCCAGGACCCAGTTGACGGTCATCATGCTCCCGGCTTCATCGCCGGCGGAGGCATACAAACGCTCGATCCGTCGGGGCTTTTCAAAGCGAGACTGGGGAGATACTGTTGAATCAACCTCTATCTTTTCAAAATCTTTCAGGTATTCGTCTATAAGCCGCAGCCGTTCCCCGGGGTCGTCATCACCGGAAAAAAAGACCCGCGCGTTGGAGGGATGATAGTAGGTCCGGTGAAACTCTCTGAATTGCTCATGGGTCAGTTCGGGGATCACCGCGGGGTCACCTCCGGAATCCAGTCCGTAGGTGGTATCGGGGAAGAGGGCCTGTTGCGAATATTCCGCCAGGACCCGGTCGGGGGACGAGTTCGCCCCCTTCATCTCGTTGAACACCACCCCTTTGTACACAAGCGGCCCATCCGGGTTTTCCATCTCATAATGCCATCCCTCCTGCTGAAAGATCTCAGGGGTGATCCGCGGATAGAACACCGCGTCCAGATAGACGTCGATCAGGTTATAAAAATCCTGAAGATTCTGGCTTGCCACGGGGTAGCAGGTTTTGTCGGGATAGGTGAAGGCGTTGAGGAAGGTCTGGAGGGAGCCCTTCAGTATCTCCACAAAGGGTTCCTTCACCGGATACTTGCGGGAACCGCAGAGGACGGAATGCTCCAGGATATGGGGGACGCCGGTGGAATCGCGGGGCGGCGTGCGGAAGGTGATGCCGAAGACCTTGTTTTCGTCATCATTGATCATTGACAGCAGTTCGGCGCCGGTCTTCACGTGCCGGTACCACCGCGCCTGCGTTTTCAATTCGTCGATGTATTGTTCCCGTATGATCTTGAAACCATGAGACTGTTCCATGATGCGTGTCGCTCCTGTGGTGCATGATCTTATTGTTCGTAGTGATTATATGCTCATCCCCGGACGGGCGCAACCCGAGACTTCATGTTCCGCATCATCCCGCATCAAAGGGCTTGCATCTCGTCTGTATTTGCGATACTCGGGCGGAGGTTTCATCCGTAAAAACCTGGTGATGAGAAAAAATATGATCGGCCGCATAGCACAGGAATTAAAACACCACGCCCCGTTCACCCTGTTCGGCGCCCTGACCGGCGTGGTGATGATGGTTATATTCCAGCATATTCCACAGCATATAGCCTATAACACCTTCTACATCCTCCACCCGATTCACGTCCTTCTGAGCGCCCTTGTCACCACATCCATGTATCGGATATACAGGAAAGACGGCTCGCTCCCGGCGCTCCTGGCCATCGGATTTTTCGGCTCCGTCGGCATTGCCACCATCAGCGATTCCCTGATACCGTATTTTGGCGAATTCTTGCTCAATATGCCGAACAGGGGGCTGCACATCGGCTTTATCGAAAAATGGTGGCTCATCAATCCGTTGGCCCTTCTGGGGATCGCCATCGCCTATTTCCGCCCCTCCACACGGTTTCCCCACGCGGGGCATGTCCTTCTGAGCACCTGGGCATCTCTCTTTCATGTCCTTATGGCCGTGGGCGGCCCCATCAACTGGCTTTCCTGTCTCGTTGTCTTCGTGTTCCTGTTCATTGCCGTCGTGATCCCCTGCTGTGTCAGCGACATCGTGTTTCCACTCCTCTTTGTGGGGAAAAAATAAGGAATCGGGGAAAACCGATGGACACGGCAGATCTCTTGAAAGCGAAACTTCTTGCCGAACACATCGCCGCAGCCTGCGGGATGCCACTCTTTTACCGGGAACAGAAGGCCCCCGTCAACGAATCAGGTCGTCTTTTTACGAACAGTTCCATGGTCGCGGCCTGCGTCGAGATACTGACGGCGAGGGCGGATGTGTCCGGCCACGGCCTCTCCCATTCCCGCACGGTTGCCATAGATGCGGGAGCGATCATCCTGATCGAACGGGGATCTTCGGCACACTCGAAACGTCTGGTCACGCTGGCACACCTGGCCGGGGTACTGCATGACATACGGCGAGCGGGGAAGGATCATGCCCGGCGGGGGGCCGATGAGGCGGCGGAAATCCTCACGGGGTTTGAGGTGACTGATACGGAACGGCGTGCCATGGTTGATGCCATACGAAACCACGAGGCCTTTCAGCCCTGCGCCCCACTTGGCGACCCGGACGCGCAGATACTGTCCGACGCCCTCTACGACGCCGACAAGTTTCGATGGGGACCTTACAACTTTACGGAGATGCTCTGGGATATCGCTGAAGCGCGGAATGTGTCCGTTGCGTCTCTCCTCCCCTATTTCCCTTCCGGCTTCGAATCCCTGCGCAAGATCAGAGAGACCTTCCGGTCCGTTACGGGGAAACGGTACGGTCCCGATTTTATCGATCGGGGCCTGCGGATCGGTGAGGCGTTACGCGCTGAACTGGCCGCCATGTATCTCCCCGACACATCCGCCGAACCGAGTTGATCCGGAGCTCGCGCAGGCCGGCCGCCTGTCTAGAAATAATACAGCATGGAGAGGTAATCGTTCACATTCTCTCCGTCCGCCTCCAGCCGTTTGAAATAATCATACAGGGACACATCTGTATAGAGATAGTCCGTGGCCGTGGTGAGCTTCGTTTCCCATGAATAAAACCGATACACCCTCCTGCCGTCGGGCAACACCATGACGACTTCGTGATCCTGCCAGGCCCGCAAATGCGATTTCCCCAGTCTCGGCACATTGAAGACCGGCTCATCCGTCCTGACCAGACCGGGGAGCAGTCGCGCCTCCTCCTTGTTTTCCTGCAATATCCGCGAGATGGGAACCCGGAAATCCACGGTCTCCCCCTTTCCCTGACAGTTGAATGTGTAATAGGGATCGATACCGCACACCTTGAGCGTTTTGCGGAGGAACGCCGTTTCAAACTTCCGGCTGTTGTAATAGGTAAAGACCTGCTGGTTGTAGATATTGATCCCCCGTTTTTTGATCTTTTGCACGGCATCCAAGACATCGTCACAAATCTCGGATGGGTGCTCGATATGGGTGACGATGGCGATCTCCCGTTTCCCCCATTCATGGTATTTTTCAAGGATATCCAGGAGGCCGTCATTGATCCTCTGGGGAAGGGTTACCAGCGTTCTCGTGCCGATCCGTATCCTGTCCACATGGTCTATTGCCGCGACTTCTCCGATCAGCCAGTCAAGATAGGTGTTGTTCAGCGTGAAAGGATCTCCCCCCGTTATGAGGATTTCCGAGAGATTTTTATCCTCCGTCGCCCACCGGATCATGGCCTTCACCTTTCGTTTGGGCATCATGGGGTTATCGTCGATATCTTTGATTTCCCAGTTTCGCTGACAATACACACAGATCTGCGGACATGAATTGAACGGCTTCATGATGATAATCTGGGGATACCTGCGCGTGACTCCGTCTATGGGACTCGTGGCATGCTCGCCCATAAAGTCCATGTCTCGGCCTTCCCCCTGGTTCGCGAGGACATTGCCGCAGTACCGCGCGCTCGGGATCACCTGGGCGCGAATAGCGCGATCATGGGGAGATGGCCCCTCCTCATTAAAAAGGGACAGGTAATGGGGCGTGATTTCAAAGGGAATACGATGTTTCTTCGCCATCCGCAACCCTTCCATCTCTTCATCGTCCAGAGCGACGAGGGAGGCGAGCGTATCGATATCTTTGATAATGTGTTTCATGTGCCAGAGATAATCGTGCCAGTCGTCTTCTCCTGCTTTAAAATGATTCAGGATTTTCTTTTTCAGTTTCTTTCTCTGTTGTGCCAGCCTGGGATCCAACCCGGTTTTATACCGTCTGACATACCGTCGCACCATGGCCCCGTAATCATCGAGTTGGGATGATCGTACGATAGCGGCGGCCCGGCCTTCTTTGTGATCCTGCAGCTCCTGATATCGCGCATGTTTTCCGTATGTCCCTCTGATGCCGGCCAGGAGCGCCAGATACTCCAGGAGAAACCCCTCGCTCACCTTCTCAATGGCCCCCGCTTCCCCTTTGGCGAGATTGTACAGGAGAGTCAGGGGCGAGACCCCCGTCAGGTGTTCATGTTCCGTCCTCATCGTATTGGACAGGACCCGGATACATTCGCGGACATTTCTCTTCTCCACAACATTCAACCCCGCAAAAAGGGTGTCCGCTTTCATGTTGTATAGATCCCGTCTCAGGCGGTCGAGGTAATCGAAAAACACATACCGCGCCTCTTCCACATGTCTGGCGTCACGTAATATGCTCTTGAGCCTGGGTTCCGCTTTCCATATCCCCTCAAGCAATTCTTCCTTTGAAAAACAGATCGCCCGCTTCACTGGATACACCTCACCTTCGATGGCTATTGGTTGTCATTATCTGCAATCCGGAGCTACGACGCTTTCACGAGTGATTCTCATGGGTTCTTTCTCAATCCCAGAATCTTTCTCGCTTCTTCCGGTTTTGCGATTTCACGGCCATATGCCCGGCAGAGGGGAACATAGCGTTCCACAATCTCGGCATTGGTTTTGGCCAAAACGCCCTTTTCCAGGTAAACGGCGTCTTCCATCCCGACCCGGACATGTCCCCCCATGATAAGCGCCATCATTGCCATGTTAATCTGAGGCGCCCCGATGCCGATGCAGGACCATGTCGCATTTTCCGGTATATGCTCGTGGAAATGCAGAAAGGCCTTGGGGGTCGCGGGGGCACCGGCCGGAGTGCCCAGAACAAACTGAAAATGAAGGGGGTCGTCCAGTTTCCCCTCTTTTCTCATCCGCAGGGCCGTGATAATCATCCCGAGGTCAAAGGCCTCGATCTCAGGCTTCACGCCATATTCCCGCATCTGTCGGGCTGCCTCATCAAGGAATTCAACGGAATTGATAAAGGGCTTCCCCCCGAGATTGATCGAACCGGCATCGAAAGAGGCCAGTTCCGGTTTCAGGGTCAGACACGCCAGGCGCTCCTCCGTGGGAAGATTCAGGCCGGGGACACCGCTCGTGGTCAGACATAAAATGAGGTCCGTCTTTGACCGGATCGGATCGACGACCCGTTTGTAGAGATTCACGTCCGGGGATCCCATGCCTGTTTTGGGGTCCCGCACATGAATATGCACAATGGCAGCCCCCGCTTCCCAGCTTTCAATGGCGGACTGGGCGATCTCCTCCGGGGTTATGGGGATATAGGGCGTCACATCCCGTTGCATGCGGCTCCCCGTAATGGCGGCGGTTATAATTACCTTTTCCATCGTTCCTTCCTTTCATCAGAATGGGTTCTCCACGTGATGTACGGCGCGCGAGCAATCACCGCGGCAGGTTCTTTTCCCTAGATATTTCCTCGATCGACTCATCAAGGATCGCCACAAGTTTGTCGATCTGTTCCTCGGTAATGATGAAGTGAGGGGCGAGGAGGATATGGTCGCCGTTGACGCCGTCGGCTCCCCCGCCGCCGGGGTACGAGACAAGCCCCTTATCAAAGGCGCGATTGCCGATAAGGATGTTCAGCTTTAAGGAGGCATCGAAGGGTTTCTTCGTTGTCCTGTCTTCGACAAACTCAATCCCCGCAAACAGCCCGAGGCCGCGGACATCACCCACAATGGCGTGGCGGTAAAGCGTTTGCAGCTTTTCCAGCAGATATGCTCCCATGCGGGCGCTTCGACTGACGAGGTCGTTATCCCGGATATAGTCCAGAACGGCGGAGGCGATGGCGCAGGACAGCGGGTTCTGGCTGTAGGTATGCCCGTGCACAAACGCCCCGTTTCCCTCGAGAATTGCCGTCCGGATCTTCTCCTGCGTTACGACACAGTAAATAGGCGTGTATCCGCTTGCCAGGCCCTTGGCGCAGATGATCATGTCGGGGATGACGTTCCAATGGTCGATGCCGAAGTGTTTGCCCGTTCTCCCAATGCCGGTCATAACCTCGTCGACGATAAGCAGAACATCGTATGTGTCGCAGATCTCGCGAATCCTTTGGAAATACCCATCCTTGGGCACCAGCGCCCCCGCCGTCGCCCCGACCACCGGTTCAGCCATGAAAGCGGAGACAGAATCAGGCCCTTCGTACAGAATGGTTTCCTCAAGTGCATCGGCACATTCCAGATGACACGCATCCGGCTTCCGGCCAAAGGGGCAGCGGTAGCAGTAGGCCGGGACAATATGCGGGGTATGGACCAGCAACGGCTGGTAGTACTGCCGGCGTTTGGTGTGCCCGCTTAATGCCAGCGCCCCCAGGGTGTTCCCATGATAGCTTGTCCACCGTGAAATCACTTTGTATTTGGAGGGGACGCCGCGATCCACCTGATACTGGCGGGCCATCTTGACGGCGGTTTCCACGGCCTCTGAGCCGCCTGAAAGAAAATAGACCCTTTCCAGACCGGGAGGAGCGATACCGGTGATTTTTTCCGCAAGCTGTATCGCGGCTTCCGTTGTAAACTGTGTGCCATGGGTGAAGGAGATGAAGCTCGCCTGTTTCAGCATCGCCTCCTGTATTTCCCTGACCCCGTGGCCTATGTTTACGACCGCCGCCCCTCCGGAGCCGTCGATGTACTCTTTTCCGTCAGTATCGTAGATATAGATTCCCTCCCCTCTCTGAGCCGTCGGATAGTATTTGTTCGGGTTTCTGTAAAACACATGATCCTGATTCGTTTTTGCTCCCATTGTCATTTCTCCTTCTCCGCGAAAAGTTGTTACGTCTATTATAGGTGTTTCCTGAAGCAATCGCCACTACTTAAAGGGCAACCATAGTATCATCATGCACCGGCGACCGGCGCCGTGGTGCCACGCCTTTTCCGAAACCACTGAGAGATGAAAACGACGGCAAAGAGGGCCAAGCCGATCCCGTCCGTCATGAGTCCCGGTTTGATCATCAGCAGCGCCACCGACAGTAGCAGCAGGATTTCATACCACCGCGCCCGTACGATCAGGCATGCCTGTACCCCTGCCGCAAGACAGACAATGCCGAAAGCCGCCGTGACCACGCTCATCAGAATAGCCCAGAAACTGCCGATCAAGAGCAGCTCGGGCGCGTAGACAAACATGAAAGGGATGATAAACCCGGCTATGCCAAGCTGAAACGCGTTGATCCCCGTCTTCCAAGGGTCGGATTTGGCAATGCCCGCTCCCGCGTACGCGGCTAACGCCACGGGCGGCGTGATATCGGCCCGGGTGCCGTAGTAGAGGATGAAGAGATGGGCCGCGATGGGGAGAACCCCCATCTGGACAAGGGCCGGCGAAACAAGAGACGAAATAATAATATACTGGGCGGTGGTGGGGACGCCCATGCCGAGAAAGACACAGGCAATCATGGTAAAGGGCAACGCCAGATAGAGATGTCCCATCGACGCGTCCACGATGAGCGAGGAAAATTTGATTCCCAGGCCCGACATGGTGATACAGCCGATAATGATACCCGCGGCCGCGCAGGCGGCGGCCACTTCAACGGCTCCCGTTGCCCCCTCGTGCAATCCATCCAGAATCAACCTGCCGAATTCTTTAGCGGATCTCTTTCTGATGATGGTCATGATGAACGAGGAGACGACCGTCGCCACAATCGCCCAGAACACCGCGCGTTCCGGCGAATAATTTCTCATGAGAAAGTAGATGAGAAGAAAGATTGAAAAGACGTGATGCCACCCCTCGGCAAATGCCCTGCCGATACGGGGCAGGTCTGCACGGGGCAGACCCGCGATGCCCATGGCAACCGCCCTGAAATGGACCTGCATGAAGGTCGAGAAAAAAGCGAGAACGGCAGGAATCGCCGCGGCCACGCATACCTTGAAGTAGGGAATGGACAGGAATTCCGCCATGATGAAGGCGGCGGCGCCCATGATGGGGGGCATGATCTGTCCCATGGTTGACGATGAAGCCTCAACACCGGCGGCAAAGTATCCCGGATACCCGGTTCGTTTCATAAGCGGTATGGTGAAAGAGCCGGTTGTCACGGTATTCGCCACGGAACTCCCCGATATCATGCCGAAGAATGTGCTGGAAGCGACGGCCGCTTTTGCCGGACCGCCCCGGGACCACCCGGTCAGGGCAAAGGCGACGTCCGTAAAGAACTGCCCGGCCCCTGTCTTCCTCAAAAGGGCGCCGTACAGGATAAAGAGAAGGATAAAGTTTGCGGAGACGCCGAGGGGAACGCCGAACACCCCGTCCGTGGAGAGGGCCAGATAGGTGGACAGTCTCTCGATGCTGTACCCCTTGTGGGCAAGGGCATCGGGCAGATAGGGGCCAAAGAGCACATAGGCGATAAAGATGACCGCAATGAGCGGCACGGCCGGTCCCGTTGTTCTCCGGGCCGCCTCCAGGACTATGAGGATAAGGATCGTTCCCAATACCACGTCGATGGGGAGGAAGGTCCCCGCCCGGTTCAATATGGATGTTGAAAAGATGAATATCCAGCTACATATGCCCGCGGATACAATCAGAAATACGCCGTCGAGAAGCGTCATCCTGTGCTTGGGAGATCGGTGCCGGGAACAGGGATAGAGGGCAAACACCAGAACCGACATGAGCAGCCAGTGGAGCGCCCGGTGGTCAAGGGCAAAGAAGGGATGCACATAGGCATAGAACAGATGATAACAGGAGGTCGCGACAGCGACAACCGCAAGTGCCAGCCGCGCAGGCCGCCCCCTATACACCCTTTTTTTCTCTATCTCCTCCAGCAGTTCCTGCGCGGCAGTCTCCGCGACCGTGATTTCCTCCTCGAGAGACGGGGCCACCGTTTTACCGCGGTTCTCTTCCATATATCACCGCCCTCCATTCTTTCGCACCAGACGAATCCACAGCCGGTCGCCCCCCTCGGCAACAGACAGCAGGGGGTAGCTTCTCCCCTGACAGGTCATCACATGGCCGGCCACCCGTCCGACGCGAATCAACAACCGGGGGAATTCCCTGTTCAGAAACACCCGCGTCGCGCCTCCTTCCAACACAACGCGCGCTCCGTCATGTGAAAGAGATTCCAATCCTGATCCGTACCAGTCAAATCGTTCCTCTGTGAGAACTATCGTATCCTGGCGAATCTGAAAAACGTCATGGACCGGGGTGTGATCGGACGAATGAACATAATCGATATAGAAGAGATCTCCGTCCTCCACCTGAAATTCAAGCAGAACCGAATCCTCAGGGGGCCTCACCACCTGAAGATACAAGGCGCCTGCTTCCGCCGGCCCGGCGGAACCGGGCACCCACAGTATCAGCAGGAACAGGGCATATATGATTCTCGACGCCATCAGCACATGCGCCCGGCGGGTCAGGGTACCCGCCGGGCTGTCAGTGGTTATTTCTTAACTTCCTTGAAGTATTTCACCGCCCCCGGATGAAGCGCTATGGGACTGTTCACCGCGTTTGCGGGCGTCAGCTGAGCGGCAATCGGATGAATGTTGATAAGAGCGTATTTCCCCTCGTTCACGTTGGTGAACAGCGCCTTGGTGACCTTGTACGCAATATCGTCGGGCATATCCTTGCTGGCAACCATGACGTTGGAGTCCCCGATACAGAGAACATCATAGCCGACATCGTCATAGGTCCCTTTGGGGATCGTTGTCTTGAGATAGTACGGGTATTGTTTGACGATCGCATCGGCAAGTTTCGCGCCGACGGGAACCAGCACCAGGTCTCGTGTCGCGGCAAGATCCATGACTGCTGAAGCGGGATAGGCGAAATTGAAGAAGCAGGCATCGACAATACCATCCTTCAAGGCCTGCACCGATTCGGACTGGGACAGATTGGCAAGGGTCAGGTCCTTCTGCAGATCAAACCCGGCCGCCTGCAGGATCGCCATGGCCATGGTCGAGCACCCGCTCCCGGGAACATCTATCGAGACCTTTTTCCCCTTCAAATCGTCGATTGTCTTGATCCCCGACTGCGCGGTCGTCACGATATGCTCGGGCGCCGGATACATCTGGAACAGGGCCACAAGGGGATATTTCTTTTCAAAGGGCTCCTGCCCCTGGACCGCCTTGTAGGCGACGCTCCCCATGACCATACCCATATCGGTGTCCCCGGACCCGACAAGTCGGCAGTTCTCTACCGACGCCCCCGTTGACTCGGCGGCGCACCGGACACCGTCGACCGTTTTCTCAATCACCACGGACATGCCGCCACCCAGCGGATAGTAAACTCCCCCCGGACTGCCGGTCCCGATGGTCAGAAATATCTTTTTGGCCAACGCCGGCCCCGCAAAGGCCAGACACACAGCCAACCCCATTACCAGAACGACGTACCATGATCTTTTCATCGCGCTCTCCTTTCATGATAACACTGCGTTTGTATGGAGAACAACCGGCGGCATACATCCGTGTTGTCTCCCCCTTTTTTGTACGCTCCATAACGGTGCCGGTCAAGCCCAATATTGAAGGTGGTCAATGAGCGTGCGCGTCCGGACGGTTCGTATGCGCCGTATACCCTTACCAGACCGTGACGATCGGCAGATCACGCATGGTGACCAAGCCGGGGGGCGCTTCGCACACCCGGCGCACGGCATTCACGGCAATGGCCACCGTGGCGAGATCGCCGTTGGTTCCCTCCAATTTGACTTCCAGGTCAGGCTTTCCGAAGATCTGAATGGTGTCTCCATCCTCAAACTCGTCCAAGGCTGCAATGAAGGTCAGGGTCATGAATTCTCCTTCATCGGTATAGCCGCGGGCAACCTGTTTGAGCCCCCGTACCTCCCCGGGCTGCACCTCACAATAATCGGTCGTTGCCAGGCACTCGGCCAGGATCGGCTCCACATGGGCTTCATACCGTTTCAGCGTCTTCCCCAGGGTATGAAAGACCATCCCCATCGATTCCGGAAGCCCGATATGCCCCATGCGTCCCTTTTTCATCTGTAGGGTAAAGTCTTCCACCGTCATGCCGGCGCCGATCTTTATCTGGAACGGTCCGCGTCTCAGGGAGGCGTTCATGCGGCGCGTCACGTCAATGCGATCCACTCGCTGGCAGATTGCGGTCAGGTGGAGGGGGAGAGCATCCATGAGGAACCCGGGATTGACGCCGGTTCCCAGCACCGTTTTCCCCGCCTGCCGCGCGGCCGCGTCTATGCGGGCGGCGGGCTCCGGGTGAGCCAGCCAGGGGAATGCAAGTTCCTCGGCGGTGGACACCACATTGAGTCCCCGCTCAAGAATCTCTAAAAGCTGACCCTCAAAGACGTCGAAAAAGGAGCTGGTGGTATGCAGAACCGCGTCCGCCTGCGCCCTTTCCAGGGCCTCCGACAGGTTCCGGGCCACGGGGAATCCCAGGGGAGCGGCAAGCCCCAGCACCTCGCCCATATCCCGCCCTGCCTTTGCCGGATCGATGTCCACGCCGCCCACCAGTTCCAATCCCTCACGTTCCATTACGTGGCGCGCCACGGCGCTGCCGATCGGCCCCAGCCCATACTGCACTACCCGTATGATGGTATCAGACATCTCTCTCTCCTTCATTCTGCTGCTGTGTCTCTCCTGCGGCGGGACGGGCCGCAGCTTCTTTTTTGGCCCTTCTCTTCTGAATAATATAGACGCCGATGAAAATAAGCGCTCCTATCATATCGCTGTTCGGCTCCGGATAAATCAGGAAAATGGCCGCCATGGCGGTGAACAGACGTTCGATGGGGCGCGATCGCGCCCCGAAATAACCAATGACGGTGGCACCCAGGGAGATAACTCCCATGAAGAGGGTTATGACCACGCGCCCGAAATGAATGAAGTCAAAGTCCACGGACGGATCGAGCAACCGGGGGAGCCAGAGGATTATGGGCGCCGATACGATGACAAAGGGAACGATGAATCCTGCCGAGGCGAGACCGAAGGCGGTAAACCCCGTCTTGAAGGGGTTCGCCCCCGAGATGCCCGATGCCGCGTACGCGGCCAGGGCCACGGGAGGCGTCACATCAGCGAGGACCGCGTAAAAGAGGACAAACATATGGGATGCAAGGGGAGGGATGCCCCACTGGAGCAGCGCCGGAGCGGCGATCATGGAGGCAATGATATACTGCGCCGTCGTGGGAATCCCCATGCCGAGAACAAAACAGGCAACTGCCGTAAAGACAAGCGTAAAAAAGAGTGATGTTCCGCCGATGGTAAGCAGGTGGAAGACATCAACGGTCATAACGAGCGTGGCAACTCCTTTGGCCAGTTCGATAATCGCCGCGGCGAACTTGAGTCCCAGACCGGTCAGGGTTGTCGCTCCCACGATAAAGCCGATACAGGCGCAGGCGGCGCCGATGGCAAGGGCGTTTTTGGTCCCCAGTTCGAGGGTTTCCATAATATCGGGGATGCGCATCCTGCTTTCCTTGTAGAACACCCCGATGCCGATGATGACGGCCAGCGTCCAGAAGGTGGAAAGAAAATAATCGACATTGCACACCTGGAGCAGGACAAGCGCGATACCGGGGCAGAGGCAGACAAGCCCGTTGCGTCTATCGGTTTTTTTCAGCGCATAGGCATAGCCGAGGACGAAACAGACAATCCACACCACCGTCCCCATCGTGAACGGGATGAGCGGGTTGTATCGAAGAAGCACGGCGGGTGCGGCAAGGATCACCGCTACCAGGAAAGGGGTGGTCTTTTCATGAATCTGTCCGATGGCAACGGCAAAGAAGATGCCCCAGAAGGCCGCGAGGAAGGGGCTGCTTCCCGTGACGAGAAGCCACACGATGATAATCAGCGGAGCGACAAGGGGCCATTTTTCCTTCAGTATCCGACCGGTCCGGGGAAGAGCCTCCCGGGGGAGACCCACGAGGCCTCTCTTCTTTGCCTCGAAGTGGACCATCGTCGCGATGGCGAAGAAGTGGAGAATCGCGGGAACTACAGCTGCCGCGGCAATCTTGATGTAGGGTATCCCCAGGAATTCCGCCATGATAAAGGCTGCGGCTCCCATGATGGGGGGCATGAGCTGCCCGCCGGTGGAGGCTGCGGCCTCCACCGCCCCGGCAAACTGGGGGCGATACCCCACCTTCCGCATGAGGGGAATGGTAAAGGCCCCCGTTGTAACGGTATTGGCGATGGAGCTCCCGTTTATGGAACCCATGAACCCGCTGCTGATGACGGCCACCTTGGCCGGCCCCCCGGCCGACCACCCGGCCAGCGCCATGGCAAGATCCATGAAGAGCTGTCCCAGGCCGGTCTTCGAAATAAAGATGCCGAAGAGAACAAAATGAAAGACAAAGGTGGCGACTACCCCAAGGGGGATACCGTAGACCCCTTCCGTTCCCAGAAACATGTGTTCGATGATGCGTTCCACCGAGTAGCCCCGGTGGGCGAAGAAACTGAGGCCGGGGATATCCAGAAAGTAGGGCCCCAGATAGCAGTTGATCAGCACGAGGAAGGCTATGATGGGCAGAGGCGGACCGATGCTGCGTCTCGCCCCTTCGAGGATCAGGAGGAAGGCGAAGGCGCCGATGATGAGATCGAGCCTCAGGGGCAATCCGGCGCGGAAGACGAGATTGTTGAATTCAAGAAATATAAAGACCGAAAAAGCCGACGACAGGAGGACAAGGACAACATCGAAATACGGAATGTCGTCGCTCTCATATCGAAAGGAACCGGTGGAGATAATCGCCCTCAGCGCCCGCGCCCAGTGGGTCATGACAAGGAGCAGAATGCTGAGAAAGGTAAGGAAAAGGCACACGCTCCAGAAGAGGAGGGATGTGTTGGGGGCGTTAAAGACCTGCCGGAAGTCGATAGAATAGTAGGCGCGAAAGACTCCGTAAAAGAAACCGGCCAGCATCCCCGTAAACAGAACAAAATCAACATAGGTAAAGAGTTTAAGCTTCAAAAACTGGCGGCGCTTGACATAGACGATCCCTGCGAATGAGCACAAGGCGAGGGCACCGGAGGCTGCCGGTGACAGCGCGAAGATTTCACGAAACATGGCGGTCGCCAGCGAAGCGCCGATCAATCCATAGATGATGTCATAGACCAGATACTTGCCGCTCCGGGAGTCGGATTTTCTGACGGAATAGAGGAAATAGACAAGGGGAAGAACAAAGGCGAGATGAAACGCCCGGTGTCTCCACTCCTGAAAAACGCCGAATCCCGCCGTGTAAATATGGAAAATGGAGAGCACCTGCGTCATGAAAAAGGCAAGCTTTGTCGTAATGCCCGACAAGGTCCGAAACCGGAATTCAGGATCATACTTCGCCAGGTCTTCTATCTTAGATACATCTGTGGCAGAGCGATTGTCCGTTCCCTGTTCCATCGCAGCGATCCCCTATCGGCTTGCGTGCGCGGTCATGTAATAGAGATACTCCCCGAGACGTTTTTGTTCGATGGTCATCCTCACGAGCCTGTTCCCGGCGAGCGCTGCCAGCGCATATTCCCGGCCGTCCGGGAAACGAATGGTGTTGTCGTATCTGCTGTCCACCCACTGTTCAATAACGGGAACGGGCCGGTGCATGTTCTCTATGATGAAGTGATCCCCCTCGGTGCGGAATGTCTCATTCCCGAAGGCCGCATAGGGAAGCCCCGTGCGGCTCGACCAGAATTCCGTCTTGTAGGTTACCATCGTATACTGTTCATCCACCCTCAGATGATCCCACACGGGACATCCCTCAACCGAATGGGTGTACCCAAGGGCGAAGCGGAATCCGGGCGTCACCCGGGTACGGTATACAACGGTTTGTTCGGGCAGAGCCTCGATCTGGAAGACGTGGAGGGGTACCAGCAGTATCGGCACAAGCACCACGGAAATGAGGAGGGCTGATACAATCACGCTCTTCCGCCGCATAGCCAAAAAAATTGGGCACCGGCGACAGCGGTGCCCAATCTCCTTTCTTCAGATGCGAGGCAGGACAACGCCTGTTATTTGACCATCCCTTTTTCCCGGTAGTACTTGGCAGCGCCCGGGTGCAGAGGAATCGCCATGCCGTCGAGCGCGGTCTCCAGCGTCACGTCCTTGCCTTTGGCATGGACCTCCGCCATGATGGCCGCGGCACTGGGTGCTTCGTCAGCCTCGTCGCCTTTCTTGCGCAGGACATGTTTTCCCTTTTCCCAGAGGGCCACGGTCAGCTGATAAATGACGTCATCAGGAATATCCGCATCCACCACCCACTGGGCCATGACGGCAACGGTGTTAACCGCCTGTTCCTGTCCCCGGTAGGTGCCTGCCGGGATGGTAACCTTCGCGTAAAAAGGCCATGTGTCGGTGATCTTCTTGATCAAGGCGTCATCCAGACTGAGAATCGCGATGTCCGACTGAGAGGTCAGTTCCATAACCGATGACGTGGGAATGCCGGCGGTAATGAATCCAACGTCCGCTTGGCCGTCCTTCATCCGCTGGGAGATCCCCGCGAAACTGAGCCAGTCAAGAGAGCCGAAATCCTTGAAGCTCATACCGGCCGATTGGAGGATATTCTCCGCGTCCACCGCCGTGCCGCTCCCCCTGTCGCCGGGTACAACCCGTTTTCCCTTAAGGTCCTTAATGGATCGAATGTTGGAGCTCTTCAGCGTAACGATCTGAATAACCTCCGGATAGAGCGATGCGATCCCCCGCACGTTCTTCACGGGATTTCCGGCGAACTGGTCGAGACCATTGTAGGCCTGATAGGCGGTGTTGTTCTGCACAAAGGCTGATTCGATGCCGTGACTGCGGATAAGATTGAGGTTTGCCGTCGAGGCATTGCCGGACTGCGCGGTGACGATCAGGTCGGGAATCTTGGTTGAAAGGGCCTGGGCAAGGGCGCCGCCCAGCGGATAGTAGGTCCCCCCCGTTCCACCGGTAGCGACGGCAAAAAACGTCTTGGCCGCGCCGGCGGGACCGGCACACACCAGCAATAACGCCAGCACGGTTACAAAGAAAAGAACTGTATATTTTTTTCGTACCATAATCTCCCCCTCTCATTATATCGAAATGTTGAGATCCACGTTATGCCCTCCTACCCGGTACATAACGTATATTTCTACGCAAAACCCAGGGAGGTGTCAAGGTATTTCTGTCAATCCGGCTCCCCGGTAAAACGTTGCCTCCTCTCAACACCGTCGAGTATTATACCTGCCTTTTCAGGACCTGGGCCGCCGTGTGGATAATATCCCACGCCCCGCCGAAGGGGGGGCTGTAGGCAAAGTCCATGAAGCCGATCTCGTCGAGGTCCATCCCCGACCAGAGACAAGCGGACAGGGTGTTGATGCGGCTCACCGCCCCGCTCTGACCCACCGCCTGCGCGCCAAGGATCTTCCCTGATGTCTTGTCCGCTATCAATTTGAGCCCCAAGCGATGCCCCCGGCTCATAGACCTGGCAACGGGGGTCCCCCAGATAATCGTGCTTGCGGGGACGTATCCGCTGCGCTCCGCCTCCCGCTCGCCAAGACCGGTCATGGCAACCTCCAGATCGAACACCTTGAAGGCGTTTGATCCGATGACTCCCGGAAATGTCGCGGCATACCCCCCGATATTCTGTCCCGCAACCCGTCCCTGCTTGTTCGCGATATCCCCCAGGGGGATGTGGACCCATCGCTTGCTCACCCGGTGATAGGATTCGCAACAGTCCCCGGCGGCAAAGATCTCTTCCCGGGAGGTGCGCTGGAAGTGGTCTACCCTGATGGCTCCCGATTCGCCCATGGCAAGGCCCGCAGCCTGCGCCAGTGTGGTTTCCGGTTTCACGCCAAGGGCGAAGATGATGAGATCCGTCTCGATTCTTTCCTGATCGGTCACCAGACATAAAGACGCCTGGGAACCCTTCTCGACGGCGACCGGCGACTGATGGGGCATGAAGATCGCCCCCTTCTCAGTCAGCTCCTCCAGTATGATCGCGGAAAAAGCGGGGTCCCACTTCTTGACGGGCAGTTCGCCCCGGTAGACGATGCGGGTTTCCAGACCGATGGTCTTCAGGGCCTCCGCCATCTCCATGGCGATGAAGCCGGCCCCCACCAGGACCGCCTTTTTGCATCGGCGCTCCCGGATATATTCCTTGATGTTGATACCGTCCCGCAGATTCTTCAACACAAAGACCCCCTTCAGGCCGGTCCCGGGGATATCCGGCAGGGTTGCAACGGCCCCCGTTGCCACCACAAGGGTATCGTAGGACAGCCGCTCTCCCTCTGCCAGCAGGACTGCCCCCTCATCCGCCCGGATCTCTTCAACCCGTGTGTTGAGCCGTACCTGTATCCCCGTTTCCTGAAACTTCTCAGGCGTTCGCGCGATGAGCTTTTTCGAATCCTTGATTACATCACCGATGTAATAAGGCATGGGTCAGGCGGCATAGGAGACGAATTCCCCCCTTTCCACCATCGTCACCTCTAAGGACGGATCCCGCCTCTTGGCCTCCGCCGCCGCGGACGGCCCTCCGGCCCCTCCACCCACGATCACCAGTTTCCTGCTCATATGGTACCTCCCCGTCGTTTTTTCATCCATATGATCCCCGCACCGCAGAGGATCATGGCGAGGCAGAGGGCCTGCCCCATACTGAGCGCCCCCGCCACCAGTCCGACCTGAGGATCAGGCTCCCTGAAAAACTCAATACAAAACCGAACCGTTCCATACCCGATCAAGTAGAGAGGGAACAGAATCCCTTCGGCATGCCTCCGGTTTCGGACAGACCACAGAATAATGAATAGAAAAATCCCTTCAAAAAAGGCCTCGTACAGCTGGGAGGGGTGACGGAGGGCGCGGAGCGGGTCCTGCGGGAAGTACATACCCCACCAGACATCCGTCACGCGGCCGTACAGTTCCCCGTTCAGGAAATTGCCGATCCGGCCGAAGGTATATCCCAGGGGAATCGCCGGGCAGAAGAGATCGGCGAAGTTCCAGAAATTGATCCGCTGTCTGCGCAGAAAGATGACGGACGCGATAATGATCCCCACCAGCCCGCCATGGTAAGACAGGCCGCTGATCCCGACGAACCTAAATCCGTCCGACATGTCAAAGGGGAATATGACGGCCAGAGGATGGGCCAGGTAGTACTCAAAATTGTAAAAAAGGACATATCCCAGCCGCCCGCCGATGAGAAGGGCCGCTACGGCCCAGACGAGATAGTTCTGGATCGTTTCCCTGGAGTAATCAAATCCCTCATCATGATCGATCCTGCGGATAACAAGAAGATAGACAACGGAAAAGGCCACGATATACATGAGCCCGTAGTAGCGCAACTGAAAGGAGCCGATTTCCAGAAACGCCGGGTTGATGTGCTCCGGGATATGTTGCCAGCAATCGACCAGTCGGGCCATCGCACCCCTCTTGTATCGCGGAAGGTCCGATCAGCCGGACCCCTCATCTGTGAACCCCGACCCGTCGGGGTGAAGATCAGTCTCAGGTATAGGAACAGGAAGGACCCGATGCCGAGCAGGACTCGCAGGACCCGTGCGATCCGGCGGGGCGGGACATCATCTTCTCGACCTTTTTCTTTCCGCAGGCGGGACAGGCGATTTCTTTGTCGTCATCCCCCGCAAAACGGATCATTTCAAACTCATTTCCGCAGAGGGTGCATTTATATTCAAAGATGGGCATTTTTGTATTCTCCTTATCAGCGCGGTCTCAGGGATTGCCCTGAACGGGAGTCCCCCATGAGACCGCCACGGTCATTGATCAGTAGGCCTGGCCTTTCACGTCGTCAACGTAGAGCGAAGCGTTGTGAGCGGCCGTCGCCCCGTCGCCGCAGGCGGTCACCACCTGCCGCAGAGATTTTCGGATACAATCCCCGCAGGCGAACATCCCCTCCGCCGACGTCTTCATATCGCTGTCGGTAATAATGTATCCATCATCATCCAGTTTGACAAGCCCTTTGACGACCGCCGTATTGGGAACAAGGCCGACAAAGATGAAAACCCCGTCGACAGGAATGTCTTCACGCCTGTCGGGGTCCTTGACGTTCCGTATCCTCACACCCGTAACGCCGCCCTCTCCGAGTATCTCTTCCACCACGGAATCCCAGGCAAAGGTGATTTTCTCGTTGGCAAAGGCCCGTTGTTGCAGGATGGCTGTCGCGCGCAGACGGTCCCGCCGGTGAATCAGCGTGACTTTCGAGGCGAATTTCGTCAGATAGACGGCCTCTTGGACGGCCGTATCGCCCCCGCCGACCACCGCCACTTCCCGGTTCCGGTAAAACGGGGCATCACAGGTGGCGCAATTTGAAACACCCCTGCCGATCATTTCCACTTCCCCGGGAACCCCCAAACGGCTCCAGGCCGCCCCCGTGGAGACAATGACGGAAAGGGTGCAGTACGCGCCGTTGTCGGTTACAACCTCCCATCCGCTGACATCTCCCGATTGCGCCCGGTCTATACGGACCACCTGCTCCGGCCTGGTCTCCAGACCGAAGGCAACCCCCTGTTTCTTGAAGGTGTCATTCAACTCGAAGCCCCCGATGGAGGAAATGCCGGGATAGTTTTCGATCATATCCGTCATGGTGATCTGGCTCGCCTGGGCGTTCCCCTCCAGGAGCAGCGTCTTCATATCGGCCCGCGCCGCGTAGAGCCCCGCAGTCAACCCTCCCGGGCCGCCTCCCACAATAACAATATCGTACATGTCCTCCGGTATCCGTATGTCAGTCACACAATTCCCCTTTCTTCAGAAGGTAGCAGTCAGTTTAGCCACATTTGCCGCTTTGTCAAGGGCCATGGTCACGGAACCCGAGGTCGACATCCTCTATCAATTTCGACAGGGGGTATCCCCCCTTCCATGAATCTCCACGCCATTACGGGTGAGGAATTCTCGTTGGGACTAAAAGGTCACAACTTGAATTGGATACGTAATGCCTTTCCTTCCTTAACGCACTCTTTGAACATCTTCTCCAGATGCCGGGGAAACAGCTTCTTCATATGCTGACCCGCGCCTTTTACAACCTTTTCGACACTCGCCGACCTATCTTCAAGGCCCATGTATGAAACGAGCGTGATCGCCGCTTTGTCACAGGTGCAGAATACCAGGTCTTCCTCTGCCGTATTCAGATATGCTATCGCCTCCAGCTCACCAGGATCGATACCCAGGCGTGCCTCCTTTGCCTCGATCCTGATACGGTTCAGATCCTCAGGAGCGACATCGACCACCGTCACCTTACCAGCGATATCAATCTTCTTTTGGTGCCCAGAGGACTTGAAATACCGTGCTTCACGAAAAACCGTTCTCGGCACATACACATCGTATGCCTTCGCGATTTTCTCGAACAGGTCAAAGGTATGCAGATCGATGATCACATCGGCATCAAGCAACAGCAATCTTTTCATAGCTCTCTTCCGCGAAACCCATCTCTGCAAGACGGTCGTCCACTTCTGATCGCTCGATTTCAAGATATTCTGCAAACGTACCGCGTGAGATTTTGCCTTCCATTAGACATCGACAGGCAAGAGATACAAACCGGGCGGGGAATTTTTCCTGCTTGTATTTTTCAGAAAGCCCTCGCCGCATCGTGCGGTCGAGATCCCGGAAATCGGGTTCGTCGAGGATTCTTTTAACCTGTGTTTCCTTGAGCTTTTTAAGAGTTACAAGGCGCCATAAGATCGCTTCCGTGGAAACTTCAAAATCTTTGGCCAGATCGATAATATCCACTCGCTTGATCTTATTGTCGGGCGCTATCTCTTTCAATCCTTCTATCAGATGGCCCTCGGGCAAGAGAAGGCTTGATGCAAAGATATCCGCATATTGTTCAGGTCGCGTCTTCTTCGTGCCGTCGCCGATCTCCTTCTCTGAAAAGATGTCCCAGGTAACAATATGAAACAGTTCGTGCGCAAGGTCATAATTTCTCCGCCACGAAGCATCATTGATATTTACCAGTATCCCGACCCCCAGGGCATCGTCAACGATGCTGGCACCGGAAACACCTCCAGCAAGAGGCATGTGAAGAACCTTGATCCGAAGATTGTTCTCAAGCACATTGAGCAGATTGCACGCGGGGCGCGATCCCAGATCGAGTTTTTTATGCACATCTGCGCCGAGTCTTGCAGCAACCGCAAATCCGTCATGCGCAAAATCATCATGGTCATAAGGCGACCGTATATCAGTCCACCGCCGTTTTAATCCGAGGAGATTTTTAAGATTGCTGTAATGTTCGAGGAATGTGAGAAATTCTCGCTGCTCCTTTTTGACATCACCGGTCTTTTCGATCCTTCTCCACAGGGGCACCGGTTCGGGGGAAGCATCCGATTCGAAAAAATAATCCAGGTTTCTACCGTAGAGGCGGGCCATCTCGATCAACTCATTCGCCGTGATATTTCTTGCCCCTTTTTCCAGCGAAGATAGGGTCTGATAATTATTGAATCCCAACTTCCCGGCGGCTTCTGCAATGGTGAAACCGGCAGATTCCCGTGCCTTGACGATCCTCTCATGCAAAGTTCCTTCCATATTTTCGGGCTTCATGAGAACCCCCTTTAATAAGAATAACTTATTTCTTTATCGGTAAATTTGGTTTTCCATATAAGATATTCTTATGTCCATGTCAAGGCTTAAACCGCTACGCGAACATGAAGAAATATTGTATCCATTTTTATAAGTGACAGAGTTATATTCTATTCTTCCGTGGTGTTGTCTTAGATTTCAATCCTGTTTTTGCTTTTTCTTCCTTGATTCGTTTGAGGAGTTCCGAGGCGGGTTCATCGTTGGGGTCCTGCGGCACAAGTTCTCCGCGGAAGGCTTTGGCAAGGATGGATTGGGTAAGTTTATCGACGTAGGTTCTGGCTTTGTTGTAGCGTTCTTCGATCCGGTCGGCTATTTTGAATAAGGCATTGACGCGGCGGACGATTTCATTTTGTTCATTAAATGGTGGTATCGGAATTGGAAACTTCTTAATGTCTTTAACATTTAGGTGAGGCGATGCACTCCCACCCGTAAGATCTTTAACTGCATTTAAAATAAATGGGCTATTTAACCAATACATCAAAAACATATTTACATAGTCTTTACCTGCCCTGAATAGCATCATTCTTTGTCCCAAACATAAATCTATCCCCGAAGGAATGATGCAAGCCACTCCCAGTATTCCACCTTCGCGACTATAAAGTATATCCCCTGGTTTAGGTCGTAAGCGTTTGATTCGTTTAGCAAATGTTGCTTCTCCAACAAAGTGCTTTACAGTCAAATCAAGAAAGTATGGTTTAAAATTCGTTGTCCGTACACAAAGCCATCCAGTTTCAGACCACTTTGGTGTTGAATGTGGACAATCAATGACTTTATCACAGACGTTAGCTAAATTCGACCAACACCATGTATGATGAATAGCAGGCAACTCATTATTTTTCTTGATATACTGAGCATCTCTTCTCCAATCCTCAGTGAGACGACCGGAGCAAGCGGCAGCAAGAACGGACTGGCGGAAGCGTTTGAGGATGGTGGGGATTTTGTCGAGGCGTTCCTTGCAGGCATCAACCTTTTGCAGGAGCTTTTCCAGCTTCGCCACAATGCGGCGTTGTTCGTTAAGGGGGGCTAACACCGCCTCTGTATTGGGCGCAAAAGATAGATTAATACCACCTTGTGCAGAGCCCTGAAAATTTTCCAATATTTTTTCTTGACCTTCTTTGGACATGAGGTATCTGAAGACAAATTTTGGTTCAACTAAAGGAGATGGACGACAGACAAATACATGTTCATTAACAACAGCCTTATCGTATGGAAA
>ENA-OSEO01002586-OSEO01002586.1-sediment-metagenome-genome-assembly--contig:-NODE-2586-length-24687-cov-7.979642_pt1 | contig 24687 bp, 15 predicted proteins | sample MGYA00237883_ERZ534232 | MGnify/ENA metagenome assembly ERZ534232
TTAGGGAAGTACATTTTCTTAGTGATTATATCACTGATTTTTTGGAACCGCCTATTCTATCTGTAGTAGCGTATGAAAATTTTAAATTTTATATCAAAACCAATATCTATGGCCGTAAGCAGCAAATTTTTCATGATGATGAAAACAAAATATTGGATGGAAGTAAGAACCTTGATTTCTTGGTAATAACAGAATCTAAATATCGTAAAAATATGAATTATCCATATAATACATTCATGTTAAAAATTCAGCCAAAATTATTGGATGTTGCTAGAACATATTTCCATCATGTCGGGAAATGGCATGCTGGAGATGATACTATAAATTTATATATTAACAGAAGACATTTAGATGCTATCAAATCTATTGAAAATCAATCATTTTATCCTGTTATGTGATTCAACAAGAGAAATAGAAGCGCCTAAAACCGTGGGATTCGAATCAGCGTAAATGATAGAGAGAGCACCTGCAAAATGAATCATTTTGTCTAGGCCAAGCTGGGCGAACCCGGATAGAGCTGCACCTTGGCGAATCCCTAAAATCTTAAGGGAAGCGTTGCCATGAGAAACAAGTTAGGGTTCGGGTTATAGATGAAGTGCAAAGAGCGTGACGATTAAGAGTCGTGGTGGTGTTTAGAGGCTAGACGTGGAATCCAGGCCGGGGAAACCCGGCTTTTTTGTACCCAGGCGCCCCAGGACGGCCACAGATCGACGATCAGGGCCGGGGCAATGGTTTGGTATGGGCCGCGCGGAAATGCGGGTTCAGGCGGGGGCCTCGCTCTTTTTGAGGTGAAAACGGTTGCGGTGTGGTTGTTGGCTCTTGGCTTGATTTGTGAATTGTTTTTCGGCATGATTCGCCTCTATGGGAAAAACATCATACAGGGGCGTCTATACACGCGAGAACAAGGACGGATCGGTTTCTTACGCAATTTCCTACTATCACCCGAGGACGGGGAGACGGGTCCAGAAGGTTCTGAAGGGCGTTAAGTCGGCGGCGGAGGCGTCGAAGTTCCGGGCAGTTGAGGTCGCCGACGCCATGCGAGACGCACAAGAACGGGCGTACAACCTCAGAAAGTCGCCGTCTCGGGCAATGTCATTTGAAGAGGCGGTCCGGCTTTATCTTGAGTGGAGCCGAGAGAATAAGAAGTCAGCGGTAACAGATGAGCATAGGGCGAAAAAGCTCTTGAAGGCCTTCGAGGGGAAAAATCTCGGGGACATTACCCCCTTTTTGGTCGAGAAATTCAAGGTTTTGAGGGCAAAACAAGTCTCCAAGCTGACCGTAAACAAAGAAATCATTTTCGGCAGTCAGGTCTTCAAGAAGGCCGCTCTGTGGGGCAAATGGAAAGGATCGAACCCCTTTCTTGAGGCGGGCCGGTTCGAGGTCAAAAAAGGCAAGAAACCGGGGAGCCTATCGCCGGAAGATGTGGCGGCGATCATGGAAGCAATTACCCACCCCGTCAAACGGGATATGGTTGAGTTTGCATATCATACCGGGTGGAGAATTTCGGAGATCCGGGGGTTGCGTTGGGAGGACCTTGACTTGGACCAAGGGCGGGCGTGGATCGTGGACCCGAAAAACAAGAACACGGTCGAGATTGAGTTATCAGAAGCGGCGATTGAGATTATCAAAAGGCAAAGGAAACGAGGCGAGTACGTCTTTTGTCACCTAAACGGGAATCCATTCAGGACGAATTTGCACAAGGTCCTCCAAAATGCGGCGGCGCGGGCTGGAATTGTTCTGCCTCATCGGAAGGCGTGGCATATCCTTCGGCGGACGTGGGCAAGTATGATGTTACAGGCGGGCTGTGACGTCGAAACACTCCGGCAGTTGGGGAACTGGAAGGATCATTCGATGCCTTTGTGGTACGCCGACGCGGCGCAAAGCAGGGAGAGAAGGCGGGCCTTGAACAAGGTTCCGAGAGTCAATCAAACGGTGACAAAACGGTTACGTGAAGAAAACTGCGATTAACTAAATCTTTGAAATAAAAGGAGATATAAGCGGGTAGCGGCTGGACTCAAAATCCAGTGGACTTCCCGTCCGTGTCGGTTCGATTCCGACCTCCGGCACCAAAAGATTTCAAAGGGTTAGATGAATTTCTAACCCTTTTTTTGCGCTCCTCGCTTCCACCAATCCGGCCTGGTCAACAGTTCGGTCAACATTTTTCATGAAAGTTTCAACCTGGACAACGGTCTGTCGGCTATGATTTTCGTCCCTGCTGTCCTATCGACGAAACATGGCATGCATTTAGCCGTCTATGGAAAAACGTTGTAAGATATCCAAAACTAATTTAATTTCTACTCTTTTCACACGCTTTGCGTGCTCAGTCCTACACCCTCCAGGGCATGTCCCCGTTTGATCAATATCAAGGAAGTCAAGCGCTTGCGTGGAAATGGCCTTGTGGTCGCCGCAGAAGCAAATGTCCAGATTGACGCAGAAATTGGCCAAGAAGGTCATTTCCGAGTGGAAAATGCTTCAGAAGACATTACGAACGAGCTGAGAAGAAAGAACCACCAACAATGAGGACAGCCTGAAGGCAATCTGACGTGGTATTGAATATGGAATGTTCACAAAATAACCGTTTTATAAATAAAATAATACGTTTTGAATTTTTTGCTTTAGCTTTGATTTTCATGGGAATAGTGATTTCTATTATAAATTTTATCAACAATAGGAGTCTATGGCTAGATGAAGCGATGCTGGCCTTGAACATTGTTAACAGATCGACCCTCGAACTTTTCAAGCCGCTTGACATGAACCAAGTGGCTCCAATAGGATTTTTACTCATAGAAAAATTATTTTGTGGTTTTCTGGGTAATGATGATTGGGTTTTGAGAATATTTCCACTTATTTCATTCTTTTTTTCTATTCCTTTATTCTATATTTTGAGTTGTAAAATTATCGCTCAAAAGCAATTTGCTTTATATTCTACCGCTATATATGCTCTAAACCCCAATTTAATACGGTATTCATCTGAAGTAAAACAATATATGTCAGATGTATTTATCTGTGTTATAATAATGTGGTTTACTTGCGTTTTTATAAACACTACGGAAAAAAGGACGACCTGGCTTTATTCCTTAATAGGAGTAATTGCGATATGGATATCGAATATTGCGGTTTTAGTGCTGTTTACAACGGGTCTCTACTGTTTGTTTCAAATACATAAACAAAAGCGTAATTATGTTGATATAATGATCCCAATATTTATGTGGAGTGTCAGTTTTGTTGTTTATTATTTCATTTTTATAAATAATCACATACACAAAATCCCAATGATAATATACTGGAGTAAAGCGAATGCGTTTTTACCATATGATATTTTTTCCAATGAATTTTTACTTTCCTTAATATCTAAAATAAAAATCCAGATTAAACTTTTAGGGTATGGTAAATTCAGCGCTATACCATTGATTATTGTTGGAATTGGATTAACGTATTTGAGTTTTAAAAATAAAAAGATTGTATATCTATTTTTGTTTTCTTCGTTTATACATTTGGTCGTCTCATATTTTAAGCAATACCCATTTGCACCTAGATTGATACTATATTTGATTCCTCTTACAATCCTTATTTTTTCTGCTGTTTTATATTATATCTTACAGCACGTAAAAAACAGATTGAAAGTGTTTGCAGCATGCGCTCTTTTTATTCCAGTTGTAATGTTGCTATATCCAAATATTAAAAGATTACCTATTCAAATAGAAGAAATAAAATACTCCATGCAGCTTCTTTCTGAAAGAATCAAGCCCAATGAAAACGTATACATATACTATGGTGCCAAACCGGCCTTTTCTTTCTACAAAGATAAATTTGTCAAATCTATAAGTGATGAAAATATTTTTTTTGGATCTAATTTTCGCAATGAACCGCAAATGTATAGATATGAAGTCTCTATACTAGAAGATATTGACTGGATAGTATTCTCGCATGTGTATAATTTTAGAGAGAGATCTATGGGCAGGGAAGAAGAAATATTATTGAAAGCATTTTTGGAAAACGGCTATGACATCATTAAAGGAAAAGAATTCAAAGGATCTTCCATTTATAATGTAAGGGCAAAATAGAACCGGATAGGAAAAGCTTTCGTTCTTTTTTTGGTTAGTCATTTCAAGGCTTGGCTGGAAAGGTTCAGAATTATTCCGTTGAATTGATCGTTTTGATGTGTTAATAGCTTATTCTAATTGGCCCTGGTGAAAAGGCTTCTAGATCTTTTTTATGTTCGAAGGTGTTCAAAATCTGCTGAGAGTCTACGTGCACGATGCGAAGGGGCCGAAGCCTTTTTCACCTTCACCGATCCGGGTAAAGCGGGATCGGTTTGGACATTCGAACCTGACGGTGTTGATTTTGGACAGATAATTGACCCGATAGCGTTTGAATGAGGTGCCAACAGGCGGTAGGCGCTATTTTTTATCGTTGAAGCGATACCTTAGCTAGGCCTGTCGAACCTATGCGGGAACCGGAGAAGCAAAAAAAGGGGACGGATTTGTTTTTCGCGAAGCGGAGAGCAAATCCGTCCCCTTTTGGCTTCCGCCTCCTGATCATTGCCTTTCTTTTACTGTCATCCTACCAGATCTCCTTCGCGCAGGAGGATCGGCCGCCCCCGAGGACCCCGATCACCTCCGCCGCGGAGGTGGATTACCCCCCCTTCTGTTTTACCGATGCGGAAGGGCGTGCGACCGGGTTTTCGGTCGAACTCATGCGGGCGGCGGTCAATACGATGGGGCGGGATGTCACGTTCCGCAAAGGCACCTGGACCGATGTCAAGGGATGGCTCAAGAAGGGGGAGGTGCGGGCGCTGCCGCTCGTCGGACGTACGCCGGAACGGGAAGCGCTCTTCGACTTCACGTTCCCTTACATGTCGCTGCACGGGGCGATCGTTGTCCGAAAGGGGACAGCCGACATCTTCGACCTGGAGGATCTGCGCGGGCGCAGGGTCGGCGTCATGAAGGCCGACAATGCGGAGGAGTTTCTGCGAAGGGAAGACCGCGGGATGGAGATCCACACCACCGCGACCTTTGAGGAGGCCCTGCGTCAACTGTCGGAGGGGCTTTATGACGCGGTGGTTATTCAGCGGTTGGTCGCCCTCCGCCTTATTCAGGAGCATGGATTCACCAACCTGCATGTCGTCAACCAGCCGATCGACGGATTCCGCCAGGATTTCTGCTTCGCCGTCAAGGAGGGGGACCGGGATACTTTGGCCCTGCTGAACGAAGGGTTGGCCCTGGTCATGGCCGACGGGACCTACCGCCACCTGCACGCCAAGTGGTTTGCCGCTATGGAACTGCCGCAGCGGCGCATCGTGATCGGGGGAGACCACAACTACCCGCCGTATGAGTTCCTGAACGAAAAGGGGCGGCCGGACGGTTACAATGTCGAACTCACGCGGGCCATCGCGCGGGCGATGGGTTTGGATGTCGAGATTCGTCTCGGGCCCTGGGCGGAGATCTTGAAGGCCCTGGAAAGCGGTCAGGTCGACGCCATGCAGGGGATGTTTTATTCTCCTGAGCGCGACCGCACGTTGAACTTCTCGCAGGCGCACACGATGAATCAGTATGTCAGCGTCGTGCGCAAAGGAACCGGGAACCCGCCGGATTCTCTGGAGGATTTTTCAGGGAGGCGCATCATCGTTCAGCATCGGGATGTGATCCACGATTTCCTCGTAACCCACGGGCTTGAAGGGCAGTTGATTCTGGCGGAGACCCAGGAGGAATTGCTGCGCGGAGTAGCTGCAGGAAAGGGGGACTGCGGGCTGGTGGTGCGCATCAGTGCGCTCCATTTTATCCAGGAACACGGCTGGAAAGACCTGGCGCTCGGGCGGCACGCATTTTTGACTGCAGAGTACTGCTACGCCGCTCCCGAAAACCGCAAGGCCCTCCTGACCCAACTTGGCGAGGGGCTGGAGATGATCCGGCAGAGCGGAGAGTACCGGCGGATTCACGAGAAGTGGCTGGGCGTCTATGAGCAGGGTCCTCTTCGTCTTCTGGTGGTCCTGCGCTACCTCGCCCTCGTCGCTGGACCGCTGCTTCTCCTCCTGCTGGCGTTTTTCCTCTGGTCGTGGTCTTTGCGCAAACAGGTGGCGCGTCGAACCAGCGAACTCAAGAAAAGCGAGATGCTTCTGGCGGCGATTATCGAATCCATCGCGGCGCCGGTCTTTTATAAGGATACGAAGGGGGTCTACCTTGGCTGCAACCAGGCCTTTTCGAAGTTCATCGGTCTGCCGAAGGAGTCGATCATCGGCGCGACCGCCTTCGATCTGACCTCTAAGGAGCTGGCCCAGCGGTATGATCAGGCCCTGCTTCGGGAGGAGAAGCCCCAGATTTACGAAAGCGAGGTGCTCGACGGGAAAGGTTCGCCGCGCCGGGTGATTTTCCACAAGGCCCTTTTCCGGGCTCCGGATGGGGTGGTCGAAGGCATCGCCGGTGCCATGGTCGATATCACCGATCTCAAGCTTGCCCAGCAACGGATCGAACACCTGAACCGTGTCCTGCGGGCTATCCGTGAAGTCAACCAGCTGATCGTCCGGGAGCGGGACCGGGACACGCTGATTCGCGAAGGCTGCCGCCTGCTGGCGGACAGCCGAGGCTACGCTTGGGCCCTGATCATTCTGACCGATGAGGACGACCGGCCGGTCTTCTGGGCCGAATCGGGGATGGAAGAGGGTTCGCGGAAGCTTGTCGCCATGCTCGAAGAGGGGCGGTTGCCGCCCTGTACGCAGCGTGTCTGGCCGGAGCCGAGGGTCCTGGTGACCGATGATCGGGAGGACCTGTGCGGCGGCTGTCCAATTGGTGCCGAGTGCGCCGGGATCCAGTCGATGTGCGTCGCGTTGGCCCATGACGGCAAAAGGTTCGGATATCTCCTGGCCACCCTGGATGAGCGCATCGGTGTGGACGAGGAGGAGCAGTCGCTTTTTGCCGAGATGGCAGGCGATCTCGCCTATGCCCTGCGGATGTTCGAAGTCGAGGAGGCCCGGGAGCGGATCGAACAAGCGCACGATTCCATGCAGTCCCAGATGCTCCAGGCGCAGAAGATGGAGTCCATAGGACGCCTTGCCGGCGGTGTCGCCCACGACTACAACAACATGCTGAGCGTTATCCTCGGATACGCTGAAATGGCTTCTTCCAAGGTGCGCCCCGATGATCCTCTGTACTCCGATCTGCAGGAGATTGGAAAGGCGGCGAACCGCTCGGCGGAGATCACCCGCCAACTCCTGGCCTTCGCCCGCAAACAGACGGTCAACCCCGAGGTCCTGAACCTGAATGAGACCGTGGAAGGGCTGCTCAGAATGCTCCGTCGTCTGATCGGTGAGGATATCACGCTCGTTTGGCTGGGTGGATCCAAGGTCTGGCCGGTGAAGATGGATCCGGTCCAGCTCGACCAGATCCTGGCGAACCTTTGCATCAACGCGCGGGACGCAATCGCCGGGGTGGGTTCCATCACCATCGAGACGGAGAATGTAACCCTGGATGAAGGTTATGGCACCGAGGATTTCGAGGCGGCCTCAGGGGACTACGTGGTTCTGGCCGTGAGCGACACCGGCAGCGGGATGGACCGTGAGACCCTCGACCGGATCTTCGAGCCGTTTTTTACGACGAAGGGGGTTGGAAAGGGGACAGGGCTCGGGCTGCCGACGGTTTACGGCATTGTCAAACAGAACAACGGATTCGTTCATGTCTACAGCGAGCCGGGGAAGGGTTCGACCTTCAGGATCTACCTGCCGAGGCATGTCGGGGACGATGTGCAGCAGGCGGATCGGGGGGGCGATCAGGGGCAGGCGCCGCGCGGCCGGGGGGAAACCCTGCTGCTCGTCGAAGATGACGCGGGGATGCGGAAGATGGGGGAGATGATGCTCGAAGGGCTCGGTTACCGCGTTCTGGCGGCGGAGTCTCCTCAGGATGCCATACGCCTCGTGAAGGAGCATCCCGGCGGGATCCAGCTTCTGATCACCGACGTGGTGATGCCCGATATGAACGGGCGCCAGTTGGCTGAAAAGCTTCTCGAGATCGAACCGAACCTGAAATGCCTCTTCATGTCCGGCTACACCGCCAATGTCATCGCCCACCACGGCGTCCTGGACAAAGACGTGCATTTCATCGATAAGCCGTTTTCCATCAAGGCCATCGCGGAGAAGGTCCGTGACATCTTGTAATGAAAGGATCCATCCCCTTCTAACACCATGCCCCCCTGAAGCGAGTTCCTCATGGACGTGACGCGACGCAAGTTTCTGCAGCTGAGCGGGACCGTGGCGGCCGGCGTGACCGTGGGCGGCCGCAAGGCCCTGGGTTTGCAACCGCCCGAATCCGGCCCCTCCGCCTGGCCTGACCGAACCGGCGGGACCGTGCCGACCCGCAGCATCTGCCCCTTTTGCGCCGTTGGCTGCGGGGTGATCTGCCACACGGATCCGCAGACCGGCCGGGTGGTCTACACGGAAGGGGACCCCGAACACCCGATCAACGCGGGCGCGCTCTGCGCGAAAGGCGCCGCCCTCGACCAGTTGGCCGCGAACGAGCGCCGCCTGACCCGTGTCCTTTATCGGGCGCCCTGCAGCGACCACTGGGAGATAAAAGACTGGGACTGGGCGCTTTCCACGATCGCCCGGCGGATCAAGAAGACCCGCGACGACGGCTTCGAATCGGTAGACCCCGACGGCTGGACCGTCAACCGCTGCGCCACGATCGCCTCGGTCGGCAGCGCCGCGCTCGACAACGAGGAGTGCTGGATCTACCAGGCCATGCTCCGCGCCCTCGGCCTGGTCTACATCGAGCACCAGGCCCGCATCTGACACAGCGCCACGGTGACGGCTCTGGGAGAGTCGTTCGGACGCGGCGCCATGACGAACCACTGGATCGACATCCGCAACAGCGATTGCATCCTCATCATGGGGAGCAATCCGGCCGAAAACCATCCCGTCGCCTTCAAATGGGTCGAGGCCGCGCGCGAACGGGGCGCCACGGTGATCCACGTGGACCCGCGCTTCACCAGGACCTCCAGCAAGGCGGATATCTATGCCCCGCTGCGTCCAGGGACCGACATCGCCTTCCTCGGCGGCATGATCCGCTTCATCCTTTCCGAAAACCGCTGCTTCCGGGATTACGTCGCTCATTACACGAATGCCGCATGCCTCGTCAGCGAAAAGTTCGCGTTCCACGACGGCCTTTTCAGCGGCTTCGACCCCCGCGCCCGCGCCTACGACCGGAGCTTCTGGGCCTACGAGACGGACGCGGGCGGCGCCGTCCGGAAGGACCCTTCCTTATCCCATCCGCGCACCGTCTTCCAGCTCCTGAAGACCCATTTCGCGCGCTACACGCCCGAGAAGGTGAGCGCCGTCACCGGCACCCCCCGAGAGGATCTGCTCCGCGTCTACGAATGCGTTTCCGCCACCGGCAGGCCGGACCGGGCCGGCACCATCCTCTATGCCATGGGCTGGACCCAGCACACGGTGGGGGTCCAGAACATCCGCGCCATGTCGATCATCCAGCTCCTCCTCGGCAACATGGGGATGGCAGGCGGCGGGGTGAACGCCCTGCGCGGGGAGTCGAACGTGCAGGGTTCCACGGACCACGGGCTGCTCTATGGCGACTGGCCGGGATACCTTCCGGTCCCCAGGGCCACCATGGCGACCCTCTCCGACTACCTGAAGGAGAACACGCCGTCCTCCTCCGATCCCCTCAGCGCCAACTGGTGGCAAAACCGCCCGAAATACGTGGTCAGCTTCCTGAAGGCCCTGTTCGGCGAGGCGGCCATCCCCGAAAACGGCTTCTGCTATGCCTGGCTTCCGAAGCTCGCCGACCACCGGACCTACACCTGGCTCGACCTCTTCGACGCGATGGACCGGGGAGAACTCCGCGGATTCTTTGCCTGGGGCCAGAACCCGGCCTGCAGCGGGGCGGATGCCGGCCGCACCCGCGCGGCCATGGCCAAGCTCGATTGGATGGTGTCGGCGAATCTCTTCGAGACCGAGACCGCCGCCTTCTGGAAAGGTCCGGGGATGGACCCGCGCACCATTCGAACCGAGGTGTTCCTGCTCCCCTGCGCGGCCTCGATGGAGAAGGAGGGGTCCATCACCAACAGCGGCCGCTGGGCCCAGTGGCGATGGAAGGCCCAGGAGCCGCCCGGAGAGGCCCGCAGCGACGGGGATATCCTGACCGAGCTCTTCGCCTCCGTCCGTGCGCTCTACAAAAGCGAGGGCGGCGCCTTCCCCGAGCCCATCACCCATCTCGCCTGGGACTACCGGACCGAGGGCCGTTTCGATGCGCACAAGGCGGCGCGCGGCATCAACGGCCGCTTCACCCGCGATGCGACGATCCAGGGCAAGGCCTTTCAAAAGGGCGACCCGGTGCCCTCCTTCGCACTCCTCCAGGAGGACGGCTCGACGGCAAGCGGCAACTGGCTCTACTGCCAGAGCTACAACGCCGACGGCAACCAGATGGCCCGCCGGGGCAGGGAAGACCCAACCGGCATCGGCCTCTATCCGCAGTGGGCCTGGTCCTGGCCCATGAACCGGCGGATCCTTTACAACCGCGCCGCCGTTGACCTGCAGGGCCGCCCCTGGGACCCGCAGCGGCCCGTCATCCGGTTTGCCGGGGCGAGTGAAGGGGGCCGCTACGTCGCCAATCAATGGGAGGGGGATGTGCCGGACGGCGGCTGGTTTCCCATGCAGAACCCCGACGGGTCAGCGCGTCCCGATAGCCGCTACCCATTCATCATGCGCGCCGATGGTTTGGGGGGTGTCTTCGGCCCGGGGTTGCTGGACGGACCCTTCCCCGAGCACTATGAACCGGTCGAAGGACCGGCTTCGGCCAATCTGATGAACGCTCAGCAGGTGAACCCGCTTTTGCGCGCCTACGATTTCGGCGGGCTGCGCCGGCCGGCCGCCGATCCGCGCTTCCCGATCGTCGCCACCACCTGCCGCGTGGCCGAGCACTGGCAGAGCGGCGCCATGAGCCGCTCCATGCCCTGGCTCCTCGAGGCCGAGCCGCAGATGTTCGTCGAGATGAGCCGGGAGCTGGCTCGGCAGAAGGGCATCCGCAACGGCGACCGAGTAGTGGTGGCCTCCGCCCGCGGCTCGCTCGAGGCCGTCGCAATGGTGACCTCGCGCCTCCGGCCCTTCAAGGTGAACGGCGCCGAAGTCCATGTGGTAGGACTGCCCTGGCATTATGGTTGGCTCTGGCCCCATGCCGGCGGGGACAGCGCCAACCTCCTAACTCCTTCTGCCGGAGACCCGAACACCCGCATCCCCGAGACCAAGGCCTTCATGGTGAGCCTGCAGCGAAAGGACGGTTAATTCCATGGATGGGAAGGCTATGCTGATCGATACGACCCGCTGCACCGGCTGCCGCGCCTGCCAGGTCGCCTGCAAGAGCTGGAACCAGAACGGCGCCGATAGCCCCTCAAACCGCGGCAGCCATCAAAACCCGGCCGACCTGGACGGCCAGACCTTCAAATTGGTGCGCTTCAAGGAGCGTCCGGCCGAGGCGCCCAACAGCGCGCCCGCCTGGTACTTCTTTTCGGACCAGTGCCGCCATTGCCTCTCACCGGACTGCAAGGACGCGATTGAAGGGTATGTCTCGGGCGGCGTGATCCAGGACCTGGAGACCGGCGCCGTGGTCTACACGGAAAAGGCCCGTCTGGCGGCATTCCAGGATGTCCGGGACGTCTGCCCCTACGACATCCCCCGCCGGACCGCCGACGGGCGCATCGTCAAGTGCACCTTCTGCATCGACCGCATCTCCAACGGCCTGCTCCCTGCTTGCGCCGCTGCCTGCCCCACGGGCGCGATCCGCTTCGGTGACCGGGACGAGATCCTCCGCCTGGGCCACGCACGCGTCGACGCCCTCAAACCGGCTTGCCCCAAGACCCGCCTCCTCGATGAAGACTACGTCCGCGTGATCTTCCTCGTCGTCGACGACCCTCAAAGATACCACGAAAACGCCGTCGCCCGAGTCAACCACGGCCTCACCCGCAGCCTCGCCCTCCGCCGCATCCTGCGGTCCATTCGTTCATCCTCCTTTTTGAGTTGATATGTGCTATTATGTTGCCGAAACGTATTTCTTTCTCAATTTAGGCACAATTGCGCTATGAATTCTGAAGGATTTGTAGGAGGAATATTTGATTGAAATGAAAAAATAGCTCCTGCGGATGCTGCTCATGTTGCATTTGCTGAAGCAGTGAACGCGGATTTTATTAGCTGTGACGACAAACTAATCAAAAAATGCTTAAAAATGAATTTGGAAATATGGTCAGGAAATCCTATCGCATTCTGTGATAAGGAGGATTTGAAATAATGATGTTAAAAGATATGAACGATAAAGATCTTATGGAAAAAGGATTAAAAGTTTTGTTTAGAGAACTTGGGTCTACTGACGCTATCCGATTTCTTTCCATGCCGAGGGGTTTGCGTGAAGAAGGTGTGCAAAGGCATAGAAAATGGCAGAAAGCTCTAGATAAAGAGGTCTTTTTTGCCGAGGTGTTTGGATTGCAAGATGAGTAACCAAGAAAGGACCAGAGCTTCCTTTTACGTTGCGCCTCCTATGGCGTTGCCGGCTGTTTCCCCCCGGGTTTCATAAAAGCACTGGCGATCAGGACGCCCAGCAGGATGCAGCCTTGGAGCAGCACCCAGGCGACCACGAGGTAGGGGATCAGCCTCTGGGTCGTCAGCGCCTTCTCGACCGTGAAATAGACCGGCTTGGTCAGGCTGTAGAGGGTGCTGGCCGCATTGAGGTTGGCCTGGCTCAACCCCTCGTAGATGGTCCTGATCTGGCTGATGGTCTGCATGAGGTTGTCGTAGATCGCTGCGATGCTCCTTCGGATCTCCTGCCGTGCCCCGTCGGCGGCAAGCTTCCCGGGCCCCAGTTTTTCTGCCTCCTCGATGTTTTTCAGTATCTGCGCATAGTAGTTCAGGTCCGAGTCGGCCATGGCCTTTTCCAGCCCGACCTCGATGATCTTCTGCGTCAGGCTTCGCCGGAACTCGATGTCCAGGTTCGCTTTGACCATGCCGATGAGATTGTCGAGGAAGGATTCACCGATCTGCGGCATGACGTTCGATCCGAACGGCTGCACGCCGGCGCCGGGAGGCGCCGCCTGCAAGGCCCCCACGATTTCGTTGCCGACGGCGTCGATGCCGCCCCCTTGAACGTAGGTCTTGAGCGCCTTCTCATACACCTTGATGCGCGCGTCGGCGTCCTGGGCCTTCATTTTGAGTTCGGTGATCCGGTGCCGGAGATACTCCCCGGTGTGTCGTCCGTTCCCGCTTGCCCAGGCCGCCCCCACGATGGCGAGCATCGGATTCAGCCGGTAGCTTTCGATGTCGAGGGTGCGGTAGCGCAGATCGAGCAGGGACAGACCGCTTTCGGGCAGTCGGAAAACCGAGGCGCCGGGGACTTTCATGACCTTGTCGATGTCGTCGAGCACGCGCTTGAGTGTGGACCGGAGCATGTCCATGACCACGGGATAATCCTCGGTCTCGATGTCTTCGGGGCGGAGGATGTCTCGGGAGACCAGGGCGATATCGTACTGGGTGACTCCCTTGACCGATTGGGCGTACTCCGCCCACGTGCTCAACAGATCGTTCAGGACCTTCGCCCTGAGCGTGGGCGGTAAGGGTGTGCTGGATTCATCCCCGGCGAACACGAGTTCGTAGTTGGCGGTCATCAGGCTCTTCTTCTTTTCGCGGAACTCGGCTTCAAGGCGCTCCCTCTGCTCCACGGAAAGCTTTCGATCCTCCAGCTTGGCGGCATAGCGGTACTCGAGGAGCCGCAGTTCGTCGTTCCGCTGGATGACCGACAGCGATCCTTTGAAGTTCGAGAAGCTCATGTATTTTTCGAGGTCGTTAAGCTGGTAGACCTCCTTCAGCACGGGCGTCACCAGAATGTCCGATGAACTGAACGGCGTTCCGTTCGGGTACTGCCCCTTTTCCGCGCTGTCGAACTCCAGTTGAAAGGACAGCTTGGTGACCGGATACGTCTCCTGCGAGAGGTAAAGGACCGCGCCCACCCCCACGACCAGCAAGGTCGCTGCAAACCCCAGGATCACGATCCACCTTCTGAACCCCCAGATGGTGAGGATCAGTTCCTTGATGGAAATGCTGTCATAGTCTTCGTAAAACCGTTCGTCCTGCTGCGGCCGCTGATGTGCATCCATCGTACTCAATCGCTGACTCCTTCGCAGAAAAATGTAGTCCGGGTGGCACCGAGGCGAGCTTAATAAAGATCGCTGGATGGGTCAATGGAAAATCCATGAAGGCTCCTCCGGCGATTTTGCGGCTTCGCCGGCCTTCTTTCACTTGACTCGATGCGCCGGCTCTTTATATGTTGGCCCTGCGGCTGCTTCAGGGCTGCAAGATCCGGTCCGCGGTGCATTGCAGCCCCGTTCGCGGGCCTCGGTGCCGCCCCGTGATGCCTGGTTCGATCCGGGAGGAAGCCGCCTGACTGACCGTCATGGGCAGAGGGCGCCCATCGGCAATAGACATCCAACTCGAGCGATCATCGTGAAGCGTTCCAAAAGACCAGCAAAGAGAAAACCGGACCATCTTCCAGACAACCATTCTACGCCTGAGCCCCCGCCCCCCGCTGCCTTCAGACACCGGGACTGGATAGTGCCGTGCGCCGTGGCGGTCGTCGTTTGCGCCGCCCTTCGCCTGGTCGACCTGATCCACGCCCCCGAAAAGTTCTTCCTGGTAGACGGCCACAGGGTCCTGGCCACCCATGACGCCTACGCCTGGCTGGCAGGCGCGGACCGCGTCAATTACAAGAGCTGCTCCCCCGTCGCCGGCTTCCTGCGATTCCTGCACACCGCTACGGGGTTCAACCTGGCCGACATCGCCTTCTGGCTTCCCATGATCATGACTCCCCTTGTAGCTGTGCCCCTTGCATGGCTCGGCGCCCGCTGGCGCCTCCCGGAGGGGACGGTGGCCGCCGGTGTGTTGGCGGGTGCTGCGCCCGGGTTCTTGTGGCGCACCCGGCTCGGCTATTTCGACACCGATCTCTTTGCCCTGTTTTTCCCCGTTTTGATCTGTGTCCTTCTCTGTTGCTGGCTCGAAGGCCGGATGCGGCCACCGTGGGGGAGTGATCGGCGCCTCTCGCATGGATGGACTCTCCTCTGGACCCTCGGTATGGGGTTGATCAGCAAACTCTATCTGCTGCTCTACCCGCAGGGTTCGGCCATCCTCCTGGCCATCCTCGCCACGGCCGGGATCCTCGGCCTGTTGACGGCATCCAGGGGCGGGCGCCTGTTGGTGATCCTGGGTCTTGCGATCGTGGTCCTGGCGGCCTCCGGCGGCTGGATCGGCCTTGCCTCAGGTGCGGGCCTCTGTCTGGTCGGGTTCTTGAGGCCTCGTTATTACGACTGGTTGGCCTCGCATCCGCTGTTCCTGGTCCTGGCTTTGCTGGTTACAGGCGCGGCGGTGTTTACCCTTTCGGGGGTCGAGAACTGGGTGAGCGGAGCGTTGAGAAAGTTGGCGGGATACGGTGGATGGGCCGCCCGCGGGCCTGATGATCTCTATCCCGCCGTCCTGGACACCGTTGTCGAAGCGAAAGACATCGATTTACGCTCCGTTTTTCATGCCATTGCCGGTGGGTGGCTTCTTCTTGGGCTGGGGGTTTGCGGATACGCTGCGCTGCTCTGGCGCCGCCCGGCGGCCTGGGTTTTTCTGCCCCTTCTCCTGTTGGGTTTGGCCTCTCTTCGCCTGGGCGAGCGCTTTACGATGTATGGCGGAGTCGTCATCGGGCTGGGGCTCGGGTTCGGACTCACACAGATTTTGCGGCGCTGGCTCGGGTGGCGGCGCATCGGCTTTGTGTGTCAAGCCCTGCTGCTGGCGGGGTTTCTGGTCATCACGACGCTCCCCTTGTTGGGAAACAAGGCCCCCATGACGACCGCCGCTCCGGAGACGATCGAAGCGCTGAACGACATGCGCGGCAAGATAACCCCGGGCGCCCAGTTCTGGATCTGGTGGGATTATGGTTACACGGCCCAGTATTATGCGAGAGCGGGCACGTTTTCGGACGGGGGGCATGTGAGGGCGGAATATGCGGTTCCCCTGGCCCGGATCTATGCGTCCGACTCCCCCGCATATGCTTTTCATCTGATGGCGTACGCCGCGCAAAAGGCCCGGCCCTATCGCGTCAGGTGTGCGGAGCTGCCCAGTTACCGGAACCCCTTTGCCTGGATATTCCGAAAAAAAGCCCCTTCAGAGGTGCAATCCTTTCTCGATGGGATTGCCGATCTTCCTCTCCCGGATAAGAAGCCCCTGCCTGAGCAGTATCTGGTCCTGTCCTGGGATCATGTCAAGATAGCCCCGGCCATGCTGCGGTTGGGCACATGGGATTTCTCGGCGGGCGAGGGTGAACAGGCGCCCTTCGAACTGCACCAGGAAGTCCTCGAGTTCAACAAGGTGGCGGGCACTGTGACGGTCCGGAACCAGACCGTTTGGCTCTCCGGTCTCGCCCTCGTCACGGAGGGTGGAATCGAGCAGCTAAATTACCGATCCACTTCCGGGCTTTTCGCCGTGATCGACACCCAAAAAGGAATCACCGCTCTGATGGGGGAGGGAGTCTATCGCTCCAACCTGGTGCAAATGCTGCTCGGGGATCCGGCTGATTTTGAACCCTATTTCGAGCTTGTGCTGGATCGCGCACCCGATGTCCGCGTCTATAAACTGAAGCTTTGATCGAAAGGCATTCCCCTTTTCCCCGCTCTAGTTCTGCTCCACTCGCAATTACCATTCTGTAACGCAAGCCACCAGATGATCCATTCGACTCGTAACTGAGCCCGCCCTCAAGCAAGTGCACCCGCAGGGACATGTGGCCGTTGTTTCCATTGGCACCAGGTGCCTGGTGCCAATGGAGCCAGATCGAAAGTAGCCGGAAGACCCCTGGAGCCAACCGTTACTCCCTGCGAGCCTGTATTGCAGGCACCCCGCTGAATACCACCGTAGCCGAACCGGCACACGACTCTCCCCCATGGTCACCCTGGTTTTATTCTTGCATAAATCTAGAACGAACATCGTGCCCAAAAAGGGCCGAATCGAATCTCTATTTAAAAAAATAATATAAATCAAATAGTTATAAAGACACGATTTGAAAAGGGGGTTGGTTATGTCTAAAGGCGGATGGAAGGCGCTCACCTTTCTAGGGCATGGGTTGATCCTGCTGCTGGTTTTCAGCGGAACCGTGAATGCGCAGCTGGGTTCGCTTGAATTCCTGCAGTTAAAACATCAACTGCAGGCGGGTGGCGCGACCTATGAGATCGGCGCCAACCAGGCTACCGATCGCTCATTGCGCGAACTGTGCGGCCTGATGGCCCCCACCCGGTGGACCCCTGAAATGGCATACCGGCTCCGATCGCATGCACAGGATCCGATAGGAGGCGCTTCCGGCACGGTGGCATTGCCCTCCGCTTTTAATTGGTGTTCACAAGGCGCCTGCCCCCCGATCAGGGACCAGGGCTCCTGCGGTTCCTGCTGGGCCTTCGCGACGGTGGGGCCGTTAGAGAGCAACATCCTGCTTTACGAAGGAAAATCTGTAGACCTCTCCGAGCAATATCTGGTTTCCTGCAATGTGAACAGGTGGAGCTGCGGGGGCGGCTGGTGGGCACACGATTACCATGAGTGGAAATACAATGCATCGGAGACCGAGGCCGGTGCGGTGCTGGAAGCTGACTTTGCCTATACCGCACGGGATACGGCATGCGGCAGCCCCTATGATCATCCCTACAAAATCACCGATTGGGCCTATGTCGGTTCGCCTTTTAGTGTTCCTCCTACAGAGGATATCAAGCGCGCCATCATGACGTACGGCCCGGTCACGGCAGCGGTTTACGTGGGAAGCGCCTTTCAATACTATCGAAGCGGTGTTTTCAACACAAACATAGATGCTGCCGTCAACCACGGCATCGTTTTGGTCGGCTGGGATGACAACCAGGGTGCGAATGGAGTGTGGATACTCAGGAATTCCTGGGGGACTGGATGGGGTGAAAACGGCTACATGAAGATAGAGTACGGGGCCTCCCGGGTGGGCTACGGTGCCTCCTACGTGGTATATGATCCGCCCCCCGTACAGGCCGATTTCAGCGCCGATCCCACCACGGGAACCGATTCGCTGACGGTCCAGTTTGCAGATCATTCCACCGGAAATCCGACAGCATGGTTTTGGACATTTGGCGACGGACAGACCAGCACGCTCAAAAACCCATCCCATACCTATACGAGTCCCGGAACCTACTCAGTCTCCCTGGAAGCTTCAAGACCGGACAGTACGGATGTGATCGTCAAGACGGATTATATTAAAGTTGAGGAACTCCCACCAACGCCCGAGCCAGACCCTCCGATGATTCCTGAAATGAAGCCGCGCGGAGATCTGGATGGGGACTTTAGGTCGGATATCTTGTGGCGGCACGGGGTTACCGGCGATGTTTATCTCTGGTTTATGGACGGGCTGGGGCGTACAAATTACGGATCTTTGCCCAGAGTAAGCGATTTAGATTGGGAGATAGAATCGACGGGAGATTTTGACGGGGATGGTAAGGCGGATATCTTGTGGCGGCATAAAAGCGTTGGCCATGTGTGCATCTGGCTGATGGACGGGCTGAATCGCATACAGTATGGGTATCCTCCCAGAGTAAGCGATTTAGATTGGGAGATAGAATCGACGGGAGATTTTGACGGGGACGGTAAGGCGGATATATTGTGGCGGCATAAAGGCTCTGGCTATGTATGTATTTGGCTGATGGACGGTCTGAATCTCATACGGTCTGGCTATTTGCCGAAAGTAAGCGATTTAGATTGGGAAATAGAATCGACGGGGAATTTTGACGGGGACGGTAAGGCGGATATATTGTGGCGGCATAAAGGTGTTGGCTATGTATGTATTTGGCTGATGGACGGTCTGAATCGTACACAGTCTGGCTATCTACCGAGAGTAAGTGATTTAAATTGGTTTATCGCCAAAATGCAGTAAGCTTTGCCGAAGGTTGACAGGTTCCACCGTTTGCTAATATGGAATGCCAAAATTAAAACGAATTTAAGCCAGATAGCCAAGCGATTTTAACAATCTCAACGTAGAAATTTTTTGGGATGTCTGTTCAGGATATGAATTGTTTTTGTTTGCCCGTAAGCGTCGGACTTATTCATCTGGCAAGAGGGTTTGCGGGTAGGGTTAAGATCGGCAGCATCCGCGGTAATACGTTATGGAAGTGCTGTATTTCAAATAGAGACACTGACGAAGCCGGCTTTGGACTACCGAAAAGCTTGCCCCGGGGCGTTACCTCCTCTGGATCTGATATGGCGGCGCTTCAGCCGCACCGCACGTCTCAGAAACGGAGGATACCCCAGAAACGCTTGCCTAAAAAGATGGGGAGCCCTGACGCTTACGCAGCAAGAGCGCAGGCCACCGTGGAGTTCACATCCCGGGAGACCACGGTCGCAACCGGCCGGTTCTCAAGAAGATGCCGCTCATAGCGTTCGATGATACGCGCTGTCTGGGCGCTGTCGAACCCACCCCCAGGTGGAACATCGTTCATGGCCGCGTCGTAATGCTGACCAGTGTGCACGATGCGCCAGGCGAGACCTCTGGCCTCCAGTTCCTCCTCGATGGCGGCGAAGGCGCCACCACTGGGGCGATTTTCATGAAGTTGCGGTTTGCCCCGGGGACAAGGTTAAAAGTGTTTTGTTCTATGGATCCGTTTTCCTAAAAAACCTGTGAGGTGTCTGAAAAGGAGCTATTTGGAGAGATTGCGGATGACGGCGATGACGCGATCGAGATCTCCTTCCGTCATGGCGGTCCCGGAGGGGAGGCACAATCCGCGCGCGAAGAGATCCTCCGAGACCTGCCCGCCGACTGCGCGGGCAGTATACTGCTTCTTCCCCTGGGGCAGGGAGACCTCGCTGCAGCTGAAAACCGGCTGCAGATGCATGGGTTTCCACACCGGGCGGGATTCGATGTTTTCCGCCTCAAGCGCAAGCCGCACCTGCTCACGATCGGGGCCGAAGATCTCCGGCGTGATGAGGATTACGGTCAGCCAGCGGTTGGCCGTCCCGTAATCGGCCTCCGGCATGAATTCGAGGCCGGGAAGGTCACTGAGGGCACTCTGGTAATAATCGAAGATCTCTCGCCTACGCGCCACCCGCTGATCGAGGACCTGGAGCTGTGCGCGGCCGATGGCAGCCAGGATGTTGCTCATGCGGTAGTTGAAGCCGATCTCGGTATGCTCGTAGTGCGCCTGAGGACCGCGTGCCTGCTGGGATAGGACCCGCGCGTGGGAGATGAGTTCCTCGTCATCGGAAGCCAGCATGCCCCCGCCTGAGGTCGTGATGATCTTGTTCCCGTTGAAAGAGAAGACCGAGGCACGCGCCCCCCTGCCGGCGTGGGCTTGTCCTCCTCCGACATTGGCGCAAGTGAAGCGCGCTCCGAGGGCCTCGGCCGCATCGACGATAACCGGGACGCCGAATTTGCGGCAGACCGCGTAGATTTCACCATAGTTACAGCACTGCCCGTAAAGGTCGGTGGGGACGACCGCCCTGGGGAGTTTCCCGACGCAGGCGCATCGATCGAGTTCGTCAGCCAGAAGGACAGGGTCCATGTTCCAGGATCGGTGGTCGCAATCGATAAAAACGGGAGCGGCACCCTCGAAGAGGATAGGGGAGACGCTCCCGATGAATGTGAGGGAAGAGGCGAAGACTTCATCCCCAGGTCCCACGCCGAGGTGGTGCAGAGCCAAGTGCATAGCCGCTGTACCACTCGAGACCGCCAAGCAGTGTCTGATCCCGGTGTACTCGTTGAACTCTTGCTCGAAGGCGTCAACCATGGGACCGAGCGGCGCGATATAGTTGCTTTCGAAGGCCTCCTTAATCAAGCTGCGCTCCAAGCCGCTCATGTGGGGAGGCGAGAGGAAGATGCGTGCTCTATTCATCGGCAAATAAATAACGCTCGGAAGAGATAGGTCTTCTGTATGGCGGGAAATAACCTTGCTCTGGCAAATTATGCCCTTGCGAACTAAGCCAACGGGATCGCATTTCACACAAGTGCGAAAAGGCATCACAGTTGATTACATGCTTAATGATTTTAAAAGGAAAGCGAAATTTTGAAAAACCGGATTTGAAACGGAAAAGTTTGTCATCAGAAGATGAAACGCCGCCACCTAAATGAAGCCATCGGAAGCCGTTTCTAGTTCCAAAACTTCTCATGTGATCAATGATAATTTTGGATCCATTGAGATGGACGAATTCAGAAGAGGTACCAGACAGATGGTATTGAATAATGGAATTATATTTGAGAAATATTGCTGAACTTATAAATTTATCGGATTTTCTCGCAAAAACAAGATCCACGTGTTCCCCAAGATTATTTTTTAAGTCTAAATAATATTTTTTTGAAAAATAAAAGCGCTCATCCGCAGAATTTCTCTCCATAGTTTCATTATACATTTCAATAAAATCGTCTAAGTAGAGGAAATCTTTATCTTCAATTACAGTTAATCCAATTTCTTTCGCTTTCCTTATATCATATCTATGTCCCTTGCGGATATTTCTAAGTTGTTCACTGTCACTAACATTTAAATTGATGGCTACTGTATTTGACAGTTCATCGACTTCAAAGAAATCAGCTAGAAGCCAACACGTGTCTATAAGGGGATTCGATCTGGCGAAAAATGAAACTGCAGATAAGTTCATGCATTCACTTAAAAAGGCATTTTGAAAATTCTCCTTAAATTCGATTGATAATTTATCGCTATGTGTTATGGACGCAACAATTCCTGGATAACCATATACCGAGGTGATATCCTTAAAATTTGAATTTTCTAATCCGCCTATCATGTTTGTTGGTGTCAGTAGAAATGGGAGGGCGGCAAAATGCTGATAATTTCCAAAAAGAAAAAGATAGGCCTTACCTTGGCCCATTTGTTCTGACAACCTGTGGTACTGTGGAAGGTGATAGACATCATGTCCTCCACATGAATTAAGAGCCTTTTGCCATTCAATTGGATGACTAGTATCGATAATTTTAGTGAAATATGCTTTTTTTGATGTCATTGAATGTCGATGCGATGTAATACATATCTTGCGAATCATACCTTTGATCTGCTGCTATAGTAAGTATTTTTTTTGATAAATCTTTGCAAGCTCCTGATTCTGTAGTGATATCCCAGTGAATTGCGGGATATATATTGTTAGCGATAAGCCTATTTTTAAAAATATCACGCAATTCAAGAGATTCAAATTTTAAAATGACGTTAAATGGACAATGATTACGCGGCCAAGTAACAAAAAGTGGTTTAATGAATGAATTAAAGTGAGCTAAATGTAAAAATAATTTTACATTGCTTTCTCTTCTTAAACGCCACTCTAACGGATATCCATTCTTTAATATGCATTTGCTCCATGGAGATATAGCAGAAATAGTATTTGCCAATGAGATTTCTGACTCTTTTTGAAAATTTCGATATATACTCTTAAGATAAGCAATATTATTTTCAAGATAGTCTTTTTTCAAAATCATTGCAGCAAGTTTAAGTGCAGCTGCATTCCAATTCTGGTCAACAGGTTCTTTAGGCAGAGGTAAATTAATGGGTGACCAGAGAATGCTACCATCCGATATAGGGAATGTCTTGCGTAATGAAGCAAAAGCAAAGTCTGCCTCTGAATTGAGTGCCCATGCAGAGACAGGATCATGAGTGTGGTCTTCAATTAAGTATGTAGATGGGTTTTCTTTTTTCCAGTATCTCCAAACTGCCCCCTCTCTAGCACCAAAGAAGTTTACTGCTAAGATGGCGTCATTTTTTTTGGGATAAAGTGTGCTCCAAATGGGGCCCGGAAAATTTGGTGAGTCAATGTAAGTTTTTATAGTAATTCCTTTTCTAATGCACCATGAAATAACCTCTTCACAAAAAAACTGCGGAACAAATAGTACCTTGCTAAAACCTCTCGGTAAAGCCCTGAAAATTGCTAAAAGGGCGGCTCTTCCGGTTGACAACATAACATGTGGCCCTGGCCACTTTACGCAAGGACCTGAAGGTACTTTAAGCCAGTGATACTCGCTTCCAATTTCGGTTATAGATTTCATGTTTATACTATCGCTACAACTGAAATTTTCTCATTCCTTTTGGGATTTGAGGTCTAATGTAATCCTTCGCATCTGTTAGCTCCATAAAATCTTCCTTAAGGCATGCTACATAATACAGATTATGGTAACTGCCATTTCGATATATGTGATCTCTTAAAGTACCTTCTACTTTCCATCCGCATTTTTTCACGTATACATTGTAAGAGGGAATATTATAGTCAATAATTGTGCCCCACAGCCGATGTAGGCCCACGTCAAAAAAAGCGAATGCGTTCATCGCCATGACGGCATCGCGTCCAAAACCTTGTCCTGATATCCCTTCAGATTTGAGTTTTATTGCTGTCAAGGCGGTCCTGTTATGCCAATCTATATCCCAAAGCCCAGTCAGACCTATACTTGTTCCATCAAGTGTTTCTATTATAAAACGCACTGTGTCATTTTTATTTTCTAGTGACAAAAACCAAGTTTTTTGAGCGTTCATTGATAATGGGAGTGACCAACCTACAACTAAATCACGCAAATATGAATCATTAAATAATTTCTGACAAAACCCCATATCGTCTTGTTCAACTGGTCGAAAAATGGTCTTTTTACCTTTCATAAGTGTTTTTACACCTTTTTGTTCACATTGTAAATACTAAAGTAAATATTCCGCAATTATTGAAATAGACCTATATCGTCCACTGATCTAACATCTTGATCTGGTATTACGTTACGCCGATAAATAACGTTAAAGAAAGTTGAATATAGAATTTTGATATCGATCTTGAATGATAAATTTTCAACATACCAAGTGTCAAGTTTCAATCTGGCACTAAAGGGTAGAAGGTTTCTGCCATTGATTTGGGCCCAGCCCGTCATGCCAGGGCTGACCTCGTGCCGGCGTGCCTGTTCGGTGGTATATCTGCTGAGATATTGCATCAGGAGCGGCCTCGGGCCCACGAGACTCATATCGCCTTTAAGAACATTCCAGAGTTCAGGCAGTTCGTCAAGGCTCGTAGAGCGCAGGATGCGCCCAAGGCTCGTCAAGCGCTGTTTATCCGGCAGGGGGTTGCCATCCTCATCCCTTGTATCGCGCATCGTCCTGAATTTCACGAGTTCGAAAGGCCGACCATTCAATCCTGGCCTTTGCTGACGAAAGAGGACGGGGGGCCCCATATTCCATGCTATGAATAAAGCAATGATTGCTAAGAGAGGTCCGAGTACAAAAAGCGCGGGGATCGTCAAGGACAGGTCTAGAATGCGCTTGCCTCGGTGCCTGTAATAATTCGCAAAACGAGCAATGTTTGGATTGACGCATGATGGCCCAGGCGGTTTCATCTTTCTCCAGTTTTTATTTTCGGCAACGGTCTGCCGATGCTTTCTGTTGGTGGAGTGGTGCGATTCTGCAAGGCGCCTTCGATCTAATCCACAAACTGCTTCGCCAATTAGACCCGCGAAAAATGCTCCTCTGCTTGCGCCCTGAGCGCTGTCACCCATATTTATCTGTACCGGTCTGCCTGCGACATGCGCCGGTCTTTTGACGGACTGTGCGGTTTGATCCGCTCCGAGCTCCGAGCCGATCCTCTTTCAGGCTCTCTGTTTGTCTTCTGTAACCGCCGGCGCACCATGGTCAAGATTCTCTATTTTGAGGGTGACG
>ENA-OSEO01002589-OSEO01002589.1-sediment-metagenome-genome-assembly--contig:-NODE-2589-length-24666-cov-5.313392_pt1 | contig 24666 bp, 16 predicted proteins | sample MGYA00237883_ERZ534232 | MGnify/ENA metagenome assembly ERZ534232
GATATCCTCCTCAAAGCTGGCATAGGCGCCCTCGATGGTATAGGCGGCCACGGCCTCCCGCAGGCTGACGGCCTGATCAGGTCCGATGTCCTGGCCCGAGGCGGTTTTGCGCGCCACGGCGCAGTAAAGGCCGTGCATGGGATTGGGGTCCATCACCGGTGCGTCCGAGGACAATGCCGCCTTGACCCCTTGGTCCAGCATGCTCCTTAAGGGATAAAACGCCCCGGACCGCTCCTGGCCCAGGCTGCCTATGTAGCTGTCACCCAGCTCGTAGAGAAACGGCAGACCCGAGGCGGCCAGCACACCCAGGGAGGTGCAGCCGCATCCATCGAGCTGGCCGATGTCCATCTTTCTTAAGATGTCGGTGTCCTCCCCCATGACGCCGCCGCCGTATATCTTCACGGTTACCCTGCCCTCGCTCATTTTTTCAATCTCGGGAATGGTAATGGTCTCAGGGACGCTCAGCCACGGTGTTCCCGGAGGCGCCAGCGTGCCGATTTTGATCAGCACTTGCTCCCCCTTCTTTACCACCGAGGTGCTGACCCGCCACATCATTTCTCGCCCCTGCTCCCATGTCATGTAAGGTGCGAAAACGGCGTCAAATTCCCTGGCCATGGCTTTCAGAATATACCGGGATGTGACAGCCCGGTCCAGCATGGGAAGAAACGCGGTCTCCATCATGCCTGCCAGGTCGGCCTGGGTCACGGCGTCGAAGGTCAACTGACGGGCGCCCCCGTCCCGGAGCCTGGCCGCCTCGGCGGTCAGGGCCTCCTGGCCGGCCCGGACCGCCTCCAGGCCGACGTGGGCCACGCCCAGCCGGGTCTGGCCGGCGATGATCCGCTCCAGGCTCGATTCCCTGACCGGGGTGACCGGGTCGCGGGCCATCTCGGTCTCGGCCACGGGCACGCCGTGAACCAGATGGAGACCGCCCCGGGTGGCCCGGCCCTGGGCCGGCAGGGCCGGGGCGATGAAACTCTGCTCGAAGCCCATGACCTCCATGAGCGCCTCGGCCTCAACCCCGATGTTGCCCCGCAGGCAGGAGTCGACCTTCTTGTAGGTCCAGCCGGGCTTGAGAGGCTTGAGCTGGGCGGCCAGAGCGGCCAGCCGGGCCCGGGCTTCCGGCCGGGGCAGGGCCCGGGAGTCGGTGTAGACCGAGATGGCCGCGGCCCCGGCCGGGGTCCGACCGTCGGCCAGCCTCCGGTAGGGCAGGAGGAAGACGCTCTCGAAGACTTGGCGGAACTGGACCCCGCTGTCAGCGGCGCCGGTCAGGTCGTCGGCGACCACGGCCACCTGAAGCGTCTTATCCTGGTCCGGGGCTGCCAGGGGCTCGGGCCGGCCGCCGGGAGGGACGGTTGTTGGGGCCATGGCCTATCTTAACAGGCCAGCCCTGCCTCGCGGGGAAGAATCGACTTCTCGTCTCGCGCGTCAAAGAGATGAAGGCAGTCGATCATCGGCTCCAGGACGATGTTCTGGTGGGCCTCCACCGGGGTGTTGCGGCCGACGCCGGCGATGAGGGGAATCCCGCCGGCGTTGACGTCGACGTAGGTCTCGCTGCCGATGGGCTCGACCACCTCCACCGTGGCCGGGATGGTCCGGCCGGGCACGTGCTCCCCGGTCAGGGGCAGGTCCTCGGGCCTGATGCCGACGATGACCTTCTTCTCCGGGTAGGCCTTGAGCCTCTCGGCCTTCTCCGGGGGCAGGTCGATCCTGAAGCTGGCCGCCTGGAGGGCCAGGACTCCCCCCGAAGCGGTCAGCTCGGCCGGGAAGAAGTTCATGGCCGGGCTGCCCATGAAGCCGGCCACGAACCGGTTGGCCGGGGCGTTGTAGAGCTGGAGCGGCGAGCCGACCTGCTGGATGAAGCCGTCCTTCATGACCACGATCCTGTCGCCCATGGTCATGGCCTCGACCTGGTCGTGGGTCACGTAAACGGCCGTGGTGGCCAGCCGTTCGTGGAGCTTCTTCAGCTCCACCCTGGTCTGGACCCTCAGTTTGGCGTCCAGATTGGAGAGCGGCTCGTCAAAGAGAAAGACCTCCGGCTTTCTGACGATGGCCCGGCCCACGGCCACCCGCTGCCGCTGCCCGCCGGAGAGCTGCTTGGGCTTGCGCTTGAGGAGGTGCTGGATGCCCAGTATCTCGGCCGCCTCCTGGACGCGCTGCTTGATCTCCTCCTTGGACCGCCGGTGCATCTCCAGGGCGAAGGCCATGTTGTCGTAGACGGTCATGTGGGGGTAGAGGGCGTAATTCTGAAAGACCATGGCGATGTTGCGGTCCTTGGCCGGCAGCTTGTTGATGAGGCGGTCCTCGATGAATATGCTGCCGCTGGTGATGGCCTCCAGGCCGGCGATCATCCTGAGGGTGGTCGTCTTGCCGCAGCCGCTGGGCCCGACCAGAACCACGAACTCCTTGTCCTTGATAGCCAGGTTGAAATCGTCGACGGCCACGACCTCTTCGAAGCGCTTGCAGATCTTCTCCAGTCGGACTTCGGCCATGGATCGCTCACTCCTTCAAAGCCCCGGTCATGCCGGCGACGTAGTGCTCGACAAAGAACGAGTAGACCAGGGCCACCGGCAGGGAGGCGCAGAGAGCGCCGGCCATGAGCGGGCCCCAGTGGTAGACGTCTCCCCTGACCAGCTCGGTGACCAGGCCGATGGGCACGGTCTTCATGTGGGTCGTGGAGATGAAGGCCAGGGCGTAGATGTACTCGTTCCAGGAAAGGGTGAAGCAGAAGATGCCCGCCGAAAGGACGCCCGGCAGGCAGAGCGGCAGGATTATCTTCCGGAAGATCTTGATCCGGCTGGCGCCGTCGATCATGGCGCACTCTTCCATCTCCTTGGGGATGGACTTGAAATAGCCCATCAAAAGCCAGGTGCAAAAGGGAATCAGAAATGTTGGATAGGTCAGGACCAGGGACCAGAGGGAGTCCCAGAGCCTGATTTTGAAAATGATGTGGGCCAGGGGGATGAAGAGGATGGTCTGGGGGATCAGGTAGCCCAAAAAGATGGCCACCCCGGTCGGGCCGGAGGTCTTGAACCTGAGCCTCTGGATGGCGTAGGCGGCCAGCAGGCTGGCCGCCAGGGAGATGAGGGTGGCCAGGATGGCCACAAAGAAGGTGTTGCCCATCCAGCGGAGAAAAATGGTCTTGGTGAAGAGGTGGACGACGTTCTCCAGGGTGGCGCTGTGGACGTAGAAGGGGTTGAGCGAGAGGTCGTAGAGCTCCTTGTCCGACTTGAAGACCGTGTTGACCATCCAGTAGAAGGGGAAGAGGAGGAAGATCAGGTAGAGCGCCAGGGGTACATAGAACTTGGCGGCCTTGGCGGCAGCGCGCTCGCCGACCATGTCTCAGTCCTCTTTTCTCAGGAACATGAAGGCGATGAAGACGCAGGCGACCAGGATCGGCAGCATGAAGTTGGAGACGGCCGCGCCCTCCCCGAAGTGCCCCCCCTGCATGGCCCGCTGGAAGGACAAGGTCCCGAAGATGTGGGTCGCCCCGGCCGGCCCGCCTTTGGTGATGACCCAGACGAGCTGAAAATCGGCGAAGGTCCAGATGGTCGAGAAGATGGTCACCACGGTCAGGAGCGGCATCAGCAGAGGCAGGGTGATCCGCCGGAACTTGGCCCAGGAGCCGGCCCCGTCCAGGTCGGCGGCCTCGTAAAGGTCCGGGTTGATGGTCTGCAGCCCGGCCAGGAGGCCGATGGTGAAAAAGGGGATGCCCCGCCAGACATTGGCCGCGATGAGCGACCAGCGCGCGTTCCAGCCGTCGCCCAGGAAGTTGATGAAGTTGTCGATGAGGCCCATTCTGATCAGGGCCCAGGAGATGCCGCTGAAGGTGGCGTCGTAGAGCCACCAGAAGCAGATGGCGCTAAGGGCCGTCGGAATGATCCAGGGCAGGAGGACGATGGCCCGGACCAGGCCCTTGGTCTTGAAGTCGCGGTTGAGGACCACGGCCAGGCCGACTCCCAGGACCAGCTTTAAAAGAACGGCCACCACCGTGTAGAGGAAGGTGTTGAAGACCGTCAGCCAGAAGGTGGGATCATCCAGAAGGTCGGCGTAGTTCTCGAAGCCGATGAAGTGCCCCTCGCGGCCGACGACCGTGTCGGTGAAGCCCAGCCAGAGGCCCAGGAAAAAGGGGTAAGCCAGAAAGATCAGCAGGAGCAGCTCGGCTGGGGCGACGAAGAGAAAGCCCAGGAAGGTCGGGTTGTCCAAGGCCCGGGAGAGGCGCTCCCTTAAGCCCGGCGCGGCCACGATCTGCTCTCTGGCGGCCACTGCGTCCACTAGACTGCCTCCAGCTCCGCTTGGTCCAACGACGACGGGTCTCCGGGCCGGCCGGTCCCGGATTCGCCCGGGGCCGGCCAGACCCTTCAGACGCCCGCCTCAGGCGGAGCGGTTACTTCTTGTAGGCCCGGACGATGGTCCTCTCGGCCCTTTCAATGGCCTTGTCGGCCGACATGCCCCGGGCGCAGAAGTTGGCGAACATGTCCACGACCACGTACTCGGCCATGACCGCGGCCGAGGCCGGACCGATGGGTCCCTCAAAGCCGTTCCACTGCATGTTGGCGATGCAGTCCCGGTAGACCGTGTGCTTGGGGTCGGCGGTCCAGACGGGCAGCTTCTTGTAGGCCTTCAGCCCCGGGCTGACGTAGCCCCGCATGGCGGTCAGCCAGGGGCCGCACTGCCCGTCCTCGAGCATGAACATCAGGTAGTGCTTGGCCGCGTTGGGGGACTGAGTGTGCTTGAAGATGAAGGCCGGGTCGAAGAGGTGCAGCTCGGTCGGGCGGCCCACCGGGCCGACCGGGCAGTACTGGTGGTAGGTGTCCTCGGCGACCTTGGGGAATTTCTCCTTGGCCGCGTAGTAGATGCTGATGCCGTTGTTGGTCACCGAGACCTGTTCGGCCAGATAGGCCTGGGCGCCGCCACCTCCGGTGGGATCCCCGTAATAGTCCAGCACCATCAGGCCCGCGGGCGATGCCGGGTCATAGCCGGCTGCCGAGGGAATCCGGACAGTCCAGTTGGCGACGGGGGCATCGGGCCCTGGCGTCGCCGTGTCATAGTCCCACAGCAGCGGCGCGTTCCAGTAGTCGGTGCGACCGGCGGGCGTTATTGACGGGACCGCGCTATAGGCGTCCAGGCTCTCGAGCCGGTAGCCAAAACGTGCGTTGTCTCGATCGAGGCCAAGCGCGCTGGCAGGCAGGATCCATTCCATCAGCGCGCTGTTATAGTCGGTGTAGATACCATAGGGGCTGGCCAGCGTGATCTCTTCCGTGCCCACGTCGACAAGGCCCAGCCACCAGGTGTTGTTATCCTGCGACCCCATCAGCGACCCGTAGTTGGCATTGAACAAGACATAATCGTCGGCGCCATCCATGTCGACATCCAGATACAGGTCGAACTCGGCGTGGTAGGGTTGCGGCACCGCCCAGGGCGCCCAGGTCTGGATGGCCACACCGATGAGGTCTCCCGCCTCAGCATCGGACCAGGCATAGTCGATGCCCAGCAGGCGCAGGCTCGCCAAAGGCAGGACCGCCCTATCGGCCTGCTCGGTCGCTACCAGCGCGGGATAGGCCCAGAGGCTCGAGGGGATCGCGCCGCTGTGGGTGATCTGGAGGTGGGCGCTGTCGATGGAGACGCGAGCGATCGTCGTATCCCCGGTGATCTGCAGCCGGGCGTAGGGCTTGGCCTGCAGGTAAAAGGGCAGGCGCGCCCTCCTCAGAGTGCCTGCACCAGAGCCGGCCGGCCGGGGCACCTCCTCGGCCGTGATGTATCCGTAATACTCTTCCGGATTGCCCAAATAGCCATTCGGCACTGTGGTCGCGTCAAGCGCAATCTCGATCTGGGCCGTCTCTATACCGCCGGCGGGCACATCGACCTGCGCCGGCGATACGCCGAGCGAGAGGGGCCCTGCCCAGTCCGAGCCCGCCTGCAGCCCCGCCGCCAGCGCGACGGTGGCAGCCGACTCGCCGAGGTTATGCACCGTCACCTCGCCGCGGGCGGTGAGTTGGGCCTCGTCACCGTAAAGCACCCCCGGACTCCAGCTCACGAGTCGATCATCTGCGGTCAACAGGATCTCGCTGGTAGCCGCCGCATAGGCATCCACCCGGCCGGCGCCGGCACGGGGTAACACCGTCTCGTCAGTCAGGTCGACACCGGTGTTCATGATGGCCGCCTTGACGAGTTGCGGCGTCCAGTCTGGGTGCGCCTGCCGCACCAGCGCCGCCACACCGGCCACGTGCGGCGCGGCCATGGAGGTGCCGCTCATGGAGGTACCAGAGGTGCCGGAACCCATGCGCGCAGCATAGATGCTGTAACCCGGGGCACTGATCTCCGGTTTCAGCGCCGAGTCATAGCTGCGCGGTCCCCGCGAGCTAAAGGACGCGATCGTGTCGCTCACGCCGTCGACGGTGAGGCTACTGATGGTGGCGCCGACTGAGATCGCACCGCTGGCCACAGCGGGGGAGCCGGTGATATAGGCTACGTTACCGTCGTTGCCAGCGGAGGCGACCACCACGATCCCGGCGGCGTTGGCGCGCTCGGTAGCGACGACATCCGGGTTAAGCTCGTGCGCGGTGCCCCACGGCTCGCCCAGCGACATGTTGATGACCTGCGGGTAGCCATTGTCAAGATAGCTTTCGGTAGCCATCTCCAGGGCGTCCATGATCAGTGAACTGGACCCCGTCCGGCCAAAGACCTTGTAGGCCATCAGGGTTGCATCCGGAGCTACACCTGGGCCGATGCTGCTGGAGCCGATACCCGCGGCGATCGAAGCCACGTGCGTGCCATGACCCCATTGGTCCAGCGGGTCGCTATCCGGTCGCGGGATGTATGCAGCCGGGTCTGTACTGGAAGCGTTGTAGCTGGTGCCCGCCAGATCATAACCACCGATGACCTTGAGCGTCGGGAACGTCCCGGGCTCGATGATGTCCGGGTTGTTCCCCGTATAGTCAGCAACCAGGCCGCTGCCGCCCAGCGCCGCGTGGGTATAGTCAATCCCCGTGTCGATGACGGCGATGACCAGGCCGTCGCCGTCCAGGCCAAGCTCCTGCTGGAGCGCCGCGGCGCCAATCAGCGGGACGCTGCGCGTGAGGGCCGGCGTATGCATCGGGGCACGCCAGACGTGAGCTACGCCGGGGATCGCGGCCAGTTCCGTCAGACGTCCCGCGGGCACGCGGGCCTGGATGCCGTTGTAGACGGTGTCGTAGCGTGAGATCTCAAGCGCGCCCAGGGGGATCGCCTCAGCCATCACGGCGTTTTGGGCAGCGGCCAGGGATCGGCGGTGCGTCGCCAAAGACGCTACGGCTGGCTGTTGCCCCGCTTCAGAGGAGAGCAAGCGCATCTCCACGAGAGAGGGCTCCTCGAGTTGGATAATGACCGTCACATCGTCTTGCAGCAGCCGCTCGATGGCTCGCGGCGTATAGCCGAAAAGATCGACAAACTGGGCAGCAGGCAGTCCGCCGGCGAACGCGCGGGCGTGCCCTATCGCCTGCATACGCCGGAGACACCCGCCCCGCGGCCGCTGTTGCTGTTCTTGCACGGCGGCGAGGGGGGGCAGCGACAACTGGCTGCGGCGGATGGTCACACTGGGGGCCTGCACCTGGGCGGAGCGCTACCCGAGTTGATGGTGCTTGCGCCGCAGAACCCCGTCAGCCGGGACGCTCATCATGCGCCCTGTCAGTAGCCGGCCTGCCGCAGAGTCGTGCCAGCGATCAGGGCCTCCAGTTCTCCTTCGAGCGCCGTACGATCCTCCTGGGCGAGGGCCAGCCGGCGGCACAGGTCAGCCAGCTCGAGATAGAACTCCTGCGACGCCTTGTCGGCAAAGAGGTGCGATAGAGCGAGCCTGGGTCGTGACTGCGCGCTCTCAAAGGCCAGCAGGTAGCGGTCAAGCGCCCGGGCATAGTTCCCAGCGAACAGAAACTGATTGGCGTGCACCAGGTCTCCGTCGATCGGGTTTAGCCAGTACTGGGCAAGCGCGTGCGGTGCGCGCTCCTCCAGGCCGGCGCTCAGTGCTGTGGCCGCCGAGGCCTGGTTTTGCTCGAAACAGTGCCAGCCTACCTGCGCGATGCCGCGACGATGGCATTCGGCCAGCATCTTGCGGGCCACCAGAGCCGCATAGCCTTGTCTGCGATGGGGAGCCCGGGTCGCGATACCTACCTCAGCCCTGTCCCCGACCACGCAGTCTGTTGTACACCAGGACAGCAGCTCCCGATCGCGGACGAGGCACAGGCCGAACCCGTGCTCCAGAAACGCTTCACGCGAGCCATAGTCGCCGCTGGCGAATCCCGCCAGTTCCTGAATGCCCGTCAAATCGGTCCGCGCAAAAAGGGCTGCATCGATTGGCAGGCAAGCAAGCCCGGAGGGCACGTCAGGCTCCTCCGACGTGGGACGCCCCACAAAGAAGCGCTGCCGCGTGTGCAGGGGGGCCATGGGTGTGGTGATGCGGTCCGAGCCAAAGAGCCAGGTGATCACCCGGCGCCAGCCCTCTTCATAGTAGACGGTGATGTACCACAAATCGTCACCGATCGCGCCGGACATCAGTGTCTTGAACACGTACTCCTTGACACCGGCGTAGAAACCGGGGGCACGCGGGTCTCCGACGAGGTAGTGCCCCTCCGGACCTGAGGCGAACAGTGCGTGGGGCTCCAGCGGGTCATCCACCATCACATAACCGGGTGCCGTACCCTGGATGACCGCCTCCAACAGCAACAGATGCTCCTTGCCCTCGAGCAGGGGCAGCGCAACGAAAGCCATGCGCGGCGCGAGGCGGTGGAGCATCGCTAGAGCACCGGCCGGGGCGGAGGCGTCTGACGTTCAAAGATCACGCTGCCATCAGAGGTGACGCCCACCTGGACAAAGCCATTGCGCGCATAGAACTGGCGCGTGCGCTCATTCCAGTTGGGTGTGTCGAGGCGCCAGCGCGTCACCATGGGATACAGGGCCCACACCAAGTCGAGCACCTGGCCGCCGACGCCCTGGTTTTGGCGCTCGGGCTCGAGAAAGAGGCGCCACAGCTCATGTTGCTCCGCAGGCCCACCGGCGATGATCACGCCGCCGATCAGCCTGTCGTCCTCCATGACGCAATAGTACTCTGAAGAAGCAATCGTGCGCCGCTGCCACTCGACACTGTCATACCCTGGGGGGCCGCCGGGGCCGTCAGCCCCATAGTTCACATCGTTGTCAAAGGCGCGTCTGGAAACGGCAGTCAGGGCGGGAGCATCACCGGCGTGTGCACGTACGAGGCGGATCATTCAGCCTCCCTGCCGGAGCTCATCCTCCGGCGCTGTTGGCAAGAGCGCGCGGATGGCCTCTTGCTCCTGCTCACGGAAAAAGTTGATGTTGCTGCGCGTCCCGCTGGCATAGTACATGATCCAGCCCAGCTGGCCGTGATCGTCCTCGACGATGCAACGCACGTTGCCAGCCGCATTAGGTGGCTCGACAAGGCGCACGGTGGCGTTCGTTCCGGCGCGCAGCCTCGCGCCTATCTCGGGCAAGTCCATACCTGTCATCTCCTGGTACGCGTGTCTCATTGACCGGTCAGCCGGGCGGTCAGTCGGTCGGGTCTGGCACAATGGACGGCGCCGTACAGGGACCGTCCAAGGCCCTGCCGTTCGCGTCGTCATCCAGCACGGCACTGGTCTCGCGATCGTCGGGCTGGTCTCCAGGCACTCCGCCGCCAGCAGCCCCTGCGCCCGCGCGGCCTGCCAGCAGCGCCGCCGCCAACCCGGTGGTCACGGGGACTGTCACCACCAGGCCGGTGCTCGTCACGAGCATCCGAACCAACTCCTCCGCCACCAGTTCCTGGCTGAGCACATACCCCAGCGGCAAGTCCTGGTTGGTCAACAGCAGGAGCAGGGCCAAAGATGTTCCTGCATAGACAAGCATCAGCGTGTTGACCATCGAGCTGATGTGGTCCTGACCGACGGACATCCCCCGGCGGAACAACTCCCAGCGATCGAGCGAACGGTTGGCACCATGGATCTGCTCCACGGTCGCAGCCTGGGCCACGCTGATGTCATCCAACACACCCAAGACACCGATGATCATACCGGCCATCAAGAGGCCCCGCAAGTTGATAGCGCCACCGTAAAGCGTGCTGACAAAGCCCGCATCATCCCCAGAGTAACCCGTCAGGCCGACCAGCCAGACTGCCGCCACCGTGAGCAACCCCGTGAACAGGAGCCCAACCAGCGAGCCCGCCAGCGCAATGCTGGTCTTGCGGTTCAGTCCGTGGGACAGATAGTAACTTACGGGCATAGACAGGCCACAGCCGATCAAGGCGGATGTCATGGGCGTGGCACCCGCCGCCACGCGGGGCAGCACGTAGAACAGGATGATGACAAAGGAGAGGCCCAGCGCCAGCAGCGCGCGGAGGCCGTGTCCTCTTCCAACGACGACGACGAGCGCGACAAACAGCAGCGCCAGGAGGGCGAGCGGTAGCGTGCGATCGCGCGTGGCGACCTCGTAGACAACATCGCCTGCGGGACCGGCAGCCCGTCGCACATAGACCCGGTCACCCACGCCATAGGTCACCGGGTTCACCGACGGCGCCGCTCCCGTGACGGCGGTTACGATCTCGCCGCGGCGCCCGGATACGGCCAGGGCAAGCTCCAGCGTCTGGACCGTCTGGCTCTGGCCAAACACCTCGATCTCGGACTGGTCAACGATATAGACCACCGTGGCGGGCAAGAGTTCATCGACGGGCGCCTCCGGTGCCTGAGCCCCCACAGAGCCAGGAAGGAGTAGTAAAAGCGCTGCAAACAGCGCGAGAATGGCAGAACGCATCAGTGCTCCTTTGCTGCCAGGCCAACTGGCTGGCAGTTGGAATGATACAGACAAGGGCGGACGAGACCAAAACTGGGCCGGTGTTGGGAGCCGGCGCTTGTGCCGGGAGGTGCGCCGTCGTAAGATCATCCGCAGCTATGGCGATAGCGCTCTGCGCAGCTCGGGAGGATGAATGCAACGACATTTCCTTTGGCGTGCGCGCCAATACTACCGGCAGGTGGCCGGCCTGCTGCTATTGGGGTCCCTGTTTGGGATCGTGATGAACATCACCGTCGCGTTGCCGCCGGTGCTGCTGGGGCGGGCCGTGGACGCGACGCTTGCGGCGGGCACAGGGGAACCGGCAGCGGTGCGGGCCCTGACTGTCGCCGCGGCCGCCTATGCCGGAGGGATGTTCGTGCACGCTATCGCGCGCGTGGGCAAACGCTGGTACCTGCGCGCCGCGGCGCGCCGCACGGTGTTCTCGCTGCGAAACGATGCCCTGCGCGGTCTGCTGGCCATGCCACTAACGTGGCTCAAACAACAGACCATCGGCGATCTGATGGCCAGGGTGATCGGCGATACCGATCTCTTTGGCTCGGGGTTCAGCGAGTCTACGGCAGAGATCTGGGACACCTGGTTGTTCTCCGTCACGCTGCTGGTGACCATGCTGCTGTACGATGTGCGTCTGACGCTTCTGGCGATGGCACCCGTGCCGGTGGCCTTTTGGCTCGCCTATCGCTCCCGCGAGTGGGTGCGCGGGCGTACCGGAGCCGTGCGCCAGGCCAGCGCAGCGTTGACGGCAGCGCTGCAGGAGCGGCTCACCGGGTTGCGCCTGCTCAAGCTGATGGGGCGGGCGGAGGCGTCGGTGGAGCGAATCGACGACCTCTCCCGCAGCTTTGCAGCCGCCAGCCTGGCGGAGACGCGTCTGCAGGCCGGCTTACAGCCGGTGTACACGCTGCTGATCAGCGCGGGAATCGTACTGATCGTCTGGCTGGGGGGGCAGCAGGTGGTGATGGGCCAGATGAGCGCTGGCAATCTGGTGGGTTTTTTGCTGCTGTACCAGCGCTTTATCGGACGCGGTTTCCGGTTGCCGCTGTTTTTCAACCGCATCCAGGCAGCCGGGGTGGCCTGGGACCGGCTGGAAGCCATGCTCCCGGCTGCTCTGCCATTGGAGAATGAGCCGGCGCGCTCCAGCTTTCGACCCACGCACATCCTGGGGATGACCTCACAGCCAGCACCCTATGACGTGACCGCGGGAGGCCCCGTGGCTATCGAGCTTCGAGACGTTACCTTTGCATATCCGGGGAACGGCCAGCCGGCACTGCAGGCCGTGACGCTCAGCATCGCGCCCGGCGAGATGGTCGGCATCACGGGGCCGATCGGCTCGGGCAAGAGTGCCCTGTTGCGCGCCATGCTGGGCCTGTATCCAGTGCTGGAGGGCCGGGTGACCATCGATGGCCGCAACGTGGCGGACATTCCGCTGGAGGAGCGGGCCCTCCGATTGCGCTATGTACCCCAGGATCCCGGCCTCTTTTCGGGAAGCGTGGCCGAGAACATCGGCCTGGATGAGGGCCACGGTGCCTTTCCCAACCAGGAGGAGCTCCTGCGGGCGGCCGCTTTGAACACCGACCTGACCCTCTGGCCTCAGGGACTGGACACTGCGGTGGGGGAGAGCGGCGTCCAGATATCGGGGGGACAGGCACAGCGAGTGGCACTGGCGAGGGCGCTGGCGACGCCAACCGGGCAGCCTCCAGGGGCGCTGTTGCTCGATGATCCCTTCTCGGCCGTTGATCTCGAAACCGAGGGGCGGATCGTGTCGGCGCTGCGGAGCGCCGTCGGTCCAGAGGCGCCTGCACATGCCCGCGCAACGATCGTCCTGTGCTCTCACAGGCTGGCATCCTTCCCGCAACTCGACCGGATCATCGTGCTGGACAGGGGGCGGGTCGTGGCCGAAGGCACGCACGCTGAGCTGCTCGCGCAGGGCGGTCTGTACGCCCGTATCTATCGCGCGCAGCATGTCATCGCCGGCATGGAGGTGGCCCCATGAGGGTGCGGAACCGGGCCACACAGAGCGCCTGGTCGCTGCTCGGCGAGATGGTGCGTCCCTGGCGCGGCCAACTGGTTGCGGCGCTGGTTTGCGTGCTGGCCGCCGCGGCGCTGGATCTGGTGCCACCGCTGATCATGGGACGGCTGGTGGACGACCACCTGGAGGCGGGCGTCACCGAGGGGCTGCTGGCGCTGGCCCTTTTGTACCTGGGAGCGCTGGTGGCCGTACAGCTCCTGAGAATGGTCATCACGATCCTGACCGCGGTGGTGGCTCAGGGGGCTTTGCGGCTCTTGCGCGTGCGGCTGTTCGACCACCTACAGCGCCTGCCGCAGGCGTACCACGACCGCACGCCCATCGGCGATACTATCAGCCGTTGTACCAGTGATATGGAGACGATCAACACGCTCTTTTCACTGGGGATCGTACAACTGCTGAGCCAGCTTGTGGCCGTGGTGGCCACCCTCGCGGCGATGATTGCGCTCAGCCCGGCTCTGTCGCTGATCATGGTGGTGCTGTTGCCGATTGTCTATGCGATCACCCGCGCTTTTCAGCGGCGGATGCGCGATGCGGAGCGCCAGGTTCGGCGTGGGATCGGCCTGCTCAACGCCCGGCTGCAGGAATCTCTGTCCGGCGTGGAGGTCATTCGCGCGCTGAACCGGGCTGACCGCGTGCTGCGCGGCTTTCGAGGGACGCTGCTGGAGGCCCTGCGCGCCTCGAACCTCTCGGTGTGGTGGGGTGCGCTGTACTCGCCAGTCATGGACGTACTGGCGGCGACGGCCGTGGCGGTCCTGTTCATCCTCGGCGGGACTCCGCGTACCAACGTTGACTTTATGGGCGCTCTCACGGCCGGCGCTTTGACGTCCTTTGTCCTGCTTGTGAACCGTTTCTTTGATCCGATCATCGCATTGGGCGAGGATTGGGGCACTGCCCAGGCGGCCCTGGCGGGACTCGAGCGCGTGTTTGAGGTGCTGAGCATCCCCTTGGAGGAAACCGGCGCAGTCGCGCCCATGGCAGGCGATGTCAGTACGCTGGCGCAAGCACCCGACTGCTGCCCGGTGGAGATCGACCATCTGGTCTTTGGGTACAACGAGAGCGCCGCAGTTATTCGTGACGTGAGTCTGTGCATACCGCCAAGCTGTCATGTGGCCATCGTCGGGAGAACCGGCGCGGGGAAAAGCAGCCTGTTCCACCTCCTGGGCGGCCTCTACAAGCCCTGGTCAGGAAGTATTCGCGTCGCCGGAAGGGATCCTCTGGCGCTGAAGGCAGCCGAGCGCAGGCGGTGCCTGGGCGCTGTGCCGCAGACTGTGCAGTTGTTTACGGGCAGCCTGCGCGATAATCTGACACTGGACGACGCGACATTGAGCGACGACGATCTGTGGCGGGCGCTGGACCTGGCCGGGGCGGGCGACATGGTGCGGGCAATGCCCGACGGACTGGACACGCCGCTCAGCCCGCAGGGCGGCGGAAGCGGCGCGCAGCTCTCGGCCGGCCAGCGGCAACTATTGGCGCTGGCCCGCGCCTTGGCCGGCAACCCGCTGGTGCTGTTATTGGACGAGGCAACGGCCTCCGTGGACAGCGCTACCGAGGCCACCTTCCGTCAGGCGGTCAATGCTCACGTGCGCGCCAGGGGCGGCGCTGTGCTGACCATCGCGCACCGACTCGCCACGGCGTTGGAGGCAGATGAGGTGATCGTGCTCGGCGATGGGCGGATCACAGAACAGGGCACGCCGGAAGAGCTGCTGGCACAGGGCGGGATGCTGGCGAGCCTCTGGGAACTGGAGCGCTCCGGCTGGGCCTGACCTGGCCTTTACACAGCAAAAAGCGCCCGATCGCCGGCGAGATGGCCGGCTCGGGCGCTCTTTTTCTGCTGATGTGAGCACGGCGTCAGCCTTTGACGGCGCCCGCCAGCAGGCCGCGCATGAACAGCTTACCCATGCTGAGGTACAGGATGATGGTCGGCAGGGCCGCGATCAGGGCGGCGGACATCTGCACATTCCACTCGACGGACCAGCTTCCGGCAATATTCTGGACAGCGACGTTTACCGGCGCCCGCGAGGGGTTGGACAGCACCACCAGCCCGATCAAAAAGTCGTTCCAGATTGAGGTGAACTGCCACAGCAGCACGACCGCAAAGCCCGGCATCGAGATCGGCAGCAAGATGTGGCGGTACAACTTGAAAAAGCCGCAGCCATCGATCTTGCCCGCGTCCAGCAGCTCGTTGGGGATGCCGGCATAGTACCCGCGAAAGAGCAGCGCAGTGATGGGGATGCCGAACACACAGTGCGTTAGGATCAGTCCCGCCTGGGTGCCGTAAAGCCCAAAGGCCTGAAGCGTCCGCACCAGCGGAATCAGGATACCCTGATACGGCAGGAACATCCCGAACAGAAACAGCATAAAGATCGTGTCGGAGCCCTTGAATCGCCATTTGGCAAAGATATAGCCGTTGATCGATCCCCACACAGAGGAGATCAGCGCCGCAGGGATGGTGATCTCGATGCTGTTCCTGAAATTGGGCGCAACCCGCGCCCAGGCTTCGAGGAAGCCGTCCAGCGAGATCGTCGTGGGAAGATCCCACATGCGCGTCACGTTCAGGTCCTGGTAGGGCTTGAGCGAGGTGATGACCATCACGTAAAAGGGCATCAGGTAAAACAAGCAGAACAGGATCAGCACCAGGTAGATGAGCGGGCGCGACAAAGGTATTCGGCGTTTCATCCGCCCTCCTCAAACCGGGTTCCGCGCAGGTAAGGGACGACCAGGAACAGCGAGAGCAGCAGCATCAAAAAGCCGATCGCGGCACCCAGAGACGTCCGGTACAGGCCAAAGGTCGACTGGTACATGTGAAAGGCCAGCATGTCCGTACTGAAACTGGGGCCTCTGAGCACTGTAACCATGTCAAACACGCGGATGGAGCCCATGCCGGTGAGGACGATGGCGGAAAAGGTCACTGGCATCACCAGCGGGATGACGATGTGGCGGTAGAGTTGCCAGGTGCCTGCGCCATCGACGCGGGCCGCCTCGACCACCTCGTCCGAGATGCCGCGCAGCCCCGCCAGGTACAGCGCCATGATATAGCCGGTGAACTGCCAGGCCGACGCGATGGTGATCGCCAGCGCGCCCCAGGTGATATCCGACGCCCAGGCAAAGTCAAAGCCTTCCAGTCCCAGCTTTTGGAACAACAGGTTCACACCTGTCGTCGGCTGCATCAGCCAGCGCCAGGCCACGCCGGTGACGATGGCGGAGACCGCAAAGGGCAGCAGGATGATGCTGCGGAAGATGTTCTCGCCCTTGACGTTCTGGTTCAACAGGACCGCCAGCAGAAAGCCGAACAGAATACACTGCGACATAAAGCCGGCGCCATAGATCACCAGGTTCCGCATGTTCCAGCGAAAGCGCTCCATGCTGAACAGATTCTTCCAGTTCTTGAGCCCCACCCAGTCATAGTTCTCGACGGCGGTCTTCCAGTCCACGAGGGAGATGTAACCAGTCCACAGGATGAATCCGTAGATAAAGATCGCCACGAGGATGATAGAGGGCAGGAGAACGAGGAAGGCCGTGCGCATATCGCCCCGGAACCAGGGGAAATGCCGACGGAACCACGAGCCCTTGGGAGGAGCGGCGGGTTGGCCGCCGCTCCTCACCTGCGTATCGACCGCCACCGGTCTACTCACCGAATCCTTCGGTGGCTGCGGCGGCGACCATGAGACTCTGAGCCTTGGCGACATCGCGGTTGGTGGCCAGGTCGGCCAGGGCGATGTCATAGTCCACCAGGAAAGCCTGCGACGTGGCAGCGCCGTGCTGGATGCTCGGCGTGCCCTCGAGCGAGGCAAAGTCGTCCATAGCGCCGTGCTGGTACTCGTCGTACTTACTCCGGTCGCCATCGGTGCGGGCCGGAATAGAGCCCTTGATCGGATTGAAGGCATCCTGCCCTTCCTTGGATCCAATGATCCGCAGGAAGGCCACGGCGTTCTCGCGGTGAGGCGCGCCCTTGGGCAGACCGAACGAGTCCGACAGCACCATGAAATAGTCATGGGTGCCGGGCGCGGCGATAAACTCATAGTCCTTGAATCCCTTGGACATGAGCACACCGTGTGTCCAGTCGCCCATGAGCATCATGGCGGGGCCGTCATCAGTCACGAAACGGTCGTTGATGTCACCCCAGGCGGTGCTGAGATAGTCAGGGTTGGCATAGTCATAGATCTTGTTCATGATCTCGAGCGCCTCGGTGACGTCCGGATCATCCCATCCAACGGTGCCATCGAACAGGCGCCTGTACTTTTCGCCGCCCATGACGCTCAGGAGGATGTTCTCCAGCATGTGGCCCGAGAACCCGCCGTTCGCGTCCTGCTCGGCGATTGCGATCGCCGGGATGCCCGCGGCCTTGAGCTTTTCGGCCATCTCAAAGAACTCATCCCAGGTATTGGGGGGCGCCGTGATACCGGCCTCGGCCAGACGGCTCGGGCGGTACCAGAGGCAGTTGGAGCGGTGGATGTTCACGGGGACGGAGTAGGGCTCGCCTTCATAGGAGGCGATAGCCACCACGTCCTCAGGCATCACATCGTACCAGCCCTCTTCCTCATAGAGCCAGCCCAGAGGCTCCATGCGGTCGGCGATCACGTGGCTGTCCGTCAACTCGTGCCCCAGGTGAACCTGGAACGAGTCGGGGGGCTCACCCCCCAGCATGCGGGTCTCCAGCAGCGCCTTCATGTTGCCGCCCTGGCCCTGACCGCCGGCCAGTGCTGCGTTGCTGATGGTCACATCAGGATATGCAGCGCTAAAGATGTCATAGACGGCGTTGAGGGCTTCCACCTCGCCGCCGGACGTCCACCAGGAAAAGATCTCCAACTCACCGCTGACCTCTTCCTCGCTGGCACAGCCCGCCAGCGAGCCAGCCAGAACCATAGATAGGACCAACAGCACAAGAATTGTACGTCTCACGTTAGTTTCTCCTCTTGGACATGCGATTACCAGACACGACGAACGCTTCTACTCCGATGGCCTCACCTCCTTTGCTGAGCCCACGTGTTTCACCTCTGGTTGCATAAGGCATCGCACCGCTCGTGCAGCGCTCTTCATGTTTATCGTCCGTCAAGATTTCAACCTGTTCTTCCTGTTTTCGAAAGTAAAGTATCCCCCGAAACGACCGGGACACCCGATTTCGCCCGTATCGGTAGTTCCGGGGAGTTGCGTGCGCTATCCAGGCGCGCTACGATGCGAGGGATTGCCCGGCAGGCGCGCACGCCGATCACACGGGTAGCGATATTGAGATGCAAGGGGGGCTTATGGCAGACACACTGAGGGGCATCTTTACCATTCCGGCAACACCATACGCAGAGGATTGGCAGGTCGACTGGGAGGGACTCGACCGCGTCGTTGACTTTTGCGTCGGTTGCGGTGCGCACGGCATCGTCTGGCCCGTCAACGCCAGCGGCTTTGGCACGCTCTCCGACGAGGAACGGCTGACCGGGTTTGAGCGGGTCGTGCATGCCACCGCCGGCCGAGCGCCGGTGGTGCTGGGCGTGCAGGGGCTCTCGGCCGGGCATGCGGCGATGTTCTCGCAAAGGGCACGCGAGGTGGGCGCTGACGCCGTCATTGCGATGGCCCCGTATGTAACGAAAATGCACGATCCCGACGGCCTGGTGGCGTACTTTGGGGCCGTGGCTGAAGCCTGCGGCTTGCCGGTAATCGTGCAGAATCACGCCGTGGGCACGGAGATGTCCGCCGCGCTGCTGGCACGCATCGTGCGGGAGGTGCCTGGCGCAGAGTACATCAAGGAAGAGACGCTGCCGGTGACCCACAAGATCACCGCGCTCATGGAGGCCGGGTTGGCCAACCTCAAGGGTGTCTTTGGCGGCTCGGGCGGGCGCTACATGCTGCTCGAGTATCCGCGCGGCTGCTGCGGCCAGATGCCGGGCTGCCATGTGACCGACGTCATGGTGCGCTTCTGGGATGCGCTCGAGGGTGGCGACATCGCGGAGGCCAGGCGCATCTACGGACTCCTCTCGCCGCTATACGCGATCGAGATCCAGTGCCCGGGCGCGATCTACAAGGAAGTGCTGCGGCGGCGCGGGGTGATCCGCAGCGCGCGCTCGCGTAACGCCGCGCCCGGCGTCATGGACGAGCATGACCATCGCGCACTGGACGACATTCTGAGGGACCTGGAGCCGGAGTTCACGTGGCGCGAGAATGGCGCGCTAGTCTACGGCCCGCCGGCGGATGGGGAGTAGGAGCGCCACATGAAAATCACCGATATGCGTACGGTCGTGGTGGGTAACCCCTGGAAGAACTGGATCTTTGTGGTACTCGAGACCGACGAGGGGTTGCGCGGGCTCGGCGAGGCCACCGGCGGGCTGGCCACCAAACCCAATCTGGGCGACGTGGAGGAGTTGCGCCCGCACGTGATCGGGGAAGATCCGCTACAGCCCGAGCGCCTGTGGCTCAGGCTGATCAAAGCACGCTACCACCAGCGTTGCACGGGGATCGCGGCGGTCGAACAGGCCTGCTGGGACATCCTGGCGCGCAGTTTGGGCGTGCCCGTGTGGCGGCTGTTTGGCGGCAAGCATCATGAGCGCCTCCGCGCCTATGCCAACGGCTGGTATCAGGGTCCCCGCGATCCTACATTCTTTGCCGAGGCCGCGGCCCGCATGGTGTCGATGGGCTACACCGCTATGAAGTTCGATCCCTTTGGCGGGGCCTACAAGCAGATTGGCCGCGACAGCGAGGCGCTGGCGATCTCCATCGTGCGCGCGGTGCGCGACGCTGTGGGTGACGAGGTAGACCTGCTGATCGAGGCCCACGACCGCTTTACCGTCTCCACCGCCATCCGTGTGGGTCGCGCGCTGGAGCCCTACCGTCCGTTCTGGATCGAGACGCCGGTGCGCTCCTACGACGTGCGGGGCTCCATCGAGGTGCAGCGGGCGCTGGGCTACCCCGTGGTGCTGGGCGAGGCGTTTCACGAGCTGCGCCAGTTCGCCGAGTTGCTGCACGAACGGGTCATCGACATCGTGCAGCCCGAGCCGATGCACCTGGGCCCTTCAACCGCGCGCAAGGCCTTTGCCGTGGCCGAGGCCTATGACGCGCTGGTGGCCTGCCACCAGGCGCAGAGCCCCTTTTGCACGGCGATGAACGCGCATCTGCACTGCGCCATCCCCAACTTTCTGATCCAGGAGAACTTTGACGACTCGGCTGAGCCCTGGGTGTGGGACATGCTGCGCGGTGTGCCCCGGGTGGTGGATGGCTATATCACGCCGTCCGACGCGCCCGGCTGGGGCGTGGAGCTGGATGAATCCGTCGCCGCGGCGCACCCCTACGGCGAGCGCAACTTTCTCCGGCTGTTCGAGGAGGGCTGGGAGACGCGGCGGCCGGGGGAAAAGGACAATTAACAGGGATATACAGGATGGGGAGGATAGGGAGCGGGTTGCGGGTTGCAGGTTACAGGTTACAGGTTGCAGGGTCAGAGGAGTAGAGGCCGGGATCCGAAGGCATTGGACCGGCGGAGCGCGGGCACGTCGCTTGCGAAGCAAAAGCACTGCCCGCCTGGAGGGTTGAGCGGCGAGCCGCAGTGGCATAGCGAAGCGCGGCTATCTGATCGGACAGCCGCCGTGCTCGTCGATGTACCTATCCTGCATCGGGCAGTGCGCCCGGTCCAGATCCGTCTCTACAGCCCCAGGTCCTCCGGCCCCGTCGCCACGGCATAGTCGACGCCCAGGGCGCGAAAATGCTCGCGGCCACAGGCGATGACCGCCGCCTCGCGCCCGCGCAGGTCCTCCGCGCTGGCGCTGGCCTTGGTTTCGCGGATCAACTTGACGCAATCCGGCTCGCCGTCGCGCTCCACCAGGATGGCCCAGTCCGGCGCATAGCCGCCGTAAGGCGTGTCCACGGTGAACCAGCGCGGCAACTTGAGGTAGAGCCTGACGTGCTCATGGGCCTCCAGCGTGCGCGCCACCTCGCGCTCGATCTGAGAATCGACATCGACGTGGTCATACAGCGCCTTGCCCGCGCTCGGTTCCAGCGCGCCGCGCAGCTTCTCAAAGCTCTCCTCCAGCTTGCCCCGGTCCCAGGCTTCGCCGGTCGGGACATAGCTGATCTCGTGCACCATCTCCCGACGCAGCTCTTCGGCCAACACGTGGGTCAGCCTCGAAGCAAATGCCGTGGGGTTGGCCGCCATGGCTTCCTGTATCGCGACCGGCAGCGAATCGAGTATGCTAAAGATTGTGCGCCGGGTGATTCTCAGAGGCGGCGTGCCTGCTGACAGCATCTCGCTCACGAGGTGCAGCAGGTTGGGGCGCTGGCGCGGCGGCCCGATGGTGACGACCGCGCCCTCGCCGCTTTGCAGGCCGGGACTCCCGTCCTCGCCGATCAGATGCCCCGTTTCGATGACAACGCGCGGCGCAGACACGCGCAGCTCGCCGTAGCGGCCCAGCACACGCTGGATCAGCGCCTCGGTGTCGATGCGCACGCGATAGCGGGCTTTGGCCGCGATGGCGTGCCACAACGCGTCGAACTCTGGCGAGGTGTAGCGCTCGGTGCGCAGCGTGACCGCGATCTCGTCGCGGGCATCCTCGGGTGCCGGGGCCGCGCCCGCACCGTAAAGGCGCGCCGCCTCGGCCCGCTGCTCCTCGCTCAGTTCCTCGGGCGGCACCCCATAGTGCGCCTGGATCTGGGTGCGGCTGGCCGCCAACACCTCGTCGTGGTACTCGGCCACAAAGGCCCGGTAGGACTGGTTGGCCACCACCGTGAGCACATTCAGGCGCTCGTCAAAGACCCTCTGACCCTGCTGGTTCACGGGGATGCGCACGCCCCGTCCAATCTCCTGCCGCTTGCGCGCCGTGGAGACGGTCTGATTCAGGGTACAGATCTGGAACACGTTGGGGTTGTCCCAGCCTTCGCGCAGAGCCGAATGTGAAAAGATAAAGGCGTGTGGATCGTCGAAAGAGAGCAGGCGCTCCTTGTCGCGCATAATCAGGTCGTAGGCCTCGCGGTCGCGCTGCGATGTCCCGCCAGTGTCGACAGGGTTGAGACTCGTCTTGCTGCTGGACGCGAAATAGCCCGCTTGAACCTCTTCCGCGCTGAGCTTGTTCCAGGCGGGATAGCCGAGCCTGAGGCGCTCGTAGGCTTCGTCAAAGAGGCGCCTGATCAGCGGCACCTCGGCACCTTCTTCGGCCATCCAGTAGTTGGCTACGCGGTCGATAAAGAACAGCGAGAGCACCTTGATGCCCCGCTCCCGCACCTCCTCCTGTTTGCGCAGGTGGCGCGCCACCGTCTCCTCGATCTGGGCCTGAAAGATCGCCTCCTGCTGGTCGCCCACCGCCTCACCTTCGGGTACTGTGACGCCGTTGCTGAATCGCACCAGGCCGCGTCCCCGGTCGAGGTCCTCGACGCGAAAGCCGGCATACAGGCTGCGATGGGTGAGTTCCTGCAACTCCGTCCCCGGACGGACGGTGACCGTCTTGAGACTGATGGCCCCGTCATTCGCCAGCACCGACACGCGCAGCCTGGCCTCGATGGTCTTTTTGCCCGCACGGATCGCGTTGACCTGGATGTAGGGCAGGTCATCGGACTCTTCCAGCCGCGCCCCTGCCACCCGAACGGTTTTGACGATGCGGCGCCGGTGCGCCTCCGCGGGCGTGAGGCGGTAGACCAGGTTGTAGGGATCGCGATGAGTGGCGCTGTAGCGCAGCGCCATCAGCGGGTTGAGCGCCGCCAGCGCCGCGATGCTCGTCTCTGACTCCATGTTCTGCGGCTCGTCCAGGATCAGCACGGGCCGCACGGCCTGCAGTTGCCGGATCGGCTCCAGCCCCATAAAGCGGTCCGCCGCGCGCCGGATGACGTTGTCCGCGGTGTTGAAGGATTGCAGCGTCATGACCAGGATATCCACCTGGCGCGACTCGGAAAACGCCTTGACGCGCCCCAGGTTGGCCGAGTCATAGACGCCGAAACCATAGGGCTGCCCACCGAACAGGGCGCTCAGATGCTCATAGGTGCCCCGCAGGGCGCTGAGCACGCCCTCGCGGATGGCCACCGAGGGCACCACCACGATATACTTGCGGAGGCCATAGCGCCTGGCCAGCTCCAGCGCCGTACGCAGGTAGACATAGGTCTTGCCGGTGCCCGTCTCCATTTCGACGGAGTAGTTGTAGAAACTCACCGGGCCATCCAGCGCGCCCAGGTGGACGTCCTGCGTGATGGTGCGAAGCGCGTCGTCCGCGAATAGCTCATGCCGCTGTTGCACGCGGTGCAGGTTCTCCGTGAGTTGCTCGGGCGGCAGATCGAGATGGTTGCCCACGACAAACAGCCCGGCGCCGGCCTGCGGGCGGGACCCCGGCTCGACGCAGGGCTGGGATGCAAACAGGTCCGCCACGGCGTTGACGGCCTCGACCTGATAGTCCAGGTTGGGATCGTAACGGAGTTTCACAGCGTCACCAGCCTATTGGCCCTCTCCCCCCGCAACCTGCGGTTGGGTTCCCCTCCCCCGTTAACGGGGGAGGGGTTAGGGGTAGGGGCCCACGCACGCGTCCCTGGCGCCATCACAGCGTCACCAATTGGCAATGCAGCGCCAGGTTCTGCGCCACGGTGTCGTCGACCAGCGCGGACTCGCGGCAGACCAGGCGGACGCCCGCATCGTCGCCCAGCAGCGCCGCCAGCGGCTCGTCCGACACGGCGTCATCCAGGCAGACGTACAACTGCCGGTCGGAATCGGGGTCCGTGGCGCGGTACACCGTCTGCGGTCCCGCTGTCAGCGTCTCGATGCGGCAGTCCAGCGGCAGCCCCTCGCGCAGCAGCACCTCCCAGAGCAGCTCCTCGGGCTGCCAGCCCTGCAGCAGACTGTCCAATGTGCCCTGGTGCGCCGCCAGATAGTCGGCCCCTTCCGGCATGGGCTCTCCCTCCGGCGCAAGACTGCTGGCCCCGAGCTTGAACACCCGCATCCCCAGGTCCAGAGGCGTCTCGCGCTGCTCCAGCGCGAGCTGGCCCGCCCGCTCCTCGCGGATGCGCGCCGCCACCCGGCGGATGCGTTCCTTGCCAATGTCGGCGATGGTGGCGAGACCATTCTGAGGACGACTAAGCATCTCGGGAAGCTGAACCATGATATATCTGACCTTGATGTCAGTAGAATAGTTCCAGTGCATAGCCGCGTGTGCCGTCGAGCCTGTGCCAGCAAAAAAGTCCAGAACGCAAAAGTCGGCGTCGCTCTCGCCAGATATCTGCACGCAGCGCTCAATCAGTCTTGTAGGCTTCGGAGTGGGAAAGGCAATCACGCTAACATCAGGAAGCAGCTCCCTAAGCTCCTGACTCGCCTCTTGAGTATGCCCGACATCTCTGTATAACCAGAGAGTCTGGGGCACAATTCCCTGTTTGACCTCAGATAGGAAGCGCTTCAGTCTGGGCATGTTACGGCCATCGTTGCCCCAGTAGATTCGTCCGTCCTCGTCAAGCTCAGCAAAGCGTCTCTCGGAATAGCGCCAGCAATTGCCCGCTGGAGGGGTAAACTCGAAACCGGTGGGCGACACAACGGTATAGAGATTCGCAGACACCCCGCTTCTCTGATACTGGCGGCCTCGTTGGCCTGACGCAAGACTTGCCAGCAGGTTGTCCGACGCCCATGGGCCCCTAGTGTCGCTGTCCGGGTTAGAGTAACGCGCGTCAGCCTGATCCGAGCGAGGAAGCAACGCGGGACGCCAACTGTCGGAACTACGTGCATAGAGCATCAGATATTCGTGGTCTTCAGAGAGGTACATTGCCACGTTCTTCGGCGCGAAGGCTTTCTGCCAGACCACTGTGGCCACAAAGTTCTCCTCTCCAAACACCTCGTTGAGCAGCAGGCGCAGGTTGTGGACCTCGTGGTCGTCGATGGAGCAGAACAGCACGCCGTCCTC